>Ga0307433_1000432_pt1 | contig 33345 bp, 31 predicted proteins | sample SalMarWE160210MG_FD_202166 | JGI IMG/M metagenome (GOLD analysis project Ga0307433, IMG submission 202166) | Salt marsh sediment microbial communities from the Plum Island Ecosystem LTER, Massachusetts, United States - WE1603-210 | ecosystem: Environmental > Aquatic > Marine > Intertidal zone >... | reverse complement strand
TCCCTTCTGCATCTACTCCATATATCGTCCAATTCTCGCCTTTCGGGGGTTCCTTGCTTGACTTCTTGGTCAAAGAGACTTCCACTTGCCAATGTGTCAAACGTATTATAGGGGATTCTTGCTTCTTTCCATCACTTGTTCTCCAATTCTAGTTAATTATGACGCACCGATTTTGATACGCTCAACGCTGCAATGGAATGGTGTCTACGAAGATTAACGCTGATACCTGGTTGGTTGAAGAGGGCGAGCTTCACAAATAGATGTTTTGTTTAATGGGTAACAAATTTGCTTTTTGGGGGGATAGTTTTCTCGCTTTAGCAGGGCTTTAATTGGTTCCGACGGTATCAGCCTATGTCTCCTTGTTCTGGCTGCATATTGATACTAGTGTATTCCTTAAGATATTTACTCATCATTTGTACACCTGTAACTCGGCATTCTCCTAATGCCACTACTTCTCTTAAATTTACAAATAGACTAGGGTTGATGACTGCTCCAGAATCTACTATTTCTTGCCACTCTCTGACTGGGAAGGTTACTTTGCTCCAATTAATAGCAGGTTGTCCGCAGGCTTCACAAGCTTTAGCTAAAATAAGCCCATTCATTTTTAGCATTGGCATGCGGGAACTTGTATCACACTCATAGTTATATTGCCCATCCATATTCAAGAAGTCAGCAACAGCGTTTTTTGAATCGTCCCCGAACAGGTGCAGAATACCCGAAGCTGCCATCTCACGAGCCAATGTTCGTTCATCTTCCGTATGCTGTTCTCGTTCGTCTAGCCATCTATACCAAGTTGATAGCATGCAAAGGGTAAACAATTTTATAAGGGCTAGCGCCTTTTCCTCATTACCCTTTCCCCAAGCCTTCTTTACGCTCTCACAGTAATTAACCACCAGTTCTGCTGCTACTGCGCCTCCCTGAAGCAGCCCCACATAGACTTGTTTCTCGTGTTCATCACTTATTTGGTTAAGAAAGCGATGCAGAACATCAGCGAACACACCTTTAAAGAGTTGCTTATTTTTAGATTTCCGAGATTCAAATAACGGCATAGCTACTTACCTTCTCGCAAACCCACCTTTAATAGTCGTTTTCTTCCTATACCCACCCAAGGGGGGGCCCTTTTAAGGTTCTCTATTTCCCCCAGATTCCCCCACGTCTAACAAGGGTCGGCTCAGGTGCTAATACATTAATGATATCCGCAATCCGAGATTTAGCTGGGCCAAAGTAAAATCCGTCTCCTTCCTTGCCATCCCAAAAAATAGGGTCTTCTACCTCGCACCCCCAATAAGAAATATACCTGTATGCATGTCTCCCTTGGAATTCAGCTGTCTCAGAAAAAATCCGTTGTAATATTTTGCTGACGCCGTTAAGCCCTTCACTAACTGCCTCATGGAGTTGTGCCAGGCTTGCTTCACCAGTTCCCTCTTTAGCTAGACGGTGAATTGTCATATCCCTAGCTTTCTTTAAGGCAAGCACCTTACCCCAAATTGCGTCAGAGCTTTGAAGTACTTGCCCGGTAGCAAAGTGGAATAAAAACCGTATCCTAGCCTCAATAGGTTGAAAAATAGTCTTCTCAACCACTCTGCCTCTATTATCTACTGCCGCTGTTTTCTCTTCAATACACAGACGGGTCCCCTCTGTCAGGTTGGGCGCTCGTACATCTCTCAATATGCCTGCAATGTCATTTAGAATTGTTTCAAAAGCCCACCAAGTAGTGATACAGCCAACAATAGGAAGAGCTATAGACCCTATAGGGAACCTTTTCCATTCCTCCGGCTCCCATAGCAACCGCATTTTTTGAACCTCTCGTTTGGCTAACTGTAGCGGCCAAACAACTTGGACCATGTTAACAATGTCATCAAATTTTACAGCTAATCGTTTTCCCTTTATTTTTAAATCTAATAGTTCATTAAGTCTGTCGGGTGTTGGCTCCTTCCATTCCATTGTTGCTAGGGTTTCTACACTAAATAATACCCTGAAACTATTATGGTCTATGGAGTTTAGCTTTAATAACTGTTCCCAACGCTTGTGGTGGTCAGCAATCGATAATATATGCCGGTGTTCTGGATTAAATTTCTCTTTCATTTAATCCTCCCCAGCCTGTTCGGCCCTTTCTCAGCCTCGTTCTCCCCACTCTAGCCCAGTTTAGTCCGTTTTATCGCTTTTCTCAATAGCTCGATGGACTTCTCATAGATCTCCCTGCCACTGGGTGGTGGAAGACATCAATACCACCGTGGGCCGAACGATAACCATAGATTCTTCTTACTTCGGATATTTTAATAAATTTTCTCCCAAGCTAAAGGATTACTTTTTAGGAATAGGTGTAACATGATGGCTGATTGAGTTACAAATAGCTTTGAGGCACACGACACTGGATATGACTAGGCGTTATACTCAAGCTTTGGGGTTTGAGGACGTATTTAAGAGGCATGTAATGGCGTCACCGGTGGATAGGTTGATTAGATATAATTAAATATCAGGTTTTATTTTCGCCTTCTTGTTGTTTTGGCTTTTACTCCAGATGACTTCTTCTTACCAGCTATGGATTTGGTTTTTGCCCTTGTAGAGGTGTCTGTCACTCTAGCACCTTTTTTCTTATTGCATGTTGGGCATAGCAACTGTAAGTTTGAAGGATTATCCTTTCCCTTCAGCGCTCGAGGCTTGATATGGTCTACCTCAAGAATATCCAGGGGAAGCTTCCGTCTGCATTTCTTACAACGATAACCAATTAATCTACGCTCACCAGTTATCATATCCTCTTCAAATATTTCTTGTTTTTGAGCTTTGGCAATGAGTTTCTTGTCCTCTTTAGTAAACCTTACCATGTTAGCCTCGCTTCCCTCATGTTCCAAGTTGTATACGTTTTCATTCTAATCGCATTAGTATTTTTCAAGTTCCCAATCTGTTATCTCAACTTCCCTCACTTCTTTGCCTCCAACATCAATCATTGTGTGGCCAGATAGTTTTTTAGCTACAGAAACACCCGAACCATTATCCCAGTCGTAGTATTCATTTCCACCTTTGCATGTAACAGTGAAATAGACCTTATAGTAATCGATTTCAGCATCTCCGGTGTTCTCAATTTCGTAGTAGATTTCGACATAATCACTCCACTCTTCAGAGTACTCATAATACTCCTGTTCCCAGTCTGTTATTCTGAAAGAGGCAGATAGGTTGACTATTACAGGTTCAATAGTTGTAATCTCTAGATATACTGCATTGATTTCCGGTAACACAATCTCGTTTCCTAATACAGCTATGTAGCTTATTCTACCCTGCACTATGCCCCAGATATCAACTATGTCTTCCTCAATTACTCTTTGTCCTTGATAGTTCACCCAAATGACATCATCGTAGTCCCACCACCCATATTCGTCTTGGGTAACTGACACCCTTAGCACATACTCGTCCCCACCCACTTCTTGTACCTGTATTACTTCTCCCTGAAAATATACCGCTTCTCCTTCATAGTTCTCGGTATTACGCTCTAAACTATCATATTCAACGGTGATACATGATGACTTGAATGCCTCAGGGCTAGAAGATTTATTTTCTTGTGTTGGTGCTTGATTAGTTTGTTCTTCATTCCGATTATAATATTCATCCCAACTTGTGTAACCCTCAGGTGGTGGGAATGTCTTAGGCTCTGATTGTGTGCAGCTTGCAATTGGGATGGCCATTAATAGGGCAAGCCCAACAAGTAAAATCACTAATATGAGACGTTTCACTTTAGCTTCTCCTCCCTATCAGTATGTCCTCATGATGTTAAACTGTACCGTCGGAGAAAAATATAATGTAAAAAGGGTACCAGCCACCGCATCATATTTAGCGGTTCCAGTACCCTTTACTTTGCGCAGTACCAAAAACTACCGCCTATTTCATTAAAAAATTAAATCATGTCATATGTGAACGTAACATCCTGTCTGTGGCACATTGTATTAGTTCGTGTATGAGATGTCAATGATGCTTTGATTAATAAGTTTATTCTCCATTATTTCACGCCTAATCTACTCTTTTGATTACGAGTCATAAACGGTATTCACAGTGTATATGTTGATAGTATAATCACATAAGAATTATTACTAATCGGAGGTGGGATCAATGACAAAGAAGCTCAATGTTGTATTAGTGATAGGTCTTATAGTAGTCATCATTGGCGTAGGCGTTGGTGTTACGAGAGCTACTGGTGAGCTAAAGGATGCCTATGTACCAGCACTGACTGCAGCTTTGGTATGGATAACCGCATTCTATGCCATTGCAACTGCTGAAATCATGAGAGCAGCTAACAGGCAGGCAACAATAATGCTCAACTCACAATTCAATGCTGCTGCTCCAGTAGTTACCTTAGAAGCAAACCAGAGTAATCCAGGCTTTATTAGGGTATACTATCTAAATGCAGGCAAAGGTCCAGCCTTGAACTTTCGGTGCTGGATAGAAGACCCAGATCATTCTGAGCTAAGAGTTTCTGACAAAGCGATACTACAGACTATAATACCCGTAATATCTAGTCCTGATAAGCGGTCTCATGATATTCATATAGAAGAATATGAAGAATATAAATTAGGATTGGGATATGTACGAGCCCAATATGAGAGTGTTTTCGGAAGGACTTATGAGTCTTGCCTTATGTTCCCTGAAAATGTTTCGCCTCAACTTGAGTGGGGCGAAGCTAGGGAAGTAATAAGATTATAATTAGGATTCAAACGCTCCATTTAGCCTGGGAAACAGGATTCATCCTTAACAAAGTGACGATTTGAAGAAGTCACTAATTCCAGCGCTGTAACAACTTCTGACCGACCATATGTGATGAGCTTTGCTCTAGTTTTGTTCGAATCCCTTAAGCTTGACCCCGAGATCTAGGAATTTGATAAGAATAACAAAAAGGAAAAACTGATAAAATTGAAATCGGTGTAATTCGTAGTAGCTAACTAGAATTGGAGAAAAAGCAATGGATAGAGTCGAGAAGCAAGAATCCCCGATAGTACGGTTGACCCGATGGTCAGTGACATTGTCTTTACCAAAGAAGGGAATCAATGACCCTAAGAAGGACGGTGATAAGACGATATATGGAGTAGATGCAAAAGGGAACGAGAAGGTTTACGCACAGGTACCATCTGAGCAATGGGAGGAATGGTCGAAAACAGACCCATTGTGGAATCAAGCTCAAAAGGCGATGTTCCAACATCTATTGTCCGATCCAAAGACTAGAGATACTGTGATCAAGATTAATATCCAAGCGGCTTTGGAAAAAGGTGATGAGGAGACGGCGATTAAGCTCTGGAATACCTTATCTGAATCTGCCAAAGCAGAACTCATGGCTAAACTAGAAGCTTAACCAAGGGTAGCGTTAATTCAAATACTTAGGTTAACAATCAGGTCAAGGTACTTGTCATTACTACCTATTAATACCCTCAGCTCCCACTTCGTGGGACAATACCTAAGAACCTTTTACAATCATCGCCTGCTGTTTTTAGAAAGAGCATTCTCGATAACCTTTCTGTAGACTGCTTAAAACATAGAGCCTAACTGTGCGCTACTGCTAGTTTACGTCGATACACCCTAAGTGCTATTATCCAGTTAGAGTTCAGCGTTAACAACTGTACTTACACCAGTTACGTTGGCTCAGGAATTCGAAATGAAACTAGTACTACCAGACGCCTGCTGGTGGCCGGAAATGGTTTCCGGTGCTGTCTTTCTGTATTTCCATGATGAGACAGTTGGATTAACCTTGCACCCGTCGGTTTCCACTTTTATGGCTGGTACGGACCCGTTCCAATTCTTTAGATTAGTTGAAGAACGGCAACCATCCTGGGCTCAACAGTTCTTTAAATTAGTGAGTTATTGGAAAACATATAGGGCCAGTCTGGCCCAAACAATGGCAATACTCGAGCCGCTTAGGGGAGCCGCCTTCAAGACTATATGGCTTGCCTATAACCGAGATACCTATGCTTTTGAATCCGCTACGGAGTTGCTATCATCCTCGAGTCTCGCAAAGCACGAAATCGTTGCGTCCATTGATCAATTCTCAGCTTCTGACGAGCTATTTGCGCATATATTCTTTGGAAAATATCTAGAGCTTGTCTCTCCAGATAAAAGCAATGAGGATTTATTTGCCACGGGGAAAGCCTTGGCTCAGAAATCCGAAGAGGTATTCACGGCGAATGCAGATTGGACGGCACTCTATCAATACTGCGACCAGCTTTTTGAGGTCAATAACTTAGAGAATCTGTTGACTACTGCCTATATGTTTCGCATGCCAGCACTTCGGCGCGCCGACGCGGTACTGCTCAGTAACCCGCGTCTGATACCGTTCCTCGCATCGCTTCCCATCGAGTTACAAGATGATACTAACAAAGGAATGGGCACTGACCGCCTTGACGCCATTGCTTGGGAGTTTTTCAGGCAGCTAGTGTCACCCATGATTGATCCCCTCAATAAGACACAGGTGCAGAAGATCTCCGAGTTGTTAAAAAAACGGGATAAAGAAATAATAAGGCTTAAGAATCGGTGCTTTGCACTGGCAGAAGAGCTAGGGGATGAGGCCGATCTAGAGCTTCTACAGCGTAATATAAGGAATCATATTAGAACAAGCGTAGAGAAAGAGGTCCAGGAAGTGTTGGATCTCGACAACCAAGCTCTTAATGACCTACTCGACTCGGTTTTCGCTGACGAGAAGACCTGGGTGGGAATCGCAATCTTCTTATATTCGCTTATTAATGGTGGTGATGTCCTGACCGCTGGTTCTGCGATCTACGCTCTTGCCAGCATTGGTAGCAAAGCGTTCAAAGCGGCTCGTCAATAGCGGCAGAGGCTCAAGGCCAATGACTACGCTCTCATTTATCGCATGAAAGGATAGTAGAAGATGGTAGCTACCTTCTTCACACCAAAGTTACCCCCCTGGGGAACTTGATCCGGGAGAGTCTTTTCGATAACCTTCCGTAGTCAATATCAAGAGAGTCCTATGAGTGCTTCCGGTTATCACTCTTCATTTTAGATAAAAGTCTTTTTCTGGCCTCATTTCGGTTGGGCAAGCTCACCTCTCCATCGTTCCAACGATACAAGCCGTCTTCGGATTGGGTAAGAATAGCATATGCCCAATCGTCGTCAGTTCTATCCTTGCATAGTACACCAAGAAAGTGTTCCTCTGTGTTCTCGTACCATTCCTTTTCATCGCTGCTGATGAAGCGTTCGAAACCTGCTGCCAGCGGAAACGACTCGAATCTTCCTTTAGTTATGGGTGCAAGATGATCTTTAGAGTGTATTGCGTCGTTGGTATCGGGCTGCTTCAGGGGATTTAGTGGCATCGAACCAGTAGCTTCCTTTCGTCTAGTATTCACATAGGCCGCGAAATCTACTGGTATTTTTTTGACTTGAGTTTCAGAAAAACCAACCAAATTGACTAGTAAATCCGCAACATTTTCGGGATGTGGGTTAACAACATCAATGATAGGATGTTCAGGTCTAATAGCTACTGCACGAAACAAGTCTATAGCTCGTTTGTCTGTAGTAGGGAATGAATAACCTATGATCACAATCTTATCGGCAGTATGAAGTTCTTCTTCAGCTGCTTTCCACAAGGGGTCTAGCACGTATGCGAATTCATCGTACATTTTAAATAGGACTGGGGCTACTATGAGTGGCATCAAAGGCACATTTGTCTCGGGGTGATCTGGAGGGAAGAAATAGGAGAATGGCCCGTAACCAGTACGCCATCTATCCTTATAACAAGGATAATAAACACTAGAATCTATAATGCAAACTGGGCGCGCAAATGGATCAGGTGGTTGAGGAATTGGTCTACTTGTCCAAGGACCATCGCCAGCGTGGAATTTGATACCCGCACCCTTGGCCACTGGATTGAAATCGTATTCCCAGCCTAACGTTGTGGCACTTTTTGCCTTAGCTGGCATTATCATGCATCGTTCTCCAGTGTCCAGTCTCCAAGTTAGGTAAGGAACTAGCCAGTTAGTAGAACCATGCAACTTAAGAAGTTTGGGACTGACAGTGTTTGGGACGGCAGGTTCTTTCCACCCTTTGTCATATAGCTTAAGAAATGAGACTCCATATCCATCATCTGGTTTCCAATTGCCTGTTGCTGCCAGAGTTCGGTCAAGTAAAGTGTCCCAATTGAAGGTTATAAAAGTGTCCTCGTTGTCAGAATTGATAAGAATCTCGGAGTATAGTCTTGAGATCGGACCATTTTGTATTTCATTCAGAACATGCGCAATCAAGAATAGCATTTCGTCGTAAACCCTTACTGATTGCCAAAAGCTAACTAAAGGGTTAGGTGAATCGAGTTTTAATAATTCTGGTCGCATTGATGCCATCTGTCTAACTTGGATATCCAGATGTGTCATGAACCTCTCAATATCTTGGTTGAACCTGTTGAAGTTATCATAAGACAAGCCATAGATATCTCTGACATGATTAATCAAGTCTCCGACTCTTACCTCAAGATCCTCTGATATCGGAAGAGCTTTGTATGCCTCAAAGAATCCACGCGCAAGAGGAGGACGTACGCCGGTAGGAGATTGGTCGTAAGCGTAAGAGGCTCCCGCACCGAAGATATATGCTGTCTTCATTCGTGATGCCCCTGCTTTGTAGCGAGGAAATATTTGTAGGTCATTAGAACCATAGCGAAATGAGAATGACGTCTAATTAACAAATTCAGCCACCTTTTGCCTCTTAACAAAATCTTCGAACTCGAGCTTAAGCTCCTTCACAAATATGCCGTCGCTAAAATGCTGGTAGGCAAACTTGACCAACAGGCGCAGTGTTTCTGGGGAAAAGTTGGCATTTAGAGACATCTCCGGTTTAGCTGAATATTTCCTTAGGCGATAGCCCGCGAATGTTGGCTCAGACTCCTCAACATTGACGTCGTCTATAACGGCGCCCTGGAAGACTGTCTTTCCTGTAACCTTTGATATCTCTGTTCCAGGAAACGGCATGACTGGAAAGAAGGCAACGTCTTTAAGCCCAGAATTTTTAAGCTCCACCGAATAATTAATGGTGTCGGTGAGTTGCGCCCAAGTCTCTTCAGGAAAACCAAGCATGAAAAATGCCTTTGTAGAGATTCCGAGTTTGTTAATCGAAGAAATGGTGTCCAGGGTCCTTGCTAAGTCGAGATTCTTTCTAATATATTTCTGAATTTTGGGATTCCCGCTTTCGACACCGAGGTCAACTTCAAAACACCCTGCTTTTGACATCATTTCGATGATAGCATTGTCCAATAGGTCAGCTCGTACCTGGCATTTCCATTTTACAGACCAATTCTCTTCAATGCTCATGCCGCAAAAAGCTCTAATAAATTTCCCATTTTCGTGGGAAAAGTTATCATCAACAATCTGTAGTTCATCAGGTTTATACTGGGTTAGCAATTCATTAACCTGCGAACGAATCACATTAACCGGGATTTGCCGGACTGACCTCCCCCAGCATTCTGGCACAGAGCAGTAAATACATCGAAACGCGCACCCTCGAGACGTATGTATGTAGATTCGTTTGTTAATCGCGAAGTATCGTTCAAGAGGGAGAAGATCCAAACGCGGGAGTGGCATAGCAGCCAAATCGATGAGAACACTGTTTCTTCTCCCTGATATCTCACCAGACTGTCGTGAAAACACTCCGGGAACCTCGTTAGGTGAGTTGTTTTGCCCTTCAAACAGCGACCTTACAAGATTGAAAAATGGTATTTCTCCTTCACCGACTATGGCGTAGTCAATATCTCCGGTCGAAAGTGTGTGTTCAGTTGCTAGAGAAGCATGTGGCCCTCCACAGACTATAATAATGTCAGCACGAAGCCTTTTTATACAAGCTGCAATTTTGTGGACTATGTGGATGTTAGGCGACGAAGAATTGAAACCAATCACTCTAGGCAATGAGGCCCTTGAGAATATTCGGTCTACTGTAGCAAAGACGCCTAAATTCTCGGCGTAAGAATCGACTATGCTAATCGAATAACCACGCTCAGCTAAATACGATGCTACGCATACTAATCCTAGTGGCATGTTGTGGTCATAATTAAGATAGTCGTCGCCAGGATGTGGCGCTAAAGACGATGGAGTGTTAACCAGTAGTACCTCTTGGACTAACTGTTTTTCCCCCGCGGACCCATGGTGCTGCATCAGAGTTGCCTCCAGCGAGGAGTTGGAGTTTCCGGACTCACCGATTTTAACCAAGTACCCTTTGTCTAACAATGTTCCTCCCGCCTGCGGGATGGCCTAAACCAACTATCAAAGCAACCTATTGGAACTCAATTACAATGGCTATTGCTGTGGCGATCTCATCGAGGACTGACGCCTGGATCACACCTAACTTAGTAATGAAACGCTCGTAGCTCACACATCTGAGTTGGAGTGCATCGGCGGCCGAATCATGGTCAAGGCCGTTGCTATCATCGGCTGCGATTTTAACCATCCATTGGGCGTTTGAAAATCTTTCTTGCCAAGTGGTGAGGGGCACGACTAGCTTAGTTTTGAGTGGGTTAAATGAATCTGTGCTTATTACAACTGCCGGACGCAGCTTTTGTATTTCATCTCCTTTTGTTGGATTAAATCCCACACGCCAGACCTCACCACGTAGAGGGGTTACTAAAGATGGCTGAAGCGAGCCATTAGTAGTCATTGATTTCCCCCTCTGTAGCTAGGAATTCTGCTTCATTTTCATAATAGTTCGACAGTAGTTTCGCTTGTTCTGCGAGTATCTTCCGACGTTGTTCTACTGGGAGTTCCAAAAAAGCGCGACGTCGAATAACGTTTCGAGGTTGCTGTACGTCAATAGTTGCCCCTAGCATGCGTTGTGCCTCTTCTTGGCTAATCGCACCTTCTCCTACTAGACGCGAAAGATTCCTTTCAAGCCACTGGGGAATTTCATTTTCCAACTCATCAGGCTCTCTTTTTTTCCAGCCCTTCTTACTTATGTATATTGACCACCGTCGATAATAAGTATCATTAATAATACCGAGATCACGCATTCGGCGTATTAAAGCTTGAAGACTTATGCCAAACTGTTTCTTTAGTATCAATAGTTCTGATAAATAAATGTACGAACGTCTGGCTCCAACCGCGTTTATCAACCGGTCTGCAGGAATTAAAAATGCCGAGGCGAAGCGAAAAGCCGCATCTTCTTCATTAATATGCGAAGGGATTTTTAAAACAGAATGTCCTAATTCATGGGTTAGATTCAGCCGTTGTCTTTCACCAGAAACCCCTTGTCTTGTGACGAGAGCACCGGCTAGTATGTTCCCTGAAGTATCACGGCCTAAAGCTGAGAGACCATCGAACTTTTCATCAGCTTTGATGGATAATACACAAAGTTGATGCTCTTCTAATGTACCGACCACATTACTTATAGGACTTGCTCCCAGTTCCCATAACGCTCTAATTTCGCCTGCACGATTTTCTGTATCATCTAGTGAGGAAATATCGAGCTTATTCCAAGGCAAAAAGTCAGGCTTGTTTTGTCCGATAAGTGTCTGAACCTTAACTCTATCTTCAAGACTTTGAGCAACAACACTCTTTACCCTAGCCTTCTCCCTTTCTGATAAAGCCGTCAATTTACGATAAGCGATAAATTCGACAGAAATAGAGGAAGGTGAAAGAAGATAATTCGCTTTCACACCCAAGGCGGCACTCAGTTTAGCTAATACGATCGGCGAAGGTTGTGCCTGATTTAGCTCATATTTTGAAAGAGCCTGTTTAGTAACAATCCCTCCTATTTTCTCTGCTAATGCGTCAAGCGTCAGATTCTGCGCTAATCGTAATTGGATTAATCTTTCACCAATCATAGGAATTCCTTAACCTCTATTAGTTGACAACTATAACATATTTATGGATTTTTGTCAACTAACAGCATCTCAATGCCATTCTCATAGATTTGGCTGCAGTAATAATAGTTGTAATGTAGTAACTAATACGCATTATCATTAAGCGTATTAGTTGACAGATAGTAACTTATGCATGTATACTGTAAGCATGAATAGCATCCAAATACCAGTTAATTTGTACAGTATCTCTCAAGCCTTGGTGTTCATGGAGGGCCTTGGCGTGAGAATTTCAGATACGTGGCTACGCAAGAGGATGAAGGATGAGAAGTTGTCCATTTACCGAGTAGGTAAGACTGAATTCGTAACTGAAACTGATCTATATAGATTATCTTTGTTACCCAGAGAAAAGCCAGGTCCAAAAAAGAAAAAGGGGAAATAATTTGTTACCAATAGGAAACCCAATCAGTGGAAGACCTATAGTATATTTCATTGGTTTATCAGCTAAACCTAATTGTGAGCATCTCTCTATTCAGACCAATACCGGGAATATTGTCGAACAAATCATAGATGGCCTTCCTGACATAACAAGCATCAAAACTAACCTTGTGAAAAAACCGCCACTTGATGAAAGCGGTATACTGCGTTATCCCACCTTAAGTGAAATGGAAAGAGGATGGGATGATTTGTATAAAGATGTGACTCGCGCCACACCTAACCTCTTAGTAACTTTAGGACTGCAAGTTTCCTATTTCTTACGAACACAATTAGATATTCAACCAGCAAAGCCACAACTGCCGGCTGATTTTTCACCCAGGACATACTTGTCACAGGCCGGACCTAATTTACTCTCAGTTCATCACCCATCTTTCGTTTTCATTTATAGAAGGAAATATATCAACGAATACATTAATAGCGTAATAAATTCAATCTCCTCTTTGGTTCTTAGGTGAAAGGATATTTTTGTCTGAAAAGTCACAAAATGACGTTTTGAGATTCTCGAAGAAAAGGATTATATTTATTCCTTTCCCAAGAGATATCCTTGTAAAGGCTCCTGCAGTGGTTGTAGAATAAGCCATATGCGAAGACTACTATTTTTTGATAGAGCTAGAAATTGAATATAGAAGCATTCATTTCAGGTGAACCTTACTGCCAAAATAAGACCAAAGGAAACGTACTTGGGAAACAGGATTGGTCTCAAGCAATCATTGCGGCTACCAAAGATCTTCCAAAAATCACATCTAAGTGTAAGGCCGAAATAACGTTTGTCTTACCTCTGAACAAATATCCAACAGATCATCCATACGGTTCCGATTTAGATAATCTCTTAAAAAGATTGTTTGATGCTCTGAATGAGACCGTGTTTTCGGTCGCTGCTGGTAAAGATGGCGCTGTTGTAGAAGTAATTGCATCTAAGAGGAAGGCTTCAGAGAATGATCCACCAGGTGCATATATAAAGATTCAAGAAATAGACAATATAGAGACTGATTATGCCAAGACTGACTGAACAGGAACAACAGGAGATTATCCGGTATCTAGAAGCCGATAAGCCACTGCCAGACAAATACCGCTTTCTTCTGTTTGGGGATAAGCGAGAAGTGGAATTGGTCTGGAATGGTAAGACCAGTGAAGTCTGCAATATAGTGCTACCATTTCAAGTAATTGAGCAAGTGGACGAACCCCGCGCCGAAAAAGACACCCGCTTGCAGATGACGCTATTCGACCTGGATACCCGCGGTCGCCAGATTAAGGGCTGGACTAACAAGCTCATCTGGGGTGATAACAAGCTGATCCTATCCAGCCTGAAGAACGGCCCCATGCGCGAAGAGATCGAGCGCCAGGGCGGCATCAAGCTGATTTACATCGACCCGCCTTTTGACGTGGGTGCGGATTTTTCTATGGATATCGAGGTTGGCGACGATACCTTCACGAAAAAGCCCAACATTCTGGAAGAGATTGCCTACCGTGATACCTGGGGCAATGGTGCCGATTCCTTCATTGCTATGATTCACGAGCGGCTGGTGCTAATGCGGGATTTGCTGGCTGAGGATGGTAGCATTTACGTGCATTGTGATTGGCGGGTGAATACATTCATCCGCCAAGTCATGGATGAAGTATTCGGGCGTAATTTCTTCAAAAACGAAATCACATGGAAACGGCAGCCACCACGAGGTGCGCGTGCTGTTGCCAGCCAATATGCGAGAACGTCGGACAACTTGATGTTCTACACGCGAGGCGAGAACTACGCATGGAATCCTCAGTTTCGGAAATACAGTGAAGACTATATCAAGTCGAAGTTTACAAACACGGATGCAGATGGACGCAAATACAGGGTAGGCGACATCGGTGACTACTCAGAGAAGTCTATTGAAAGATTACGCACTGAGGGAAAGATCTATGACTATCCGTCTGGCAAAGTAGGTCTGAAACGTTTTCTGGATGAGCAAAAGGGCGAGATAATCTCTGACATCTGGGACGACATCCCCGAGGTAAATGCGATGGCAATTGAGCGGGTCGCTTACCCCACCCAAAAACCCGAAGCTCTGCTTGAACGCATCATCAAAGCATCCTCTAATGAAAGGGACTTGATAGCCGACTTCTTCAGCGGCTCCGGCACCGCTCTGGCAGTAGCCGAAAAGCTGGGGCGCAAGTGGATAGGGGTCGATCTGGGGAAATTCGCCATCCATACAACCCGTAAGCGAATGATTCAAGTCCAGCGCCAATTGAAAACAGAAGGTAAAGACTATCGTGCCTTTGAAATCCTCAACCTCGGTAAGTACGAGCGTCAGCACTATATCGGTGTCAATCCTAACTTGCGAGAGACGGAACAGCAGAGGCAGTTGGAAGAAAAAGAGGCAGCCTTTGTCGACCTTATCCTGCGAGCCTACCGGGCGGAAAAGACTGATGGCTTTAAGACCTTTAATGGCAAGAAAGCCGGACGTCTGGTGGCGGTAGGACCGGTCAATCTGCCCGTCACCCGCCTTTTCGTGGAAGAAGTGATTCTGGAATGCCGCGAGAAACACATTACCCGCGTAGACATCCTCGGCTTCGAGTTCGAAATGGGGCTGTTCCCAAACGTGCTGGATGAAGCCCGCGCCAAAGGCATTGACATAGCTCCCAAGTACATCCCAGCCGAAGTATTCGACAAGCGGGCGGTGGAAAGAAACCAGGTAGTCTTCCATGATGTTTCATATGTTGAAGTGAAGCCTCACGTAGAAGGTAACCGTGTAGCCGTGGAGCTGACTGATTTCTCGGTATTTTACTCACAGGATTCTATCGCCGCTGCCGAAGCCAGCCTGAAAGACAAGAGCAGTAAAATCATCGTCGAGCAAGGACAGATCATCAAAGTCAGTAAAGATGCACGCGGTTTTGTCGATCGTGAGGTATTGACACAGAAATGGACTGATTGGATCGATTACTGGTCGGTAGATTTCGACTTCGAAAACAAACGGGAAATCATCCGTGTGCAGAATCCCGACAGTGGTGAATGGGAAGAAGTGTGGACCGGGGAGTATATCTTCGAGAACGAATGGCAATCCTTCCGCACCAAGAAGGACCGCTCTCTGGAGCTTAAAAGCGTTTTCCAGGAATGTACGCCGGGACGGCGCAAACTGGCTGTGAAAGTTGTAGACATCTTCGGTACCGACACCATGACGATTGTAGAAGTCACTATAGGAGGGAAACGATAGTGGCTTTACACCCTGATTTCCCCGAATCCCCCTACGTTATCCTTGACCCGGCCTTACGCTGGTTTCCAGCGGACGAAGCCCTGCGAGAGACCAGCATGGATAAACTCCTACCGCCAATGGTGCCACAACTACGCAAGCAGATACAGGAGTGGCGTACCAGCCACTACGTTGGAGCTGCAGAAACCAGTCGCAGTCTTCTCAACTGGTGGTTCAATACTCCCCATTTGATGCCTAAGCCCGATGGCACAGTGGCTGAATTCCAGTATTACTTTGCTCAGCGTGAGGCGCTGGAGACCATCATCTATCTATACGATGTAATGAAAGTCAGAGACAAGTACGACCTGATGCGTTTTGATAGCTCCGGTGCGGTTTCTACAGGCATGTTTGATGAAACCTGGCGGCGGTTTGTGGTGAAAATGGCGACTGGCGCTGGTAAGACCAAGGTGTTGAGTCTGGTTCTGGCTTGGAGCTTTTTCCACAAGCTATATGAGCCAGAGTCTGAGCTGGCTCGTAATTTCTTGGTGATTACTCCTAACATTATCGTCCTGGACCGTATTTATAAAGACTTTAAAGGCCTAAACATATTCTTTGATGATCCGGTTCTTCCTGACAATGGTATCGATGGCCATAACTGGCATGACGACTTTCAGTTGACCCTGCATGTGCAAGATGAGGTACGTGTCACTCGCTCCACTGGTAATATCTTCTTGACCAACATCCACCGAGTTTATGCCGGCAACGATATTCCCGCTTCACCCAATGACGAGAACACAATGGAATACTTTCTGGGTAAGCGACCCACCGGCGCAACTACCGAATCAAAGGTGGATTTAGGTATGATTGTGCGCGACATTGACGAACTGGTGGTACTAAACGATGAGGCACATCACATTCATGACCCACGCATGGCCTGGTTCAAGTCCATTGAGGACATTCACAACCGCCTCAAGCAAAAAGGAGCAACTCTCTCCTTGCAAGTGGACACGACTGCCACTCCTAAGCACAATAATGGCGCCATTTTCGTGCAAACGATCGCCGACTACCCGTTGGTGGAGGCTATTTCGCAAAATATTGTCAAACATCCGGTGCTACCCGATGCCGCCAGCCGGGCCAAACTGGTGGAAAGCCAAAGTGCCAAATATACCGAAAAGTATTCCGACTATATTCACCTGGGCGTTATCGAGTGGCGCAAGGCTTATGCCGAGCATGAAAAAATGGGTAAAAAATCTATTCTATTCGTCATGACCGATGACACCAAGAACTGTGACGATGTGGCGTCTTATCTTGAGGGTAACTACCCGGACTTAAAGGATGCCGTGCTGGTTATTCATACTAAGAACAACGGCGATATTTCAGAATCCGTTACCGGGAAAAGTAAGGAGGAACTAGACGAACTGCGAAAACAGGCTAATATAATCGACAGCCTGGATAGCCCGTATAAAGTTGTTGTTTCCGTGATGGTACTCAAGGAAGGCTGGGATGTGCGAAATGTTACCACGATTGTGGGACTGCGCCCATATTCAGCTAAGAGCAATATCCTGCCCGAGCAAACCCTGGGGCGCGGTTTGCGCAAAATGTACCCTGGTGGTATGGAAGAATATGTTAGCGTGGTAGGCACAGATGCTTTCATGGACTTCGTGGAATCAATTCAAGCTGAAGGAGTGGTGTTGGAACGCAAACCCATGGGAGAAGGTACTGGTCCCAAGACGCCACTGGTCGTTGAAATCGATAATGAAAATGTAAAAAAGGACATCGATGACCTTGATATTGAAATTCCAGTAATGACTCCGCGTGTTTATCGGGAATATAAGAATCTCTCTGACTTGGATGTGACAACATTTGGCTATGCAAAGGTAGCTTACTTACAGTTTAGTGAAGAAGCACAACGTGAGATTATTTTCAAAGACATCACCACCGGCGAAGTGACACACACCACCATTCTCGATACAGCCGGTATTATAGATTATCGCAGTGTTATCGGCTATTTTACTCAGACTATCATGAAAGACCTGCGGCTCGTTAGTGGTTACGATGTGCTATATGGTAAGGTAAAGGCATTTATTCAGAATGATTTATTTAACCAACCGGTGGTGCTCGAAGATCCCAATACACTACGTAATTTGTCGGAACTAGCCGCCACCAAAACGCTGGTTGAAACCTTTAAGAAGGCAATCAATGCACTAACCATCCAGGACAAGGGTGATGCCGAGATTCGGGATAGCATCAAGCTACGCCAAACCCGTCCATTTGTGGCGAAAGAGCAGGCATACTTAATCCCAACAAAAAGCGTCTTTAACAGAATTATTGGTGATAGCCACTTTGAACTACTTTTTGCCAGATTTCTGGAAGACTGTAGCGATGTAATTTCCTACGCTAAGAATTATATGGCTGTGCACTTCAAGTTGGACTACGTAAACGCTGATGGTAATATTTCCGATTATTATCCTGACTTTTTTGTGAAGCTATCCGAGAAACAGATTTATATTGTCGAAACTAAAGGTCAGGAAGATCTAGATGTACCGCTCAAGATGCAACGGCTGAGCCAATGGTGTGAAGATATCAATCATGTTCAATCGGATATAACCTATGATTTCGTATATGTGGATATGGAAAACTTTGAACAGTACAAACCTACCTCATTCAGGCAATTGATCGATGGTTTCAAAGATTTCAAATAAACTAGAATCATCACGAGAATGCGACCCTATAGAACTTGTGTAAACGGATTAAGTTAACCCCTAAAGCTTTTACGAAAGCTTATTTAGTTACCTGCGGAGAACAAAAAAAGGGCCCGGGAATTTCCCCGGGCCCTTCTCTGATTAATACCTGCGTCAGAACTCAAACAACGCCGGCTGCCCCGCTTCTTTCTGTGCTGCCATACCTTCTCTTTCCTGCCGCCGCCCAGCTCTATCCTTCTCTTGCCTCGCTTTAACCCTCTGGTGATAGAGCCACGATTTAAGCCTGTTTAGCTCTCCTATCTGGTAGTTACTGATTGAGTCTACGGCAATATCAGCGGGCATTTCGCCCTTATTCCAATGCCGATAAGTCATTGTAGCTACGTAAAGGTATATCTGGCTCCAGTCGTGGTCCATAGGCGCGGTGAGGCCAGCAGTATAGAGATAGGCACAGACCTCAGCATCCGTTCCGGCTGATTCCTCTCCCTTGGAGGCTTTGATATTTGTCTCCAGCCTCTCCAGTGTAATGGCTTCCTTAAGCCAATCGGGCAAGGTATCTCCCCATCCCCCAGGATAGACAATTATCGGGTCGGTAAAAGTGCCGACCAGGTCACTTATCATGGCATCTCCTGTTTTGGACATAGTACCCCCTTCCTTTCAATTTTTGGATATAGTTACCCCTGCAAAATCTGCCATATTTAGCTCACCAGTACCGGCTGCCGGCCATGGCTTGCTGACTTCTTTTCCGACTCTATCGCTTCGTCGGGTAAATCCCTGCGGACAGCATTGATAGAGTTTTTGATTGAGTCTATCCGCTCTATATCGATAATGAGACGGACAAGGCGCTGGTCAAGGTATTGAGGAAGGTTAACGATATTCCTGGCTTCATTAGCAACAATCTTCGCTTGCTCCAATGGTTCAGCAGCCTGATTGACGAACTCCTCGACCATATCCATCGCCTCACTTACTCGTAAAGCACTCCACTTTATGGGCACATTTTCACCTCCTTTCAGGGCAAAGAAAGCCCCTCAAAATGTAGAATTACGGCTAATACTCGTCGGGAAAAAGGATAGTGGTTGCCGACCTGTCAGCCTCGGTGATTATCCAGATTTTAGGCAAACTCTCGGACTCATAGGCGGAGAGCAGCCGGTATCCCTCTTTGAGGCTTAGCTCGTTCTCCTGCTTATCCTCATCGGTAAGGTTTCCCCAGTCCCCCCTTTGATGTCGGGTAAGGCTACTCATAACGAATTTAGCGAACGCCTCATCCTCCGCCACCAGGTCATTGACTCCTCTGGTCATAAGTAGACGCCCCATGTTGATAGCTACGGTCATATTCACTCCTTTCTGAGGCACAAAAAAACACACAAAAAGGGGCTGTTACACCCCTTCGTGTGCGTCTGTTTTTTGTGTTCAAGCGTTCTAGGCTACGGCTACTGGTTCTTTCTTTCGGCTACGCTTCGGCTTCTCGGCTTTGACAACCGCTTTCGCTTCGGCTACCGCCTCGGCTTGCTCGGCTTCGGTGTCCTCGGCTTCTGGCTCTGGCTCGGCGGTCTCTGCCTCAACCTCTGGCTTCTGGCTATCGGCGGTCAACATCGGCATTACCACCAGTTGATAACCATCAACGGCAAAGAGTATTGGCGACTTACCATCGGTAAGTTTGAAGTCCACCATCCCCCCGCAAGCTCTCAAAGCCTCGGTAAGGTATGCGCCGTCAATTCTTACCCTGACTTCCCCGCCCTCAATATCGGCTGGCATAGTAACTTCCCCTTTATCATCGGGACTGGACATCACTATACCGCCGTTAAGGTGTAGGTCTATCGGGTAATCCTTGCTATCGGCTAGGACTTTCAGTGAGGCAATCGCCTTGCCCGCCTCAACAGTGTCAAGGTGAGCGGTTATATGCGCCTCGGCAGGTATGAGCTTCTCATAATCAGGGAAGTTGCCATCAGCACCCCGCCACTTATACCGAGTTATCTCGGTATCTATGACAAGGCTTACTCCGTCAAGGCTTTCCCCGCTTGCCTCAAAGCTCAGGTTGACCCGATGCGCTTTCCGCAAGGCGTTGGCTATACCCCGCAGGTCATCACGAAGTATCAGGGCTTCACCCTCTCCGTCATAGTCCAGCGTTACCACCGCCAGTCTAAAGCCATCAGCACTCACCAAAGTGAGCTTACCCTCACCCGCTTTGAAGAGGACACACTGTAAGACAGGTCTATTATCCTCTTTAGCAGTAAAGGGTAACACCCTGTTAAGGGCTTCCGATAACTCCAGTCCGCCGATGTTCGGCTTGACTGTTCGGTTAGGGCTTATCCTGACCTCGCATAGGGTAAGAGGTGTTTTCTCACCCACCCACGCCGAGTCCTCAAGGTAACTGGTATTAGCTCCGCAGGTTATTTTTAGCCTCTTTTGTCCGTTAGTCTGCGTCTCGCTAGCACTATCGGAAGCTGGCACTATCTTGACGATGTTTGAACCAGCTAAAGCCTTGAGATAACCGAGTAAGCCTCTACGCCCTATGGTATAGTCCAGAAGCACTACCCTTTCGGATAATGCCCGACTCAAGGCGTTTACCAGTGTAGCCTTATGGGCTACCAGTCCGTTACCTGAACGCTTGCCCACGATATTCAGTTGTTCTATTTTGAACACCCCCTATTGGCTATCTGGCTAGTGGGCAAATCTGCCAGCTTCACCTAGTAGTAAGCTACCACCTAGCTGAGATACTCTAGCCTAGATGGTGCTTCCACTATATAAGTCTCCGAAATGACCCGAAATCTCTACATCGCAATCAAGGCTTTTTGCTCTCGTTTCCGAAATCTCCAGAGATATTGATTATCTGTAGGTGTTAGCTTATCGCCATTGTCCAGCTTGTGAGCTATCTCTAGAAGTCTTTGTGGGAAGCCTAGCAGGAAAGTTCTGGCGTCAAGCCAAGCTCCGAGGTCAAGAGCTTTGTCATCGGCTATCAATTCTCCAAGCTCGGTAGTATGTCCTTCACCGTCTATGATGGGCTTGTTAAGACTCTCCAGCTTGATAGTTTTGGGACACTCGGAATAGAGGTTATCCTCTTTACACTTATGCCGTTGTGCCTTGCTACAGTGCTTACAGTCCAGTCCGCTATTATAGCTGTAGTGGCTAAACCAGTAGTCGGCTACAGTTCGGCTGGCTATCCGATACATCACCGCTTCGGTGAAGGGCTTGTGTCCGTTGTTACGTTCTACATCGGCAAGATTAGCAATTATCGTGTGGAGTATGTCCTCTTTGTCCTGGGGCTTCACCCTGTCGGTAAAGCGTGAAGCTACATTATAGTAGGCTAGCCATTCGCCCTGTAGCTGGTCATAGCCGTTACTGTGGACTGGAGCTTGTCTTTTGGAACTATAAGACCTAGACTTGATATGGCGGGGCTTTGAAGTGGAGCTTTGACAGCTTGCGGGCTTAAGACACCACTGACAAATGCCCTGCCCTGTTTTTAGAGTCCAGACCTTACCACATTGGCTACAATGACCTTGAGTATTGCCATAATCGCCGTCTGGTGCTATTGGTGCTACTATGCTTGAACTCATACTTACCCCCTTTATTTTGAGTAGGGCAAGCGTTCAGGTCAGAGCTTCGTTGCTATTCAGTTTTTAAGGTGCTGAAAAATATGTTTTCAGCTTCATTATTTAACAATTAGTCATAAGGTAAAATTTCAAGAACTAGCACGTTTATCACCCCCCACCGGGGACTGATGACTACAACAAAAAGAAAAACCCACCTACGGAGGGAGGTTTAGACCGTCACTAATGCGACCAAATCTATTGGCGAAAGACCGTCTTCGTATACGGTTATCCATGACGGACGAGAGTAGTTTGAAAATGGTATAATAACTCTCCAGTGCCTCAGTAGAGGCAGTTAAAGCCATGTTAGAGAAGCCGCGAGATAGGTTAAAGGACATCGTCAAAAAACTGGACTGCATCGATGCTGAAATCAAAGGATTATTACCCAAGTTTTCGGCATTGGCAAAGCAGGTATTCGTGACAAACCCCTCCGACTCCGACCGAGCCGAGTTTAAGACGATTACAATGAGATTCCTAGAATTGAACTCAATGATGGGATCGCTGCTGAAAGAAGCTGATGAAGTAGCAGCACTGGATCCAAAACTCCAAGTAATACTTAAGCAACAAAGTCGCCGAACGCCTCGTGAGTTCAGAGTACTAAGGCGACATCTAACTGACAAATATGTTGCTAGCACCGCACACATCGAGTCCATATTGCCTGAGGCTCTTAATAACGTACTCGCACATGTTCCAAGAACATGGATCGCAAAAGAATCACAGAAACAGGACTATCGATTATCAGCAGACTTTCTGAATAGACCTCTGTCTCTTGTCGGAGGAATACGCACAAGAAGCGAACTCTGTTCGATGCACAGACTAGCTCAGGCTATCCTTATCGCAAAGGATTTCCTAGACTCTCGCCCTGATTATGATTTCTTTTCTGGGTCACGATTTGTTCCAGAAATCTGTGCCTTAGGTCGTGCATTACCAACCATTATGAGATCAGGAAAGGGAAATGTAACTGAGCGTATCCGGAAGCTATATCGTGGCCCATCAGCGGAGGTTGAGTCATCTATTTACGAACTCGTTGTTGCTGCTTCCTGCATGGAAGAGGGTAGAGAGATCCAATTCCTTGATACATCTGGTCCCGGGAAAAAACCGGATCTTAGAGTCTTGAATTTGATGGGAATCCCAACTGTAATCGAATGTAAAATGAGACGCCCTTTGACTGATTATCAGATTGAAGAGGAAAGACGTATTCAAGAACTATTTACATCAGCCGCCAATGAATGTTTAAGTAAAAGCATTTTTGGAGTGTTTGATATAGATTTTACCGTAGAACTGGATAAAGTGGATATGGTTAAGTTCACTGAAGCACTACGCCGCCAGCCCTTGGCGGCCGGACAGGTGACCTATGATTGGGGTACGGTCAAACTTCAAAAACTGCCTTCTGAAATAAGATTCAAGGCTATGGGGCTTTATACGCCAGTGTTTCTAAAGCAAGTTTTTGACTGGAATTCTGATTTACCCGACTTTGACGGAATAATGTGTCGCGTAGATGCTGTCGATAATTTTGTGATAGAGAGTGTTCGGAGACCATTGGCCTTACGTTGGAAAAGCACTTCGGAAATAGCGAGGCTTCATAAGGCTCGCACTGTGTTGACTCTCCTGAATGAGGCCCTTGACCAAATCCCAACGGGTGAAATGGCAATAATCTACTTAGCGATATGGGAAGGATCCCGTGCAGAGATTGCTGATGATCGCTTCCAGAACATTAACACAGAAATAGAAGGAGCTACGCACCGCCGTGGCATTAGTGTCCCACTGATATTAGTAAATCGTCTCTTCCCTAGATTTCTAAACATGGGCCAGCCTGATCTCATAGAGAACGTCCTGCAGTTCTTAAGTGGATACGCCGATCCAATATTTATTGATGAATTCCCGTCGCCTGTTTACACGATTTGGAAATGACAGTTTGTCACACGATTGCTAAAATTGCGACTAAAGGCCCTCTTAGGCGTTTCAATTCTAAGCAATATAAGGTTTCTACCTTTTAACATACACATCGGCAGGAGACATTTAACCCCCTTGACACACCAAAACTTCCTCTGAAAAAACATAGGTATATGGATTGAATCACTTGATTTTTTTAAACACTAATAGATACTCCTGATCAATCACTCCATTGTGTCCATTTCTGATTGTCGGAACCCAACGATCGCGAATTCTGTCCGCATAGCAAACTGTCAACTGAAAACCTCCATTTTCCGCCAGTTCCACAATTACCTCGGGTGTCGGAATAATGATGGATGAAATCAGGTTATAACCTGAAACTATTACACAATAGGCGTTCGACTTTAGCACCAGGTTTAGCTCGTTCAAGACCCTAGACATATCCAGTACATATTTTGCGAATACGGAGGCACTTTTCTTATTGTGCTTTGCAAGCTCAGACCTTATTGCGTCCCCTGTGCAACAGGGGAGTTCAATGTCTAAGAGAGCATCATTACTTAGTATCCTATCACTCCCAATAAACTCTCTTGAACATTCCCTCAGACCTGCGGGAGAAGAATGCCCAAGAACAAAAAGTTGGAGCTTCGATGACCGATAATAATCTTGGGCGCTTAAGTATGGCGGAGAAGTTATAACGGCATCGACTGTTCCTTCACCGAGAAGGTGAGACAAACCTCTTGAGTCGTCCTCAATAAGCCTGATCTGAGAGTGGCCCCCTTTCTGTTCAAACCATTTGGTATACACTTGCTCCACAGAAATCCATAGGCGAGCCTTTGATTCAAACACCTTAAATGGGTTAAAGTGTTTCCCGGCACGTTTTTGGCGTGCTTGCTTTGAGATAAAAGGCTTGGGACCTCGAGTATCGGCCTTAGAGCATTCCCTGACTATTGCTGCTAGTATCGCTTCCCAAAAGAAGACATAATCAGGGTCCAGTTTGGGTAAGTAGTTGCTTAAGACCTCCTTTATGGTGCCAAGCTTTCGCAGTGTAGCGGGAGTGAACCAATAGCTTGCGTTAGGGAAATCGTACTGGTAAAAAGAGAGGTGATGGGTCACCTGGTGCAATATTTCTTCGAGTTGGGTTTCGAGAAAACTTGGGCAATATACAGTTGTTTTTACTTTGGCGAAAAGTGTGGCGAGCGGATTTAGGTCTATACCGATGGCGTTTCGTCCGCTCAACAACGACTCGACCAAAACAGCTCCACTTCCGCAAAATGGATCAAGAATGGTCTGCCCAGGCTTTGATATCTCGTCGATCAGGAACCTTGCCATGTGGGGTATCATCTTGGCGGGATAGTTATCAAATATATGAGTAAAATATCCTCTCTCAAGAATGGCCTCTCGATATCGCGATTTTAGGTTTATGACTTTAGGTTCCATGATTCTTTAGGGGGTAATTAACGATAGCGTTCTACCAATTCCAGTGGAAAAGAAACGTTCATTGTGCTTTAGAGGTTGAGCATATATTATTGAAAAGTTGCCTCGATTCTTTCTCCAGAAAACATATGTCCCTAATGCTTGCGGCTTGGTTCCAAGAGGCACAATGCTACATCTCCACTCGTCGAAGGGATAGTCGCCTAGTATTTCTTCCAATTGCCTAGCAATCATGAGGGAGTCCTGGGAATGAATATATCTAATTCTGTCGTGACCAACAATTTTGATCAACTGTCCATTCATTAGCTCGGTGCGACCTTCCCACTCGGGACGATAAGAGGGTTTGGGTACTACTAGAAGAACATCATTGGGGTCAAGATTTTCGAATACGGCTTTAGCCCGATCACCTTCGTAGCCGAGGATAATAACAAGCAATGTGGGCTTGCTTAGTGGGCCATGCCCTATGAAACCAGTGATTGGTGAAATTGCTCGGACTCCTATGGACATAGGCAAGTAAAGGTCAGTAACATAATCCTTTGGTTCTGTATAATAGACTCTCGAAATATCCCAAAAACCAAGGTCATCGATGATTCTCAATAAGAGCAGCAAATGACGTTTAGTAAAAGTAGTGATGTCAATAGTCACTATAGAGTTATTGGTAGAGAGTCGTAGTTTTTTAAGCTCTGCCGCTAATTCCCCGAGGGCAGGATGAGGCTCGTCTTCGGTGGTTCTAATTATTTGGAGACTTCCTTTTGTTTTCAGAGTCTGCACCATCTTCTGCAGGTGTTTTTCTCTCTCCTCGTTTGGGTCGTCATATGCAAAGATAAAGCCGCTATTGAATCGGTAATCTACAGATAATTGCTTTGGAACACCAAGGCAGCGCTCTTCAAAACTGGCACATGAAATAAAGACGCTGTCCGGCCGATCAGGGTAGAAACATGTGATCTTATTTATGGCTTTCATCTCATGCTCCGTTGCCAATATCTTTTTCGGATAGTTTGTCAAATAAGGGCAAGGGCCCAGGCTCCTTGGTTACTTTGCTAATTAGTCGTTGCTTCGTTTGTTCTCGCCTATTTGAGTCAAGCAAACCTTGGATTTCCTCTGATTTGAATTCCGTAGACCATCTTGGACGTGGCGAACATCCTAGTGCTGGTGCAAAAGCCCGGTTAACGATATAGTCGCATGGCGGCTCGTCAGAGGGATGTTTTGGCCTTCTTCCTCCACCACGTTTCTCATACTCATGAAAAACCGAATGCTCAACGGCTACATTCAGAATTCGCTTAATAGGTACCTCCAGCTTTCCCTTATCGTGTGTAACCAATACTGTCAAAGTGCTAAGTTTAGAAGGGTCAGAAATAGTCACGCGCGACGCTTCTGGTTCAGACAAATGCTTATGAAGCTTTTGTCTGAGAATATCACCAAGGTCTATAAGCAAACCACGAATTGTTGGCCCCCATTCCTCGATATCTTTTGAAATTTTCCATAGATAGTACTCCGAAAGAGTATAAGCAGCTTCAGTCTGGTTTCCGACGCTGATCTTTTCACCATCTTTAACTTTTCTGCCATCCTGACGAGCGAAATAATAGGCCATACCAGATAACTCCAAAAAAGTGCGAACGATGCCTGACGAAAGAAGTATAAAATCGTCAAATCCACCATACTTTCTCTTTTTGCCTATTAATAGCCTGTAATACGCGGCCACTTCATAATGATGTCGATTTCTTTGTTGCTGTTCGCTGTCCAGTTCTTCCCAGTTCACATCACGCTTCCTAAAAATTTCCTTGACTTCTGAAAGGAGGGCATCCTTGGTCAGCCCATCATGACTAAGTTCCCTCTTCTCCAAAACATTCTCAATGTCATCCTCTCGCTGGAACCCTTCGGCTCTCAGGATTTTCTCGCAGATGAGTTTGAGATAGGTAACATATCTCTCGTACGATGGTTTAGATGGATCGAGAATATCGAAGTCCAAATTAACCCTACTATAATCCGGACCTTCCTCGAGTTCTTGACCCTCGAGAGTTTGCGTCGTATCAAAGCCAGTCTTCTTAACAGCTACCTTAAAACTCCAGGTCTGTGCCGTATGACTCTTGATCAACGTATTCAATACTACCTTTTGGAAATCGATTAAATTCTCATATTCATCAACTAAGAAGAAAACTGTAGTTCCCCTAAGTTCTTGAAGATGATGGCACGCTACCTTACAAAAATCCTCAAGGTGTCTTCTCTTCAGGGACGAGCCTTCGTATTTTATGTTTTCCCTTCTTACTTTTCCGTCGATGTAATCTATAATCTTATCCAGTTGGACTTTTATCAAGTAGTTCAGCGCGTTGAGATCAGTTGCCTCGTCTGTATTTATTCTCAGACACTTGGCTGCCGCCTGAGCAAATGTACGCTCTGCAGCGGCATCAATCCTTATGAACTTTTCGTGGGCGCATCTTTCAATTTCATCTATCAGCGACTGTGCCAGACGTAGTACTAATTCATTGTAAAATAGCAATCCAGCAATGTCCCGGTCTACATGTTTCGAAACGTCCCCCGTTATAGTGGCGAAAGAATCACGGCTCATTTTGCAATAGACTCCAAAATAGGAAAGGGGGAGGACATTCTTCCTCAACATAGTTATGGGGGCTTCGAGTGATCTTAACACCATCGTTTTACCGGTCCCCCTTCCGCCTTCTATAAAGGCTGGTTTGGGGGACACAATCTTGTCATAGTCCTGTACAGGCTTCGTAAAAAGTTGAGCGAAAACCCGCGAGTCTTTGAAGTGCTCAGCACGAACTCGACGGAAAGGATTCTCGCCAGTTGGGTCCTCAATCTGTGCATATATGTCCTGTGGTGACTGTTCGGGTACGAGAGATCTGACCAAGTCTCTGAACGCGTCCTTGTACTCCTTGCTGTCAAACCTTGCCATGAACTTATCTCTCAAGGCTCCCTTCAAGTCATCTGGCATTCTCTGCTGCAGTGCTCTCAAATCTTTACCCTTTTTTACGACCGGCACTACCTTGAAAGCAGATTCTTCTATTTCCTTTACAATAGCTACGCTAAGCTCCTTCTTACACCACTTGCTGTCTATGGAATTCTCTGACAAAACGGGAATAAGAAAGTCAGAGTTCTCTATTTCCGCAAAAATTTTGGTGAGAGAGTCCCCTGGCGCTAATGCTCGCTTGTCTATACTTATGTGGATCTCAGTCGCCATTTCAATATCCGCAATAAGCGAATCAACAAATTCACTATCGTCATGGGAATAGGTGATAAATGCCTTTGCCACGGTACTTACTCCTCATCCAATAAAATATTGGATATAATGCCTGTTTATGTCACAGCATGTTCGGCTGACTGTAACTTCCCCGAATTAAAATGAGTCCTTATGACACGCATTATAGGACTGTTGCGGTTTATAGACAAGGTGTTCTCACTTTTGTGGTAGTACAGACGGTAACAAGGAAGTACTTTATTATCTCATTGTGCGATATAGCGGGAAACTACTCTAATCGCCTATCAACACTACCCTCGCTCCAACCTCGTAAGTACATTCCGCATGCTCCGATTTAGAGTATTTGCAGCACTTACATGCCAAACCCCCTTGCAAAATTTAAATAATGTGGTATAATATGCTATTATATAACATTATACCACATTATAGTATGATGATTACTTCGAAGGGGGTGGGGATATGGCTAAAATGCAGATAGACCTGTCGAAAGAAGAAGATAAAATCGTCGAGGTTTATAAACTTGTGCATGACCTCAAGACCAAGCAAGAGGCAATAAAGCGGATGATTCTCTACTTTGAAGCTGAAATCAAGCCTAAAAAGCTCAACAATAAGGACTATTTCCAGGTATAGGGGGTGAATTATGGCAATGGCGACAATAATCTGGCTGATCGTAGGTCTTGTAATCATTATAGTACTCGGAGTTTCAGTTAAGGGATGGATAAGCATCTACAATAAGTTCCAGTACTGGATCACAAGGGCTCAACGGAAATTCGCCGATGTTGATGTAGTCATGCAGGAGAGGCTTGACAATATTCATGCCCTGGCGCAGATAGCCAAGAAATATGATATCCACGAGTATAAAGCTCTGAAGGATGTTATCGAAGCCAGAAGTAGATGGACCAAGGATACAGAACTAAATGAAAAGGTCAAGCTCGCTTCCGAGGTAGAGAATAACTATCTGAAGCTACAGGCTGTCTTTGAGAAGTATCCCAACCTCAAAGCCGATAAGATGCATATCCCTCTGATGGAGAAGGATTCTCGAGTGGAGAAGAGACTTAGAAAAACCAGATTGGAATACAATCGTGTGGCCCAGCAATACAACGAAAGGACAAGGCAGTTCCCCCGTAATATCGTGGCCCGGGCCCACAACTTTAAGGAACTGGATTATCTCGCTTTCGAAGGTCAGGAAGCCTATGAGCCTAAGGAAATCTTCGAAGACTAGCAACCTGAGATGGGATAAAGAGCCCCACCAATTCGAAGGGGATACGTTTTATGGCCAATGTTAAGAAACGCCGGAGAGGAACGGCACTTGTCGAAACAGAACAAGGAATTCTCGTCACGGCCGGCAGAGGCGGGGTCTTTTTACTGCCCGGCGGCGGAGCTAACAGGGGAGAATCTAGAACTAAAGCTGCCATGAGGGAATTAAGAGAGGAAACCGGCTTAAAGCCATATTATGCGAAGTACCTTTTCAGACATAGAGGAAGGGTGTCGAAGTCGCACGGACACGGTTATTTTCAAGACCATCACACAGTCTGCCTGATTAAAGCGCATGGTACCCCGAGGCCACGACATGAAATAAAGTATGTAGCCTTTTATAAGCCAGGTTCCGGAGTACGTATCTCAGGTATAACCAGGGAGATAATCGAGAAATATTACAGCTATAAGAAGCGCGGCAAGGTAAAACAGAGGCAAATGACTTTAATAAACAGGATCTCGGAATGGCTGGGTTTTTAGTCGAATTTCGAATGCACGGGTATGCTAAAGAGTATGCAAAGGGCATAGTGTACTCTGTCGCTAAGAAATTCAGAGTCAGAGGGGTTACGAGGAAAAAGGTGGTACCTCATATATCCCTGTACGGGCCTGGCAAAACCGATGATATCAGAGAAGTCATTTCGGCAGTAAAGAAGGTGGGGCACAAATATTCCTTGGTTCCCTTTAAGGTAAAAGGATTCGGTTATTTCGATAAAACCCCAAAGGTCATATACTTTGATATAAGCCCTTCCCAAGAACTAGAGGACTTAAGATGGGAACTATCCCAGGAATTAAGAAAGGTATCCACCGGTCAATCGTGGGATAGTCGAAGAAACCACTCTTTCCATGCTACTATCGCCTTCCGGGATATTGATACGAAGTTCAACAGAATATGGTCTTATCTCAAGAGCAGGGAGGAGCCAGATATTAACCAATATCTTCTCAGAATAACGGTCATCGGAGCTCGCGGGCGAATTGTATGTGAGTACGATTTAATTCTTAAAAAACTACTGGGTCGTAGAGAAGCACTAAGCAAACGCCTATTCCAGAAGACCATAAATAGATTACGAGAACTTCAGGGCTTGCCGCCTGAGAAACCGGCCTCTTTATTAGATAGGCTGAAGAGAATGTTCGGAGAGTCCGGTTAATTATATGCCCATTACCGTTAAAAAAGGCGTCCAAAAGAGGGAGGATAAATGAAACGATTTTTGCCGATAGTCGTTCTGATCGTTGTTGTAATATTGGTAGCGGCTTGTAATCCTACAAATACATCACTCACAACTACTCCTACGACGCCTTCCTCAACCTCGGAACAAACAGCTGAACCCAGCCCCACTCCTTCTACCACTCCCAGCCCCGAACCGACGTCTCCGACGGGAGAGCTAAAGGTTCACTTTATAGATGTGGGACAGGGCGATGCGATTCTTATCGACTTAGAGGATACCGAGATCCTGATTGACGGTGGCGACAGGTCACCGGGCGTAACCGGATACCTTAACCAGTATGTTGATGGGCCTCTTGAGGTTATGGTAGCTACTCACCCTCATGCCGACCATATCGGCGGCTTAATCGCTGTCCTGGACGCTTTCGAGGTAGATCAGGTATGGCACAACGGGGATACCAGCGACTCGAAGACCTATTCCGATTTCATGAGCGGCATAAGTGCTGAGGGAGCAGATGTTCATATCGCCAGACTGCATGATGTCATTAAGGCTGGAGATTTGGAACTATTCGTGCATCATCCAGCAGACTTATCCGGTTCTACCAATAACAACTCCATCGTCCTGCATCTTGCCTATGGAGATATCAATTTCCTGTTCACCGGCGATGCCGAGCAGGAAGCCGAAGCGGAAATGATGGCATTGAGCTCGTTACAACTTCCGGAGGTAGAAATCCTCAAAGTGGGACATCATGGGTCCAGGACGGCTTCATCCGCGGACTTTCTGGCCGTTGCCAGCCCTGAGGTAGCCATCTACATGGCCGGGGTGGATAATAGCTACGGACACCCCCATGCCGAGACTATTATCGCTCTCAATGCCATCGGCGCCAAGATATACGGCACGGACGTCAACGGTACCATTATCGTTACCACTGATGGTGAAACTTACCTGGTCAATACAGAGAGATAATAACAGTGGATAGCAGGTCAGGCGGATCACCTCCCCTTTACCAAGAGACCCAGCATTTCCGTCAGGTGTGGCTGTGGGCCTTAGTCCTGTTCATATCACTGCTTTCCCTTTACGGAGCGTTCCAGCAACTGATCCTGGGAGAGCCTTTCGGCAATAACCCGGCACCGGACAGCATCATGATTGTCCTGGCTATCTTATTCGGCATAGGCCTCCCTCTTTTCATGTATACGACAAATCTAACTACCGAAATCCGCAGCGACGGCCTTTATTTCCGCTTCTTCCCGTTTCACCTGTCTTTCCGGAGGATAGGTGCCCAAGAAATTAAAGAGTTCGAGGCATGCGCTTACAGCCCGATTAAAGACTACGGCGGCTGGGGTATCCGTTACGGACGGAAGGGTAAGGTCTATAACGTCAGCGGCAACCGTGGAGTGCAGCTTGAGCTCTCCAGCGGGGAACATTTGCTGATAGGTTCGCGCAGACCGGAGGAACTGGCGGAAACACTGGCTTCAATTCTAGGTAAGCGATAAGTATGTGACCCCGGTTAATCAGACCTCTTCATGTGGCTGGGGCCGATTTCCGGGTACAGGGTAAAGAGGGGGTTGGACCACAGCTCATCGCCGGCTTCAACGCCCTTCTCTGTGAGACGGTAGTAAGTCCGTTCCGGAGCCGGCGGGTAGTTGTCCTGAACGGCAGAAGCCTCAGTTTGGCCCGTAGCCTCTACCCATCCGAGCCGCTTGAGCACGCCAAAGTACATCAGGAAAGAGTGGTAGCGCATGTGGGTAAACTTGCGGGATATCCGTTTAAGCTCGCGCTGGTAGATGCTCTCCGCCTTCTCCTCGGTGACGTCGGTGCCGCTGACCACCATCCGGCTGATGATACGCTCAGCCCGCTCCCTGGCGGTAGCCCTGGCAAGTGCTTCCTTGTACTCGTAGTTGATGTCAGCCTGGGCGGCGCCGGTCTCCGGATCAACGACACGTGAGCCTTCCGGCCCTCTACCCAGCAGAAACTCCCGGATAAACCAGCCGCAGCCGAAAGGCCTTAGAAAGCCGCCCCTGGTTGGTCTTAGCTCAATAGCCATCTATTACACTCGTCTCGCCAGCGTTAGTTCGCCTGTTGCCGACGCCAGGGCATCGATAACCTTCGTGGACACTTTCCGTATATCCGCCAGGTTCTGCTCCAGCACCTTCTTGTCCTCCGCCCACAGCGCCACGTAGGGAAAGGACCGGGCGCCGGTGTCGAAGCCGAAGTGGGCGCCGACGGTGAAGGCAACGCTCTCGGCAATGGTCTCTGCACTGCGCCGGGACATCCGGAAGACACCCTCGGAGTAGTAGTGCGCCATCTCGTGGAGTAAAGTCTTCAGCTGCTGGGCCCGTGACTCCTCCGGCCTTACCCAGATGCTCTTTCCCGAGTACATTCCCTTTACGGCCGGGTCCTGATAAGGTCTTGACTCAAAGCTAACGTCAACACCCTGCGCCTCGGCCAGACGCATTACACTGCTGAGCAAGGTTTCATTCGCCTCTCCGGTCAGGGCCGGCACCTCGAACTCGGGCAGTGGCTTGCCCTCGGTCTGGCTGATATCAAAAACATACACCACTTTGAAGTAGAGGGGCCTTATCTCCGTTACCCTTTCTTCTTCATCTGATTTTTCGTCTTCCAGCTCTGTTACCCTGGCGCTTTTGGGTGGCAGGCAGGGAGCCAGGATGGCAATCCCTTTC
>Ga0307433_1000431_pt1 | contig 33392 bp, 36 predicted proteins | sample SalMarWE160210MG_FD_202166 | JGI IMG/M metagenome (GOLD analysis project Ga0307433, IMG submission 202166) | Salt marsh sediment microbial communities from the Plum Island Ecosystem LTER, Massachusetts, United States - WE1603-210 | ecosystem: Environmental > Aquatic > Marine > Intertidal zone >... | reverse complement strand
ATTGATAATATCTGGTGCATTCCTATACTGGGGGTTTAACACCCTGATGAACGGTTTTGTTATAGGTTGGGGACCTAGCTTAGTGAATTTATGGTGGTTAGGCTTCATCTGGTTAGGCATCGGAATTGCCATAATTTCTGGTCAAATTTATGCCCTTTCCAATAGAAGCAACCTGAGAAGGGTAGTAAAGCTTGAGTTTGAAGAAAATCCCAATGCTTCCATAAAAGAAATTTCTGTAAAAACAGGAATTACAACTAAAGATGTGCGTGCTATTATTTTAGACTTAAAAGCACGTGGTGAACTCAAAGGAAAATTCTCCGCTAAAACGGGTGAGATGAAATATACAGAAGTATCTCAACCATCACAAGATGAAAGTAAAAGCCAATATTGCTCGAATTGTGGTACCCCCGTTAAAAAGGAAGATGCAATGTACTGTTCCTATTGCGGATCAAAATTATAATTCTTTTGAAATTCTAAATACTTAATTTTTTTATGTTTTTTATTAAAATGTTTTATGTACTCAATTTAAAAATTGGACTCTATTAATAATAAATAAGATACTTTTTTTTATAATTTAAAGAATTAATGTAAGTGATTAATATGAAATATAAACGAGATCAATACACTAACGGATTTTCAATATGTGCACTCATATTTGGGGGAATGTTTTTTTATTGGGGTATCGATGCTTTTTTTGATGATTCTTGGCACTTTATTTTTAGTTTATGGGGGCTTTTATGGGTAGGAATAGGCGCTGCTATTTTATCATCCCAGATTGCTGTACTTGCAAATAGAAGCAAATTAAAAAACGTCGTTCTTCATGAATTTCAATCAAATCCCAATATATCCGTTGAAGAAATTAGTGCTAATACGGGAATTTCAGTTAGAGATGCACGAGCAATCATATTAGATTTAAAAGCTGCGGGAAAGCTCAGAGGAAGCTTCTCTACAACAACCGGAGAGGCTGAATCTATGAAAACCGTCAGAAGCCCTCCTATTGAGCCACAACCTGTAGAAGAGAAAGCTGGTTTTTGTCCTAACTGTGGTACCGCAATTCATCGAGATAAGGCAGCATACTGCTCATATTGTGGAGCAAAATTTTAAACCTATTTTTTATTCTTTTTACATTTTTCCTTTTCTATTCTAAACTGAAATCTTTTAATTGTGTTATAAAATTCTTAAAGAATCAATCAAAATTTGAATAAATAATTAGATTTGAAGAAATAATTCTTTTATTGAATAAATAATAGATTATTATATTTTGACTTTTCTATCAAAATTAGTGATAAATTATGACAAAAAAATATAATGAATTAGAATTAAAGTCTCATGAAAAGATGGCAAAAGACTGTTTCAATAAAACTTGGACGCTATTAGAAAAAGCAAACAGAACCGAAGATGAGGACAATGAAATGGTTCATACAGCACATGCATCGAGATATCATTGGGGTATATTAGTAGCCAATGGAAAAGGTAAACCCGTAAATCTTCAACGTGGAGAGTGGCAAATTGCTCGAGTGTATACAGTTCTAAATAGAGTAGAACCTGCCTTACATCATGCGAAATTATGTTTGAAACTAACGGAGGATAACGATATAAAAGATTTTGATCTTGGATTTGCTTATGAAGCAATGGCTAGAGCGATGGCAGCTGCGGGTGATAAAACAGGATATGAAAAGTATATTAAGTTAGTATTAGAGGCAGGAGAAAAAATAAAAGATAAAGGAGATAGAGATTATTTCTTTGAGGATCTACATAAAGGCCAATGGTTTGGCATGAAAAAATAAAAAAAAGAAAATTTTTTTATATTATTATTTATGGGGGATATCTTAACTCATATATACTTTTTCCGCCGTTAAGTGGTCCTTTTATATATGGTTCTATTTCTTTTGGGTCTCTCTGTGTTATTCCCTCAATTGGAGGTAATTTCCCAGGAGGAAATGTTTTTAAAATATCTTCAACCAATTTTTTTAAATAATCTAAGAATGCTTCCATACCTGGAAGTCCTTTTTCAATGGTTGCTTTACTTGGGCAGCCAACATGTCCTTCAGGATAGGCGGTGACTTCAATTGGTCCAAATCCAACTTGCCCATACCAACGAATAGGTTTTTGATACACATTTCCTGCTTTATCTACATGTCCATCTGGCATCCATCCAACAACCTCATTATCGTTGCAAGCATCTATTTCTTTAAGTAGTTCAGGAAATAATGTCATCGAAAATGACGTCTCAGCTTCATCAGCATGAATAAATGGAGTTTCGAAAGGTCCACCGTGTTCTTTATCTTTACAATACTCAGGGATTGCATGATACCAATTTAAATTACAAATCACAGCAGGAAGTTGATAATTTTTTGCCCACTCATGAATTGCACTGGGAATTACATACTCATGACCATGTCCATTAAGCAAAATCATCTTTCTAAAGCCCATATTCCAACATCCAGCCATAATTGCTCGTAATAGCCCCTTAAATGTTTCTTCAGGTACAATTATAGTACCAGGCATACCTAAATGATGATAAGGATGAGATCCATACCAGCTTGGTTGGGCTACTGTGCATCCCGTTTTCTCTGCTACTAATTCTGCCATTCTGGTCACTAAAAATGTGTCTTCTCCAACACAGGCTGCTGCTCCATGATTTTCTGTGGAGCCTATAGGTATTATAATTACATCATTTTTTTTAACTCGTTCTTTTATTTCAACAATACTCATATTTTGAAGGTATATCCCATCGGGTAAATCCATATGTCCCGATTTAGGAGGAAGATTCCAATCTGTCATATTCTCATCTCATTTTAATAATAATTTATTAATAATATTATTAAGCAAATATATATGTTAAATTTTTTAACGATTGAAAATAATTAGCTAAATAATGAAATTAAGTATTGTTTCTGGGCTTAATGAATCCACGAAGAAACAAGAAGAAGTCTATGATAAATTTTCAAATATTTGTGAGTTAATTAAACCTTTTAATTATGATGGCGTTGAGTTAAGTTTACTTGAACCAGAACGATTAGATGCAAATAAACTCAATGAAATCAAAGATACATATAATATGGAAATATCTGCGATAGGAACAGGCAATACATTTATTCGATTCGGATATTCATTAGGACACCATGATGAAAGTATAAGGGCTAAAGCAATTGAAAGAGTAAAAAGATATATTAGTTTTGCTCGAGAAACCGAATCAAAAGTCATAATTGGTTTAATTAGGGGTCGATATAGCTTTGAAAGTAATCCAAAAAGAGAGAAATTGAACATTAAATCTTCATTAAAACAGTGCTGTCAAATTGCCGAAAATGAAGATGTTATTTTATTATTTGAACCTATTAATAGGTTTGAAATTGATTCATATAATACCATAGCAGATTCTGTTGAGTTGCTTCAAGAAATCGCCTCCGATCAGTTGAGGTTGCTTATTGATACATATCATACACATTTAGAGGAGGATCCTGTCCTAATTTGGGATTATCTTCCCGAGATAGTACCTCTTGTCTCCCATATTCACTTAGCAGATTGCACGCGCAGAGCACCAGGTTCAGGTCATTTAGATTTTAGATCTTTCCTTAATATTTTTAAAGATGTGGGATACCAAGAATTTATTTCAGTAGAAACCATAATGAAACCCTCATTTGAAGAAGTTGCACGGGAGGCTTCTGAACTCATAAGCCTTATCCTTTAATGATGTAGTGTTATAATCCATTTTTTATTATTTTGAGATAATTGCTGAAATTTTACAATTTACTTTATCAGTTTGAAGTAGTTTTAAATTTTCCGGAACCTTCTCTAAGGTGATCTCTTTTGTAATCATAGGAGTGACATCCATTCCTGCTGCCATACAACTAATTACATTAGGAAATGTTCCATGCCCCGAATGTCCTTGAGCACCAACTATACGAGCTCTTCTAACTTGTAAATATTCTCCACATACAGGCATTCTCTGCTCAGCTCGAGCAACAACAACTATCGTACTATTTACATTTTTACACTCCCAAATAGTATTCTGTATATCATCAGTGACCTTTTCTGGAAGACCTGTAGCTTCAAGATACAAAGCAGCACCCTCATTATCAGTGTATTCTTTTACTTTTTCTGTAAAATTTTCTCTAATGGGATTTATAACATAATCTGCCCCCATTTTCTTAGCTAGATTAGCTCTAGTTTCTTCTGGCTCAGAAATAATACATACTGATGCCCCAGCTGTTTTCAAAATTTTAGATGCTGCTAATCCAATAGGACCTGCTCCCAAAATTATTACATTTTCACCGGGTTTTATTCCCCCTCCTCTTTCTATTACTGCATTGTATGCAACCGAAGTGGGTTCGACTAGACTTCCTATTTTATAAATATCCTCATAGCGATTTTCAAGTTTTTTTAGACTCCAACAAAGTTTAGCTGGAACAGAGAGATATTCGCTAAATGCCCCATCAATTGAAAATCCAATTTCCTGCAATCGTTCGCAATGATTCGGAAATCCATCACAACATGGCTTGCATTCTCCACACCAAACCATTTCTTCAACGGTGACTGGTTCTCCTATTTCATATAATTTTCCAGTTCGTTTATTTAACGCATGATCACCAACCTCTACTATTTCGCCAGAAAATTCATGTCCTAAAGTAACAGGAAAAGCAGTTAGTCCCGGATAATAAATGTAACCATCATCATAGGTTTGATTCATATGCACATCTGAGCCACATATCCCACAACGTCTAACCTTAATAAGAACTTCATTAGGTTTAATCTGAGGCTTCTTTTTATCCACTACTTTTACTATAGGATTACGCCACACTTTCGAACCTAAATAAGTTAACTTTCCTTCTATATCTTTTGATCCCAATTTAAATTCTGTTTTTGGATTCCATTTAGCATTAATTTCTATCGCTTTCATATTCTTCATCGATCCATAATTAATAATTAAGTGTATAAGAATTTTTAAAAAATAAAAGGATTAGTATCACATTCTAATTTTATATTTTCTTTTTTGTTACATTTTTAATAAGATTTCTACACACTCTATTTTGTGAATTTAGACCTATTTATAGATAAGACTTTTAGGAAATTAAGTTGATAAAAACAATTTTTAAATTTAATGAAGATAAAGTAAGAAAAAAAAGAAAATTTTGATTTATTATTTCACTCTTTTAAGAAAGAATGATGACACTAAGGAAACAGTAATTAAAATAGCTTCAAAAAGTAATGCTGGTAGATAATCCCCGCTTGGTAAGGTAAAATCTGCTAGACCAAGAATAAAAACAATACCTCCGATTTGTCCAACCATCATCAAGATTCCATTTGAACTTGCTTCTGGAACTGGCTTGGTAATATCTACTGCATATTCCAATGCAATAGGAGCAGCACCAAGTAATCCAAAACCAAATAAGAAAGCAGTGAGCATAAGTGTTATTTCATCAGTTACAAAAGCAAATATGAATAAGGAAACGGCAGCAATTGCTACAGAAATTATAATTAAAACCACTTTTTTCTGAAATTTATCAGAAAGAGCGGAAATAACAATAGCACCAAAAATTCCTCCAAGCAGCATAATTCCTCCAACAATCCCCGCAAAAGTCTCATCAAATACTGCAGGATTCTTTGGAGTTAAAATTACTTGAATATATGTGGTAAGCATATTAAAAATTCCTAATCCTAAGAAGTATAGAAAAACCAAAATCAGAAAAGATTTATTTGTAAACAGTTTTTTCAATCCTTCGAACATTAGGACCTTTTCACTAATAGGTTCTGAAGTCGGGGGGGTTAGTGGTCTACTTTTAGCAAAAACAATAAAAAGAACTCCAATTACCAAGCTTAATATTCCATAGATAAGTAACATTAGGCTAAGATCATTGCCAACTATAAGAAATGGCGTTAAGAGAACCCCAAGCAAAATTCCAACAAACATTGAAAGCGTGCCAAGCCCTGTTGCAGTTGTTCGTTCAGATTTAGGAAACCAATTACCAGATAATTTCGTTATACTATTCATAATAAATGGTTGTCCAATAGCTATACCAATAGTAAAAATCAGCATCAGGGAATAATCAGGACCTGCAAAAAAGCGTAGGAACCCAAAAATTGCAATTAATACTGCTCCTATACCACATCCTATTTTAAAATCATACTTATCAATTAGCCATGAAGCTAAAAAGGTATCTGGTATGTATACTATCATAAAAATAGCTGATAATAGAAATATTGATAATTCGTCTACTCCTCCAAAATATGCTTGCGCTGGTATCGTAACAGCCGCAAAAGTTATCCAAAGTATTTGTGTTGTTATATTTACTAGCATAAATAATAATAGCACTAACCATCGATATCCATAAACTTGTATTTTTTCTTCACTCATAATACTAACACTTTTAAAAAAAATTTAATTAATTAATTCAATTTAGACTTAGTTAAATATAAATCTATAATTCTTCTTTAGAAAGTATAAAGATAGCAAACTTTTAAAGGTTTGAAGTGATAGACTTTGGTGAAATTATTTTCTGTTGGTGTAATAGGGGCAGGTAGAATTGGAAAAATTCATATTGAAAATTTATTATATAAAATACCGAATGTAAAATTGAAAATTGTTGTTGATATTAACCTAAATGATAATTTGAGAAAATGGGCGACAGAAAAGGGAGTTTCAAAACTCACTAACAACCCTAATGATGTCTTCAATGATCCAAAAATTGATATAGTAATGATATGCTCACCTACAGAAACTCACGCGAAATTTATTCAGGAAGCTGCCAAAGGAAACAAACATGTTTTTTGTGAAAAACCAATTGATACAGATATAAAACGAATTAAAGAGACACTTTCAGTTGTAAAAGAAACAGGCATCAAACTCATGGTAGGGTTCAATCGTCGTTTTGATCGTAATTTTACAAGATGTTATAAATCAGTTGTATCTGGACAGATAGGAGAGCCTCAAATTGTTAAAATTACGTCTCGTGACCCTGCACCTCCTCCTATCGACTATATTAAGGCCTCAGGTGGAATTTTTTTGGATATGACGATTCATGATTGGGATATGGCCAGATTCCAAGCAAGAAGTGAAGTGGAAGAAGTTTATGCAACTGGAGCTGTACTTATTGATCCCGAAATTGGGAAAGCAGGAGATATAGATACTGCTGTAGCAATTCTAAAGTTTGAAAATGGAGCTATCGGAATAATCGATAATACTCGTCAAGCAGTTTATGGATATGATCAACGAGTCGAAGTATTTGGATCTAAAGGATGTGTAATTGCCGATAATGAGGCTACAAATACAGTACGTATTTATACAGCTGAATGTACTAACATTGATAGGATTCCTTATTTCTTCACAGAAAGATATCTTGATTCATATTCTTCCGAATTACAATATTTCTTTGAATGTTTACGTAAAAATGAAAGTCCTAGACCAAATGGAGAGGATGGTTTGAAAAATGTAATTATAGCCCTAGCAGCTCAGAAATCGTATGAAGAAAATCGTCCTGTTAAACTTTCCGAATTAGAAAACGATTAATTGTTTAATTTATGGGTAAATTGTGAATGATTTCACAGATTTTAATAAGTTAATTACACAAATAATACCTTTAGATCATTTATTGATATTAGGATCTAAATTAATAAAAAAACAAAATGCATCAAAATTATGGTACTTCCAAAAATAAAACCAAATCAACGATTAATTGTTGGGAAAGAATTATAAAGAAACATTTATATCTGTTTCATAGAATTATAAGGTTGAGTAACTGTGTCTTACGATATTTCAGCTCTAAAGGTCTTAATAAAGAAGATTTTTCCACCGAAAAAGTCAGTTTATACAATTGACACAAACGGGGATATGAAGGCAGATTCGATCCTAATTAAAGCATTCAATGTTTTAATGCCGTTAGAAGTGCCAAATGATATAGAACTTGGAGGTTTTACAACAAAAGATTTTAATCTAAATACGTTTGATTTGTCCGACTATGGAAAAATTTACCTTGATGATGAAAGAATAACCATATCAAAGGATGATTTTGAAATTGATAAATTAAAAACCCGTTTTATTATAAATCATAAAGGCGAAAAATTTACTATTGATGATATATTGGAGGGAAAATTGGGGGGAAGACTTATTGCTTTAGGGGATACAATAGATATCGTTATCAAGTTAGATGAATATAATCTGGAAAGGTTTACTGAAGGAGAACATAAATTTAGATTAGAATCTGAACTTATTCCAATTCTAGAATTTAACTTTGAATTGAATAATGATAATATGGGTCAAACTTATATTATTTAAAAAAGCAAAATATTCAATTCATTAAATTTCAAAACCCTCTGTCTTTAAATTTCTATTTTTCTCTGTACAATTATAATGGGGTTTTTATGCTTAGATGAAAACTACTCTTAGGTGAGAAATTATGGCGGTCATAAATGAAAATTTGAATACAAATCTGATTGAATTAAATGAATATTCCCATGTAAAAGTATCGTGTCCCATTTGTAAAACAGAAAAAATACTCAAATTTCCAAAAACAGTTATTAATCAAGCAAAGCAACTAACCACTATTTCACTTCCAAAAGGTGTAGTTTGTGATCATCATTTTCAAGCTTTTGTTGACAAAAATTTCGTTGTTCGGGGTTATCAGAAAGTTGATTTTGAATTCGCTTACGACGTTCTTAAAAAGAAAAATCCAGAAATAATAGAGAGTTTAGAAAAAGAAAACAATTTTTATAACAATTTAGTACTCGAAGGAAATTACGTTGAGTATATTCCACCCAAGAAAGATAAATCTGCTACTAGTAACATATCCACCTCAAAAATGATGACTTTAGAAGAGATCTATGAAGAATTTTGGGAATTTATTGATGATGCTAATGAAGAATTTAAGACATTAATTGAGAAAGATCCAAGAAGAATATAATTTAATCAAACTAGTTTTCAATCAGAATAAAAAAAATTGAATGGCAAGAGGGGGATTTGAACGTTCGGAAAACATTCGATATGTTCTGCTTTTCCCCGATACCCAGATCTTCAGTTTCACCTTTATCGGAAGGACCGATATATCTGGTGCGTTCCCGGGTTTCGCAAACACCTAGAATAAGATGTCTACTACGCCATCTTGCCATTGAAAAGAATTCTGAACTTTAATTAATTTCAAAATTCGTGATTTAAAAAGTAAGAAATATCATATAAAGTTTTTTAGTGATTATTAAAGACATTGCGCTAAGCTATTTTTGTAATATTGATTTTCTACTTTCTTTTGGTAATTTTTCGCTTGCGTATCGTAAGATTAATCTTGATAATTTATCTTTATTTTTAGTTAAATAATCTTTAATTACGTGTGGTTTGTATTTTGAGCATGTTTTTAAAAGCCAGCCTATCCCTTTTTCAATATAATTTTCATTTGAATATTTAAGCATACTTTCAATCTTTTTAAAAACATAAGATTCGTTAAAATCTCTATAAACCATTACTAGTTTTAAAAGTATTACTATAGACGCCCGTTTAATCCATAATGAATCATCATTACTCCAGTTATCAATTGTTTTCATTGCTAATTCTTGATTTTCCTTTTTTGCCAGAAATGTACCGAGAACTCTAATACAACAACTGTCACATGCACTCCATGTGTGACAATAAGAAAAGTATTCAAATCGAAAGAAATCAGGAATACTCTCATCAAAGTAGTTCTTATATCTATTAAGGAAGAAAAATGCAACGAATTTGTACTCTTCGACATTTAGTTGAGCCATACTTTTAAAAATTTCTTTAGCTTGAGTAAATGAAGGATTGTACTTGATTTGGATAGCTCTCGCTACTTTTTCTATATTCGAGGTCTTAACTCCAAGAATAAGATAATTATCTACATCTGGATTTAATATTTTATACATTCTGCTTTTTTTATCTTCTGATAATTCAGGTTTTATTTTATCTAAGCTTGTTTTAATATCTGAAGTAATTTGCGCGGTTGTATTCATTCTTTCTCAACTTATCGTTTGATTTATAATTTGAAGAACTTCACAAAAAGTCTTCTATTCCCTTTTTTTGATTATATTCTTTACTATTTTTTAGAATTGGTTCAACTAAATCAATGATTTCAGGCGTAAAATTTGTTAATTTTGACAATTCACTTTTTTTACATATGTCAATTATCGATTCACTGAGATTATTTAAATTTAATCCCGCCCATTTCAAGTTGTAATTAGATTTCCCTGTTGACACATATTCATTATATTCTTTATTTAGGAGAATTTCCGAGATCTTATAATTCCATTTCCGATAATCTCGCGGAATCCAACGTTTAATTCTAATTGGTATATCATATTCATTGCATATAACCATTAGTTTAGAGTGCATTTTTTTAACATACTCCGCAGGAGGATTTGTTTTACCTTTGAATAAATTAAGAAGAGGTTCTGAGATTTGTTTATATCTGCTATTATTTAGTTTATTAATGAAAAATAATGCCTGAGAGTCGCGTAAGGTCAATCCTGGGGCAAACAATATGAAATCAGCTCCATTTCTTTTTGATTGCCGAATCACTTCTTCTAGATTTTCATCATCATCTTCTAAATAAGGAATGATAGGCATAAAGTAAGTCCCAATTTGGATTTTAGGAGCCTTATCTTTAATTTCTTTCATGGCTCTTAGACGTTCTTTTGGTGGGGAGGAATATGGTTCTAAAAAGCTTGCTAATTCCTCATTAGTAGTAGTTATTGAGAATCCAACTGTACACCATGTATCCATTGCAATATTATTTAAAAGAGAAATATCTCGAGTTATAAAGCTTGATTTTGTTGCGATATTAATTGGAAATTTATATTTCTGAAATATTTGTAATATCCTTAAAGTATTTTCTTCTTGCATTTCGACAGGTTGGTAAGCATCATTCACTCCTCCGGGAGCAACAACATCTGGTAATAAGGTTCGAGATTTTAATATTTGTAACTCTAATATTTTTTCTATATCACTTTTAACAATGACTTCATTTTCAAAATCTTGCTCTAAATAATAACGATTACTTCTCGCATCACAATAAATACATGCATGAACACATCCAGAATAGGGATTAATGGTGTATCGCCCCCAAAACCAAGAGTCAGGGTACTTTAATTTATTTAACGCCGTCTTGTATCTTTTATAAATTATTTTTACTTTGTTAGACATTGCAATATCAAGCCTTACTAAATCTAATAATTCTAGAAGAATTTTAAGATTGATGGAAATAAGATAAAAAGCTTAAAGCATAATTAAAGTGAAAAAACGCTCTAATTTATCAATTTTAAGTGATAAAAATATGGAAATGGAAATGGAACAATTAATTACTTGAGCGTTTTTTCAAATATAACATACAATTTTGTAAATATATTTGTTTTGTTTTTGTTACATAAATGGTTAATAATGAAGAGAAATAAATTCATTTGAATAGAGTTAATTTAGGAAGTTAGTTGGAAAAAGTTTCAGATTTTTCGATATAAATATCGATCAAAAGCAGCAAATTCTACTTTTTTTGATTTAGGATTCCTTATGAACCGAATATTTTGTTTTATAGGAGGAAGAGTGCCACATATCATAAAATCTAAATTGTTTAAATCCTTTAATAATATAGGATAACTCATTGGACCATCATCAACTTCAATATCTGCCATGAGTACTCCTTTCTTCAAAGCTACTTTCATATTATAAAGATCATGGGAAGATTTATAATTACCTTCAATTTCATCTATAAGATGCTGCAGTCTTAATTCTTCTACTTCTTGCATAGGATCTAAATCGAGTAAAATTGATAGAACTGCTCGTACGATTATAGAACTATTAACAATACAAGAGTTCTGACCAACCATTACTCCTATCCTGCGATCTGGTATTAAAGCATAGTGCGCACAACTGGTCCCCAATCCGCCCCCATGATGAACAATCTCTGTAGAGAGATAGGTTTTATCTTTTACCCATCCTAAACAATATTGGGGGTTTTCACCAAACCCATAAGGGCTTGAAATTCTTGGTGTCCATAATTCTTGGATAGAATGCTCAGAAAGCAATCTCTGACCTTTATATATCCCTTTTTGTAGTAAGCATTGAGTATAATTCATCATCTCCTCTGTGGATACATATAATCCTCCGGGTGCATTCAGATATTCATAAAGTGGGACAGGATTCTTTTTAGGAACAGCAATTCCATCTTGCGTTTTAGTTAAATATCCTGTTATTTTATCGTTCAATGGATCATTCTCAAAATCTTTTTTTGAGAAGACTGCTCTATTCATTTCTAATGGTTCAAGGATTTCTTTTCGGATAAATTTAGCATAATCAGAACCAGTATTTTGAGATATTATAAAACCTAAGCAGGTATACATATCATTATTATAAAAGAATTTCTCACCAGGTTTGAATATAATATAATCTTCCGGATCAGCAATATGAGCAATAAAATCATCATAATTAGTTGCAGGATATACACGTGTATAATCATCAAAAATGTAATATAAGGAAGATAATCCCGCATCTGCTGCGGGAATACCTGTAGAATGAGATAACATGTGCTCTATGGTAATATCTTGATGGGAATTAAAAGGAGCAAAATTTAGATATTTGGATACTGAATCTTCAAGCTTTATTTTTCCGTCTTCTATTAATTTCATAATTCCAAAAGCAGTTATCGATTTTGTAATACTACCAATCCCAATAAGAGTATGAGGCGTCATTGGAAGAAAATTTTCTAAATCACGTGCTCCAAATCCCTTCGAGTAGATGATTTCTTCTTCCTGAAATATCGATATTGAAAAGCCAGGAATTCTATTCTTTCGCATATAATTCCGTATTATCTTTTCCAAAGATTTAAATTTATCATCTATCATGGAATCTCACTTAAATATTTACATTACTTCTTGTTTAAATATTCTTCTCCTATAGCTGGACATACAATTTTATAATGTTTTGAAAATTAGTAATAAACTTTATTTAGAAGAACTTTACCCCTATCTGAAAATACAATCCCTTCTAATTCTAATAATTTGCGTTTCATTTTGACTCCCCCTTGAAATCCTCCAATCTCTCCATTTGATTTAATCGCTCTATGGCAAGGAATAACGATAGGAAAAGGATTCTTTGATAATGCGTTTCCAACTACTCGAGCACCTTTAGGGATTCCAATTTGAATAGCAATTCGTTTGTAAGTGCTTACCCACCCAGAAGGAATTTTTGATTCAGCGTTTAACACTTTTCTTTGAACTGGGTAACATATACTAAAATCGAGAAGGTCTTGGTCAAATTTTATTGCTTTACCGTTTAAAAATTCTTGAATCTTTTTCCCAAGGGAATTAATCGAAACTGAAGATTTTAATCTCATATTTTGGAAAGCCTCGCATGCTCTATCTTCAGATTTATGATGAAGATCGCTAAGAAATATGCGCTGTATCAATATCTCATCTCTTTTTTCTCTCCATATGATAGTAAATGTATCAAAAGGAGAAGAAAAAGTAGTATAAAAATTGCTTTCCATGCCTTAATACCATATTTAAAACAATATAAATTTTTTTTAGGTAAATAATATGAGAAAATCTTCGTGAAAGAATCGTTTCGCATCCTCTATTAATGCAGCCATAACTAGTTTTATTTTATTTTTATTTACTGAAGTATTTTGGGCAGATCAATTACGAGGATATTTGAAACTTAGTATACCCCGATTTATTTGGGTCTATGTCTGTTTTAAATAAAATATTATTATTATATTTGTATTTCACTTATTTTGCCATATATATTTTACCCAGTCCAGTTTATTTATGGTTCTTATTCATCGCGATAGATTATATAATTTTGACTGTTCTTATAAAAATCATGGTTCATAATGACGAAAGAGACCAACATAAACTTCCCATTTCACCCTATAATAATAAAAAAACCCCGAGAAAGAAAAAAAACCAAAGAAACGAATGAAGCGTAAACATAAAAAAAAGAATTACAAGATTAAAATGCCATAAAGAGATTAGAAGATAGAATGAACATATTTAGAAATAAAATTACGAATATTGTATTTATAGGTACTTATAAAGAATTTAAAAAGTTAATATTAAGTTCAGCGAATAAACGTCGAAGATTGTTCGACGTTTTTGCATAAAACATAAAAATACATTAACGAATTTTAAAAATCAACAATTTGGGTTTTTTTGAGGGTTTTTGGGTAAATGTTAATGGTACCATATTTTTTAGGAAAAATTTTAAATAAAAAAGTTTCCACTGCCAAATTTACCTATTTATGAAGTTATGCATTTTATTAAAGAAAATGAATGGAACATTGAAACGTAAATTAGGGAAAACTAAACCTACATTCACTTGATCTATCAATGAGGAGCTCACCCCAATCATTAGTTGATGACGCTCTTTGAGATAAATGTATGGGACGATATATTACATAATAATCTTCCTATACATTAATCTACCTATAACTAAATTAGATGTTCAATTATGGTCGAATTTTGTTTTTATTGCAGCATGTTCATTTCTATCGCTATATCATTTCAATATGTGCATTTCTTTTTTGGGAGCAAAGAAAATTAAGAGAAAACAGATAAGTTTTTAAATAAAATGTTTTTTAGGGCGTATTATTTCTCTACTTCTATCCTTTAAGTAGTTTCTTCTAAAATTTGAAAGGAGGTAGTTATCTTGTTGAAAATACTAAAAAATTCGTTTGTTCCAATTTTAGACGTTTAACTTTTTAGTCATAATTATAAATAAAAAATAGTTTATTTATTTAAAAAGACATTAAAAAAGTATCTTCATGAAAAAAAAGCATATTTTATTAGTTAGCGAAGTGGATTATACAAACTTAAAAAATTTAAGTTATAATGAAATTGATTTGACTATATGGGAAAATATTCATTTCCATAATTTTGAGGATTATGATGTCTTTTTCCTTAATTTTGAAGGGAATGTGGATTTAAAAAATGTAAATATAAATTATTTAAATCCTTTACTAAATTGGGATTTAGAACAATTAATCTTTATTTTTCCATCAAAAATTGAATCTGTTTCAAAGAAAAATCGTATTGAATTTACCAATTTTAATGTTAATCTCATCTGGTCTGAATTACCTTCTCCTTTAGAAACAAAAGGTCAAAATATTATTTTAAGGAATACCCAAGATAAAATATTACCTTTGATCTTAGATAATTCGTTTTCATATACTTGGAATTGGAGTATAAAACGTGAAGATTTACCTGATAATGCTTACATTCTTGCTGAAAATAAGATAGGTAATATCATATCATTATTAATGAAAAGGAAAAAAAAAAATCTCATATTCATTCCTCATCCTGATAATTTAAAAGAGTATATTGAAATGTGCATACAAAATATTGATGAAATTACAGAAGAATTAACTAAATTTAGCAAACATTTTATTCTTAAGAAACCCAATTGGTTAGGAGATTATGATATTTTTCAGAAAGCGAGTAAATTAAAACAGATTAATCAATTAAAAAAGGAAGTAAAACAATTAGAGAGGTTTGAAATTCTCCTGTATGGATATGGTAAACCATTAGAAAAATCAATAGCAGAAATTTTTTCATTTCTTGGATTCAAAGAGATAAAAAGATCTTCAACAAGTGCCGACTTAATTTGTGAAATTCAATCGTTTAAATTCATTGCTGAGATAACGGGAATAACACACCAAGCATATGAAAATGATGTTAGTCAAATGTTCAAATGGATCGCTGAAGAAAAAGTAAAAGAAACAAAATCCAAAAAGAAGGTTAAACAACTTTTTATTTGTAATGCTTTTAGAGATATTATTCCAACAACAAGAGAGTCATATTTCCATGAACGTGTGATCGAATTATCTAAAGTTCATCATTGGGGATTATTATCTACACTAGAGTTATATCATGCCTTATTAAAAATTCGTAAAAAGGAGTTAAAGAAAGAGGACATAATAGCAGCAATAGAAAATCAAGAGGGAATTATAGAATTTTAACTAGTATTGATAATCTCTAATTACATAATATAATTATTCATTATATTCGTAAATAATATGGTCTGTTCTAGCAAGAGTTATCATATCTATATTAGTGCAACCTTTTTCATAAAATTTGGAAATTATATTGTTTTTTGTTTCACTATCAGTAATAATATCATCAACCAATAATATTTTTTTTTGGCTTAAATTATCATTTTCGCGCACTATAGAATACTCTTTTAGATCATCATTTACACGAATCATTCGGTCTGTAATCAATGGAATATTAAAACATTCGCTAAATTCCCCACCAATTATTTCAACGGAATTATAAGAATATTCGGATTTCGCAGGTACAGGTATTATTTCATCATAATTTAGAAACTCAATTATACTTTTTAAATACTGAGAATAGAAATTTGAAATTAATCCTAATTCTTGTATTCTAGCCTTCTTTATATATTCTTTTGGTGTTCTATGTAATAATCCTGATTTAGAATTTAAAACTATATCTGAAAAAACGGGATACCTTAAATTAGAATTGCTTTGTTTATCATTTTTAAAACTACTCCAAGGGTAATACGCTCCCAAAGATATTACATTTTCAAATTTTAATCTTTTTGCTAAATCATAAAACCAAAAAGGTCTTTTAAAATCGTCTTGAAATAAGGGTTGGATCTTTAAAGTAAATTTTCCTTTAATAATTGGTACTTGGCCAAAGTATGTTTCATTGTATTCAAATCTTCCATACTCAAAATTAAAACATTTAATCCTTCAAGTCCTCCATTCGCTTAGAAAATTCCTTTTCTAAAATTTCAATTACATTATTAATATTACTAAGATCATTTTTTATTTCAATTCCGCCTCCTTCTTTGACTATCTTTAAAACATGTGTATTTTCATATTCCCAATTCTTAGGCTCCAGATAAAAAGTTGGACGTTTTGCTTCTTTAGCAAACTTATATTGCCATTTCGTTCCTGATTTATAATTTCCTTCTATAAAGATACTCCCCAATGATAATTGAGCAGAAAATCGATTTCTAATTTGCAACGCATACCTATTTACACGATTCCATATTAGATTTTGAGATATCAAGGCACCATTTTTAATTACTTGCGGAACATATTGCTTATTCTCGCTAGGATAAATATTTTCAACACCAGAAGCTATTACACCAATATATCTCCCTTTTTGGGCAGAAGCTCCTCTATAAGCCTCAATATCTACACCTTTTGCAAAACCATTTATAAGTGTAAATTTCTGCTTAGCTAGTAATGCTGCAATTAAACGAGTTTTTATTAATGCATCCTGCGTTGGCGTTCTGGATCCACAAATAGAATAGGATTTTAAATCTTCATTTGCAATTTGCCCTTTAATGAATACTAAATCTCGTTTACTTTGTGGTAATATTTGAAGCAATTTTGGAATATTTTTATCAAATGGAGTTATGATTTCAATATGTTCTTGCAAGCAATATTTAACTAATTCTTCTATTTTCAAATATTCTTTCTCATTTGGATTAAAATCATTAAGTTTTGAAATGTTATTGAAATCATCTAAGCTTGTTTTTCTTTTAGAGGGCAGTATTTTAATTAAGAATTCTTCATTTAATGATTTTAATCTAGAAATATCCATAGAGGGAATTTGAAATAGTTTAATAAGTCCAGATTTTGAGAATTTCTTAGATCTTAATAGAAATATATAATCAACTATTTTTTTATAGGAATTTGGATCCTCTAGCATTGTTTAATCTATATTAAATTTTATAATTTTTAAAAATATCGTCTCGTTAGGATTAATAAATCACGTTTTTCAAGGATTCTAAATGAATATAAAGTGTTTGTATTAAAATAAAAAATAATTATTCATGAAGTTTTCATCAAACTAAGCAGTAAAAGAATCGTTTCACGATCATTAGATAAAAAATGACGATATTTTGATGTGTATAAGTATTGTAAGAAAGTATGCGTCCGGCGGGATTCGAACCCGCGTCCATGGCTTGGAAGGCCACGATTCTACCTCTATACTACGAACGCAAGTTTGGTAATAACATAATGAAGTATTTATGTTTAATATTCAATAAAAAAAAAACTTTCTCTTATTTTAAAGTTAAATAATATTATGAATAATTTCATAGAAATTTATTATTTTATTTACTACTATTGATGCATCTAATGAATATTTTGAAATTGATATTAAATTATCACTTAATTCTAAAATATCATGAGAGAAAAATCCTTTTTGAAATCCTCCAATAATGATAATCTCATTTTTAGATGATTTTTTCTTAAAAACACTTAGATGTTGCTGTATTAATTCCCCTCTTTTTGTCAATAATTTAATACTATTGTTTTTGATGCTTTTTATACAATCTTTAATGGACTGATTGACTTCAGATATTAAAGGAACACCCTCAAAATCGATAGAGCCATCAATTAGAAGCTTAGCCATTAACCCTTTAAATCGGTTATAGTTCCTTGTTATTTTTATTTCAGAATTGATCTTAAAAGTTCTATTATGAGTTGTATGAATATAAAATGATAATAATCCATTCTTATTTAAGGGAGATCCTAATGCTTGGAGTAAGCAATTATGAATTATATCTGGTCTTCCCCTCTTTTCTTTATCTTCAAGTTTAATCATAGCCGAATGATGTATTGCGTTATCTAAAAGGAGAGAAGAAAAGTTATTTTTAACAATATTTTTCCTAATAGCGGGATGATTCTTAAGCTGTTTTGGTATTAACTCTAAACCACATTCTACAAGAAAGATAATTAATGGCACACTTATACAATTCTAATATTATTATTTTTTGATAATATATCTTGTTGTTCTATTACACTCAAAACATGTCATGGAAATATGAGGAGTTTTGCTTTTAGAGTGAATCCTAAATCTACAATTTAAACCAGGATAAAGGAACTTTTTGCATTTGTGGCAAATCCTCCTTTTCCAATTATATGGAATTTCAATTTTAGCTCGTTGAGCATACTTTCTCGCTAAAATTACATATCTATTTGATAACTCTTTATTTTCTGTAAAAATATCTTCAGCTCTTTGAAAAAGATATTTAATTCTTACTTTGGCAATTTCTTTTATTACTTTTTTATGACTAGATTTATACTTATTCATTTTTAAAGAATTTAAGAAGAGAATTAGAAATTATCTTTTGGTTGAACTATAGATATAATGACTTTTCTTCCACGTATATCAAGAATATAGGAATTCGTTGCTTTTGAAATTTGATCTGCTAATATTTTAATATTAAATTGAGAAGTGGCAGATTTTAAGACTTTAATTTTAATAATTTTATATTTCTTCAGCAAACTGGCTATATGGGCAATAAAATCCTCAGATATTCCTTTTTTACCCAAAATACAATGCGGTGATGATAATAAAGCTTTTTTATATTTATCTTGATAATCCATAGTCCCAAAATACTAAAAATACCAAAAAATTTTTAATTTATTCAATCTTTTTATTTGTATTATATTAAATTAAAGTTCTATTAAATTAAAGATTACCATGTCTATATATGTCGTTGAACCACAGAAACTGATAGAAACAATCGCAGAAAAATTAAGAGAATTTTCCGAGATCAAACCACCTGAAGGTAGTGAATTTTGGAAAACCGCTTTTTTTAAAGAATTAGCACCAGCAGACACAGAAAGTTTTTGGTATATCAGATGTGCATCTCTTTTAAGAAAGATTAGAAAATTTGGGCCAATAGGCGTTAATAAATTAAGAAAACATTATGGTGGTAGAAATAGAAAAGGTTCTGGTTTAAACCATAGTGCTAAAGGCAGTGGAAAAATTATCAGGGTTGCCCTACAACAATTAGAAAGTGCTAATTTAATTGTGAAATTAGAAAAAAAAGGGAGAATTCTCTCTAATGAGGGAATTAGTTTTTTAGAAAGAGCTGCACATAATATATTAAGGAAATAAGTTAATAAATGTTAAATTAATTTACTTAAGGCGGTTATCTTGAGTGAGGAAGAAGAGATTGAAAAGATTAGGAAAAAAAAATTAGAAGAGTTAAAACAACAAGCATTTCAGCAACAAATAGCAGACCAGCAACAGAAGCAATTTGAAAATAAAAAGTATCAGGTCATGCGATTGATTTTATCACAAGAAGCAAGACAAAGACTTGAAAATATTAGAATGGTAAAACCCCAGTTTGCAGAACAAGTCGAATTGCAATTGATTCAACTTCACCAAGCAGGAAGATTAAGAGGATCAATACCGTTACAAGATAAAGCTTTTAAGAAATTATTAGAACAGATAACTTCTGCTGGAAAAAAAGAATTTAAAATAAAAAAGTGAAAAAGGAATTAAAAATGGCACGAAATAAAGATTTACCTTCTAAATTGAGAAGAGGAAAAAAGTTAAAACAAAATCAATCCATTCCAAGTTGGATTGTTCGAAAGACAGGGGGTAAAGTTAGATTTAGTCCTTATTCGAGAAGAAATTGGAGAAATTCAAGATTAAAGAAAGATTAATTATGCAGGTGTTTTAAAAAAATGGCTAAAAAAAAAGCAAAAGAAGTAAATCTGGATAAATTAGAAGAAGAACTCGTTGAGGAAGAAGAAGAATCCATTGAAGAAATTGATGAGTTCAGTATCGAGGAAGTTTCCGAAGCGGAAGAAGTCAGTGAGATCTTTGAAGAGGAACTAGAGGGAATTGAAGAAGAAGTAGAAGAAGCACCAGAAGAAGAAATTATCGATGAACGTATATATGTAGTTCCATTAGCAAAAGCTCGTCGAGGTCCCAGAAATAAATATAGTAAAAAAGCCATAAGATACCTGAGAGAATATATGGAAAGGCACTTTAAGCCTGAAACGTTAGTAATTTCTCAAGAGGTAAATGAAGCCATATGGGCACGTGGAATTCAAAAACCTCCTCGAAAGATTAAAATACGGGCTACTAAAAATATTGATGGCCTTGTAGTATGCTATTTAGCGAAATAATAAAGTTGAGCTTTTTTTTCATTCTTAATTCTGAATAAATTATTAATTTTCTTATCCCATTCTATTTAGATATACTATTTCTCTCTAAATTATAATACAAATTCTCTTAATATGGAGAATCAGGTGGATGGAAAATGGCTGATCTATCTCTCATTAAATTTTATTTCTCTGGAGATTTAAATTTAATTTCTACTCAAGAAGCAAAAAAGAAAGTTATAGAAAATGGTGGAATCATAAGAGAAGAAATATCAAATGATTTGTGGTATTTTGTCACCAATAATCCTAATTCAAAACGACCAGAGTTTAAAAAGGCAAAAAATCTCGGTGTTCTTTTTATAAACGAAAATGAGTTTCTAAAAATGTTAAAAAAAGAAAAAAAGAAAAAAAATTTTTTAGTACGATACATGTGTTGAGTCCATATTTATAAGACGAGGAAAAATTATACTTGAATTATACTCTGGACCGACCAGTAAAGTGTTATTTGCAATGTTATAATTTAGATAATTAGTTGCCAGTGGAGCTCCAGTATTAGGATTAGCTGCAAAACGTGGATAATTAGAACTTGAAATTGCTATGCGAATTTTATGTCCTGGAGCAAAATAATAAGCTGTTGACCAACAATCTATAAATATATCATATACATGCTTTGGATTACCTGACATAAAAACTTCTGAAGTATAATTGTATCGAGATCTAACCGTTAATGAGCCATCAGTTATAAGCATAGATCTATTATCGGGATACACATCTGTTAATTTAATTGTAAAATCAGTGTCAGTACAATTTGATGCTACACACAAATGACCAAAAATCTTTCCGACTATTTCGACTGCCTCAGTCAGCTTAGGAGTCTCAAAAATTATAACATCCGGTCTATTTTCTATAGAACTCTGATCCATTGGTCCATTCAAGTCAAATGGCTGATTTTGACCTCCTAAATTAGGAACGGGATATCTTGGATCGTATATATATGTGAAATTCTTATTTATAGATCCCGCTGATGTCTTATTTAATCCTCCATTAGCAGTAAAGAACCATTCTTCAGTAACGTTATCTAAAGGCCAGTCATATGCATATCTCCAATAATTCCACTTATCGGAGTAAACATCAACATCTCCCATCATATAATAAGCAACTCTTGCTCCGGACCAATCAGCAGGAATACCTAAGAGTGCTTCATCGAAGATTTCAGTTTCCCAATTAAGAATCAAATCAAATCCATTTGAGTTTTCCGGATAAATCAACTCCCCTTGTTTTCCGCCATAAATTGATCCGTGTGTCCATGGACCCATTATGAGTTTTTGGTGTCCTCTCGCTCTCATTGTACTATTATCGTCATATCCTACATATCCGTCAAGTGTACCTTGTAGGAAATGATCATACCAACCTCCAACATGTATTCCATAGGCAGATACATTAGAATAATGCGGACCTAATGGAAATGACAATGAAGTTGAGTTATATAATATCTCGTTTTTTGGATAGTATTTAAATATCATATCTAATTGATGTTGCCAGTTGTTAGGGGCAGTACTCGTAACCCAAGTTTCTACTGAAGATTTATGATATGAACCTTGGTATATTGCATGATCAAATAATTCTGGAGTTCCGAACCAAAGTTGCTGAGCTTTTAAGCCATCAGGACCCATTCCTCCATAAAAATATTGATTAAGGCATAAAGCAGAAACGCCAGCGCTTGCAATATTTCCGTTGCACCAACTTTGATTTAAAATCCAATAGAGCGTATCCACACCATCTCTGTAAGACATAGTAAAAAGGAGAAAGTTATCTCCTCCTTCTGAATCATGAGTTCCTCTTAAATCTTGGATCACTAAATGATAATCTTGAATGGGGTAAAATTGGGAATAGAGTTCATACGCCCATCCTGTTTTACCATATGGAGTTCTTATAAGGATTACGGGTCTAGAGTTACCATAAGACCCAGGAGCGTAATAAACGTCTGTAGCCAATCGAACCCCATCGCGCATTTCAACCATATATGAAAATTTTGATTGTGGGGTATAAATTGCGGTTGCAGTGATAATTGAACCTGGAAAAACCACAAGAAATAGCATCAAAACATATTTAACAAATATAGGTAATCTATTAAGACGACGTTTTGAGTATTTATTTAAGAGTTCTGATAGAGTGAGTGATGAATTTTTCAAACCATAATGTAAAAAAGCTAATAAGCTTATTCCTATAGCTGCGAGGGCATAATAATCTATATTTATGAATAGGAACCAAATAATTCCTATTAACGGTGTTAATATTTTGAATAAATACCCAAAAAGAGTAAGTAATTTTAAATCTTTCGCTCTTGCAATGTTTATTAAATATGTGGTAAACATTAATAGAGAATAAAATGAAATAAACGCCGCTATTGGAAGATATATCATTCCAAATAAAATGATAATTATTTGTTTAATACTAAAGTACACTGTTTCCTTTTTTGTAAACAGTCTATCGGAAGAAGAAGGAGAGCTATATCTACCATAATAAAGGACATATCCTAAAATATACAAACCTCTACAGATTCCAACAAAAAATAAATTGGGGATAAGCATCTTTTCTATATTAAAGATTCCAAAATTTCCCAAAAAATAAAATAAAGCGATTATCCAATTTATCATAAATATTATTTGGTATTATCTTACTTTTAAACTTTTAACTGATTTTCTAATAGAAAAAGAAAAAAGAAAAGAAGTATATATTCTTGGTTTAAGTCGGTACTGGAAGTTTTATATAGGATTGATAATCGGGACCAACTAAAATTGTATTATTAGCAATATATCTTTTTAAGTACTGGTAAGAATAAATACGTTGGGCGGCACCTGTATTCGGGTTTACGCCAAATCGAGGGTAATTTGAGCTCGAAATTACTATTCTCATCTTATGTCCAATATTGAATTGATAGGCAGTCGCCCATAAATCAATATCTACTTCTGTATATTCTAAATCATTTAACGGAGGAGCAGTTGCATTAAATCCAGTTCTCCTAACAGCATTAATTATCCCATCGCTAATTAATATTGAACGCCCATCAGGATACACATCTGAAATCTTTACGGTGAAATCTGTGTTTGTGCAGTTTGATTTTACAAAAAGATGAGCCCACATATTTCCTATAACTTCATATGGTTTAGAAAATATTGGAGAATCAAATACTAATACATCATCTCTACTTTCTAATGAGCTTTGATCATATGGACCTGAAGCAAGAACCAGATTACTTCCTCCTAAGGTTGGAACTGGATTTCGAGGATCAAATTGATAAGTAAAGTTAAAATTCTGAGCACCCGGTCCTGTGAGATTTAACTCATTATTGGCTGTTAAAAACCAAGTATCATTTGTATGAGGTATTGGCCAATCCGTTGCATATCGAAAATCATTTGCATCCACAGATGCGTTATCAACATCTCCCATCATATAATATGCTACTCGTTTTCCCGACCAATCAAAAGGAATGCCAAGTAAAGCATAATCAAGGAGTTTTTGCTCCCAATCCATATAAAGATTAAAACCACTTACGGATTTTGTGGGAAATATTAGTTCACCTTGTCTTCCTTCTCCTGGAAATCCATGAGTGAACGGTCCCATAATTAGTAATTGTTTACCACGAGCAGAAGGCAATCCTAAATCATCATAGCCCATATATCCATCTAATGTCCCTTTTTGAAATGTATCATACCATCCACCGATATGAATTGCTGCAACGCTTACATTTTTAAATGTTGGACCAATATCCATAAAAAGTGAAGTTGAATTATAAAATATATCCTTTTTAGGATGAGAAATTAATTGATTCAGTTGATATTCATAATTATCAGGTGCAGTCATTTTTAACCATTCGGTTGCAAGATTCTCCTTAAAAGCACCTCCTTGATATATTGAAGTTCGATATAAATCAGGAGTAGCAATCATAATGGACTGGGCTAATAATCCACTTGGATTCATACCTGCGTAATAATATTCGCTGATACCTAATGCAGATGCTCCTACAGAAGCAATTTTACCGTTACTCCATGGTTGTTCTAAAATCCATTTAATTGTATCTACCCCATCCTTATATGCATCTGCAAATAATATATAATGCTCGCCTGCCGGAGAATCAAAAGTCCCTCTACAATCTTGAACAACAAGATGATAGTTCTGGGTTGAATATAACATTCCATAGAGGCTCCCCATTCCATCTTTACCATATGTGGTTCTCACTAGAATTACGGGTCGAGGGTTTCCAAAGGAACCAGGAGCAAAATACACATCAGTTGCTAACTTTAGGTTATCTCTCATTGGGACCATAAAAATAATTTTATCTGGTGGTGAAAATACTGCGGTCGTTATCAATAATGAGGTTGGGAAAGCGATTAAGAGGAATAATAAGATAAATTGTAAAATTTTAGGAAGTCTGTGAAATTTTCGTTTGCTATATTTTTCAAATATTTGAGATAAAGAAAGCTTTGAGATTTTCAGTCCATATTGTAGGAAGACTAAAAGGCTTATAGCTACAGCTGCTATTGAGTAGTAATCTAAACTGATAAATGTAAACCAGAGGATGCTAAATAATGGAGTAAGGATTGCTATTAAAAAACCAATAATGTTAAAAAATCTTTCTTTCGTCCCGAAATGCCAATTTTTAATGTAATATCCACTCATCATTAAGGAATAAATTGAAAGAAAAACTGTTAATGGAAAAAATAATATTCCAAATAATAGCAAGATAAGTTGTTTAATTCCAAAGTAAGTAAGTTCTTGTTTTGAGAATAAAAATAAATCCGTTCTTTTCGTATTATTCTCCTTTTTGTAATAATTCAAGAGGTATACAAGGATATAAAAACCTCTACTTAATGCTAGAAAGATTAGATTTGTAGTAATGATTTGTTCAAGTTTCAATAAACCAAGATCATCAGCAAAGTAAAATAAAGCAATGATAAAGTCAATCATAAATAATTATTGAGAAGCTTCCATTAATAAAGATTCATATTTACGTTAAAATCATCTTTTTAGGAGTTTGAAAAATTAATAGCTTAAGTCTTAAGATTTTAGCTCTTCATTTTTAATAAAATATTTATGCGTTAAAATGTTATACAACTAAAGAAGTTTTAATTTTAATCTATATAATGTCAATTTTAAAGTACCAAATATTCGGAAGTAACACTGTTGGGGTGTATTTAGAAGTTAATAATCTTTATGGGTTATATCCCCCAACTTTATTGAAAAGTACTTTAAATAACATTAAGAAAGTGTTCAAAGAACCGCTTTTTCCTTTAACAATAAATAACTCGCACCTTATTGGAGTGTATACCGTCAGTAATAAATATGGTATAATTTTGCCACATATCATTAGAGATGATGAGTTAGAAAGTTTAAAATCAAATTTGAAAATAGTCGATGAGTCTATAAATATAAGTATTTTAGATTCAATTGATAATGCTTATGGTAATCTTATTTTATGTAATGATAAGGGTGCAATTATAAGTATATTTTTAAAAGACTACAAAAAACAAATTGAAGATATTTTAAATGTTGAAACTGTAATATATGAATTTGCGGATCTAAATCTTCCAGGGTCTATATCATTAGCTAATAATAAAGGTTGCGTTGTGCATCCGCTTAGTACTGACGATGATATAAATTTTATAGCCTCAATACTAAAAATCGATGAAATAGACGTCTCGACAGTAAATAGAGGCATACCATATATATCTTCTGGAGCCGTTGCTAATGATAATAATGGAATATTTGGCCAAGCATGCACTGGACCAGAGATGATGCGGATGACTAATATTTTAGGTTTATAAGCTTATAAGTATAATTAATGCCTTAAATTTTGGAAAAAAAGGAAAATTTAATATTTTTATATAAATTATCTATTTTAATCTCATTGAGACAAAACACTTGATAACTTATGTCAGAGATTAAAATTTTTCGAATTATTGGTACATATAATAAGAATCATAAGAAATATTTATTTCGTAAGGAAGTTAGGGCTTTAAGAAAAGAAGATGCTCTTGAGAAAGCTTTAAGTCAAATTACATCTATTGGAATTTATCGAAGGCGAATTCATGTTCAAGAGATTAAAGAAATTTCAATAAAAGAGTGTCAAGATTATCTCATACGAGAGTTATCTCAATAATTAAAACCAATTTAATCGTTAGGTAAATTAAAATGCAAAATTCTCAAAATATTGAAAGACAATTATATCAATTTAGATATTTAAAAGAACAGCGTGATATGTTACAAGGCCAACTTGAGATAGTAAATGCTTCACTCAGTAATTTATTAACTACTAAAAGCACTTTGGAAAATTTAAAAGAGGGAGTCAATAAAGATGATGAAATTCTTGTTCCTATTGGAGGTTTAGTTAATATTAAAGCATCAATTAAAGATACTGAAAAGGTATTACTCTATATAAATCAAGATACTGTTATTGAAAAGAATCTTACTGAATCTATAGAATTTATTGATAAATTGATATCCCAGCATAATGAGCAAATCAAATTTTTAACCGAAAGAGTTGAAGTTTTTGAGCTAAACTTACAAGGGATGTCTCAACAACTTCAAAATAGAATGGATCAAAGGAATCCCTAATGCTTGAAAAGCTAAAAAATACTTTTTCGAATTTTGTTAAAAAAAATCTTTCAGAAGAGAATTTAGATAAATCTCTGGGTGAATTAAATTTATTACTCATTAGTAATGATGTTGCTACCGAAACTGCTGATGAAATTACCACAAAAATCAAAAATTCTCTGAAAAATGAACAAATAGGATTATTATCTTCAAAAAAGAAATATTTATTTGATATTTTAAAGGGAGTAATTACAGAAATCTTAACGCCTGAGAAAGAAATTAATCTTATTGAAGAAATAAAAAAAAAAATTGAACTAAATAAACCTTATGTTATGGTTTTTTTAGGTGTTAATGGAACTGGAAAAACAACTACCATTGCTAAATTAGCCTATTATCTAAAAAAAAATAATATTACTTCTGTTGCTTCAGCTTCAGATACTTTTCGAGCTGCTGCTATTGAACAACTTACTTATCATATGAATAATGTGGGAATAAGGGTTATTAAGCATGAATATAAATCTGATCCCGCTAGTGTAGCATATGATGCTATTAATCACGCTATCGCTAAGAATGTTAATGTGGTTTTAGTAGATACTGCGGGTAGGCAAGTGAGTAATAAGAATTTAATGATTGAGATGCAGAAGATTGTCAGAATTGCAAATCCTGATTTAGTTATATTTGTTGGAGATAGTCTTGCAGGTAATGATGCATTAAACCAAGCTAAAGAGTTTAATCGAAATGTTGGAATAGATGCTAATATTCTAACTAAGTTAGATGCGGATTCAAAAGGAGGATCAGCATTATCCATCTCTTGTGAAACGAAAAAACCAATAATATTTGTAGGAACTGGTCAAACATATGAGGATCTTAAACCATTTGATCGTGAATTTTTCATTTCGAGTATTTTAGGTTCTCATGACGATTAATAAATTGAAGTAATAACAGTTAAATTTTTTAAATATATATTTTTAATTTAATTGTGTCAAACGCATACCCTAAATATGATAAATATTCAACATATGAGAAAAAGAAAAAACTATCATTGTACGAAAGAATAGGAGTTTTCTTTCAAAACACTAAAAGAATTATTAAAATCGCGAATAAACCTACAAGGAAAGATTATTTCACTATTTTCAAAATTTGCGTTATTGGGCTTGCCTTACTTGGAGTTGTTTCCTTCGTTATTCAACTAATTTTTACTATTGTAAATGATGCTCTTAATATTGGTTATGGATAAAACCTTATTAAAAGAAGAATAATGAAAAACTTTTTAATTCCTTTTTTATAACAGTATTTTATGAAAATCACATTAAGCTATCAAGGAAATCAACAATTTAAAGCAAGTGTGAGACATTTTAAAAATATCGTCATTGACGAACCTGAATCTTTTCATGGAAATGACCAAGGTCCAAGCCCGATTGAGTATTTCCTGATCGGAATTGGAGGATGCATAAGCTCATCACTTATATATTGTTTAAATAATAATAATGTAAAATTCTCTGATTATCATGTTATCGTTGATGGGAGATTAAAGCATATAGGACCAAAGATGCTTTTGAAATTGGCAGAGATTTACATTACTATAAATTTTCATCTTGACGATGAAAGTTCGAAGAAAAAATTGGATTATTGTAAATCGATATTTCAAACTCATTGTCCATTATCAGAATCGATTATCAATGGAATTCCCATTCAATTAAATATCAATGAAAAATAAAAAATAAAAAATTAATTTTGAACTTCTAAATTTCGAAATCAGAAGGAATACACTATTATCTGATCTGGTACAAAAAGTTCTTCCTCTTTGTTTTTGCAAGCAATAAATTTGATTTTCATATCCTTTGCCAATGAAAGAAGTCGTTTTGTTAAAATACCATCAATTATGAGAAATTGTGTATTTTTGTATTTAGAAATATTATCGAATAATTCTCCAACAGGAAGGTTAAATTGTACTTCAGAATTTTTGTTAAAGCCTATACTATATCCTGGTTGTATTTCTCGAAGTTTTGATATTATAGGAGCTTGATTTTTAATTTTTAATTTTTTTAAAGTTTTCTCTAAGTAACTATCAATTTTTACAAGTTCATTTTTCGGTTCTTCTACTTTTTCAATTTCAGTAATGGAGTTAGAGGGTTTTTTATTCTGTAAAGCCTTGATTAACTGTTTACGCGTTAATTCTTCGACTTCATAACCTTCTGGGGCTCTTGCAATAAAATCGAGTTTAGTTAATTGCAATAATTCGTTTAAAATTATCGTACCTCCCCTATCTCCATCAAGAAAAGCGGTAACTGTTGATTTCTTCTCAGCTAAGTCAATAACAGATTTAGGCACTTGAGTTCCTTGCACAGCGATAGAATTCTTAATTCCTATTCGTAGTAAATTCAGTACATCTGCTCTTCCTTCGACAATTATTAACTCGGGATTCGAATCTACCTCAGGTCCTGCAGGTAATCCCTCAGGACCCCATGAAATAATTTCCCCCAACTTAATATCTGTTTCTATTTGTTCTTCAATTTCACTCGGCTCTAATGATTTTTGATCCCATTCTTTTAATAATTCAGCCGCTCTCTCTATTATCTTTTGGCGCTTTGTTTCTCTAACGTCCTTTATTCCTAGTAATTTAATTTCTGCTTCACATGGACCTACCCTAGAAACGGTTTCCACAGTTGCAGCAAGAAGAGCTGTTTCTTTTCGTGTAAGGCTACTTGGGATGTTGATGAATCCTTCAGAAATCCCTTCCTTGGATTCATTCTCAACCTCTATTCTTCCTATTCGACCTGATTTCTGTAAATCTCTTAAATCAAGGTCTAATAGAAGACCTTCAGTTTAGCCGATTATGCCGATAAGGCATTTAACTAACTTATAATCTCTGGCCAAAAATAGCCCCAACGATATCGCTCTTCTCAACCACTCCTTTAATTTTAAATTTAGTTTCTATAATATACTTAGTAGTGAAATCTGTTTGATTATTTGTAATCTTAATCACTTCCAAATTCATATTTTAATAATAATTTAATAATTTACACAATAATGATATTATAATTTGATTTTTATCGATTCTCTAATTGTTTTTATATAATTCGAATTAATTTAATCATCTTTTTTTCATTATTAACTTACAATCATCTTAATATGGATGATCATGTATATTAAAATTTCATTCCATATATTTTTTAGCAATCTCCTAAAGTTAGTGAAATTAAAGGAAAGAGAATAATGTTATCCCCATGAGATAGTTTTTTTTTAATCGAGCATTGATATTATCGATGATGAGTCTTTATTGGAATAATAGATTATTAAAAAAAAATTTTAATCAAGATAAAACAAAAATAAAGTATAAGCTAACAACAAATATCGGAAGATTTTATTTCTATTTCGAAAAAGATACTTCCATTGAGGACGCGAATTTTTCTGGTAAATTATTGTTTTTTCCAAGTAAAAAACAGTGAGAATAATGTTTAATTAATTATTTTTTGATGTCATATCTCAAATTTATTAGTTTTTAAAGATTATTTTATTAACCAATATTTTGTTTATTTTTAATAGAGAATTAGTTTTTTTATATTGCACTTATGATTGAAAAAATTCTTGTTTTTGGAGGTAAAGGTGGGGTAGGAAAAAGCTCAATTAGTGCAGCAACTGCAGTAAAGCTTGCAAAACAACTCTCCGATAAAAATATTTTATTAATTTCGTTTGATATCGCTCATAATCTTAGTGATTTATTTTCAACAGAAGTAGGAAACGAAATCACCTCTTTAACCAGAAATTTGTGGGCAATAGAACCTGACCCTAATGTATATGCCGAAGAATATACTCGAGAATTAATTCAAAAAATGAAAACCCTAATGAAACAAATGCCAATTGTAGGTATGATTCCACAGATTGAAAATTACATAGATACAACCTTCACGTCGGATTCAATTCCATTAGCTCTAAAAAATGCGATGTTCTTTCAGAAAATATTAGATGCAGAGGGAATAAATACTCAAGAGATTAAATTTGATATTATAATTGCTGATTTTCCACCTACAGGAAATATGGTGGCTCTTTTTGAAATTCCCGAGGACCAAGTTAAAGTCGTTTTAAAATATTCATTAAATTTTTATAATTCAATTAAGGGTGCCATAAGAAATCTCTCCAAAGTTTTTAGACAAATAATTAAACCCTTTGACGATCATGAAAAAAGAAGAGAATTGGGAAGAGAGATTTTTAATATGATAGTAGAACTTGAGAAACGAGGAGAAAGAATCACTGATTTAATCCATAAAGTTGGATCGCTAAGATTAGTCACAATAGCAGAAAAACCAAGTTTTGAAGAAATCAAACGAGCGAGAGATTTAACAGAAAAATATATCTGTCTTGATGCGGTTCATGTTAACATGCTCATTCCTAAGAAATATGCTAAGAAATGTGATTTTTGCGGTCAAATTTCTTCAATACAAAAAAAATATCTAATAAATATCAAGAATGAGTTTAGTAAGATTAAAATTTGGGAATCAAATAGATTAAAAGAAGAGCCTATAGGATTAGAAGGATTAATGAAATTAGCGGAAGAAATCTATGGTGACACCAAGATTACTGAAATTTTAAATCCAAATTTATAAATTAGTAGCAAAAGTATTTCTTTTGAAAAAGTTAAATAAAATTAAAAAAACTAAATAAAAAGGGATTAAGTTCCTTCTTCGTAACCGTGGATGTAGTTATATTGCTCATCGGTTAATTTGTCAATCTCGACACCCATTGCTTGCAATTTAAGAAATCCAACTTCATCATCTATTTCCACTGGAATATTTATGATACCTGGTTTCAAGTTATCCCTATTTTTGACAATATATTCAGACATTAAGGATTGAAGGCCGAATGACATATCCATAACTTCAGCGGGGTGCCCCTCTGATAGAACCAGATTTGCTAAGCGCCCCTTAGCGAGGAGATAGATGCGTTTTCCATCAGGGAAGACTAATTCTTCAACATTTTGTCGAATTGGTTTGATTTCTTTGGCATATTCATAGAGTTCTTTTGTAGGAATTTCGATATCGAAGTGTCCAAGATTTCCAAGAATGACTCCATCCTTTAACTTATCGAACATCTCTCTTGTTGGATTAATCACGTGCTTGCACCCAGTTGCAGTAAGGATGATATCTGCAATTGGTAGGGCTTCTGCTATAGGCATAATTTGATATCCTGCGAATTTTGCTTGTAATGCTTTAATCGGATCAACTTCGGTGACAATCACATTAGCACCAAGACCCCTTGCTCTAAGAGCCATTCCAGAACTGCAGTGTCCGTATCCTGCTATAACCACATTTTTCCCAGCAAAGAGTACGTGCATTCCATAAATCGCAGCAACAATTCCTTGTCCCGTTCCAAGTTCGTTATCAAATTGATTCTTACATCGGGCATCATTGACTGGAAACAAAGGTACCTTCAATTTTCCTTGTTTTTCCATCGCTCTAAATCTTTTTACACCTGTGGTTGTCTCTTCTTGACATGCAATTATAGTCCCACTTGTAACCAAATCAGGATATTCTTTATGAGCGGTCACAATCATATCTGCACCATCGTCAATTAAAATATTAGGTTTTGCATTTAAACACTGTCTAATACACCAATAAAATTCTTCATCAGTGTTTCCATGCCACGCAAAAACATTGATACCTTCCTTTACTAATGCCGCAGTAACGTCATCTTGAGTAGATAAGGGGTTACTCCCACATAAATATACTTCTGCACCACCTGCTTTTAATGTTCGTGCAAGATTGCCTGTTTCTTTTGTAACGTGGAGACACCCAGCTATTGTGACTCCTTGTAACGGCTTTTCTTTAGCAAATCTCTCACGAAGAACTTTTGCGGTAACCGGCATTTTATTTTCAGCAATATATAATGCCTCCTTACCTTTTTCTGCTAATGATATATCAGCAACTT
>Ga0307433_1000428_pt1 | contig 33562 bp, 31 predicted proteins | sample SalMarWE160210MG_FD_202166 | JGI IMG/M metagenome (GOLD analysis project Ga0307433, IMG submission 202166) | Salt marsh sediment microbial communities from the Plum Island Ecosystem LTER, Massachusetts, United States - WE1603-210 | ecosystem: Environmental > Aquatic > Marine > Intertidal zone >... | reverse complement strand
CGCTCTGGAAAAAAATGAAAGAAGGAGAACCTTATTGGGAAAGCCCCTGGGGGAAAGGAAGGCCAGGGTGGCATATTGAATGCTCAGCAATGGTTCTGAATTTGCTTGGGGAGACTATAGATATTCATGGAGGAGGACAAGATTTAAAATTTCCCCATCATAGAAATGAAATTGCTCAATCAGAATCATATTCAGGTAAACCTTTTGCTCATTACTTTATCCATAACGGGTTTATAAATGTGAACGATGAGAAAATGTCAAAAAGTCTAGGGAATTATTTTCTTATCTCTGAAATTCTTAAAGAATATGATCCTATGGTAATTAGATGGTTCTTACTCTCAAGCCATTATCGAAGTTCTATAAATTACTCTTTAGAAAATATGGAGCAATCTAAAAAGACATACAATAGACTTATAAACACAATTAAACAAGTTCATGATATAAAACCATCTTCTAAAGGTTCTAAAGAAAGTGAAGAATTAATTACAGAGATTTCAAAAGCGAGAACTTACATTATAAAAGCATTAGACAATGATTTTGATACACCTAAAGCTATCGCAGAGTTATTAACTTTATTTAGACAAATAAATAGGACGTTTCTCCAAGAAGCTAAACCAATAAATCAGAAGTTTAAGGATAGCTTCTTTCAATTTATTGATGATATTGAAGCTATATTCGGTATATTTCCTAATATAGATTTCATAATGTCCCAATTATCAGCTATTTCTATTGGCGAAGATGAAAATTTAATAAAAGCATTAATAGAGTTACTACAAAACACAAGAGAGCAACTTCGTAAAAAGAAAATATTTGATCTAAGTGATACAATTAGGGATAAGCTGCGAGAACTTGGTATAGATATTGAAGATAACAAAATCAAGTAACATATCCCCTTTTTGTAATAAAAATTAGGAGAAGAATTGATTTACATGAAATTTAATAATAAGAAACCTACCATCCTCATCCTTTCTCCTCATATTGATGATATTGAATTTGGAGTTCCCTTCTTCTATATACGATCCTTGAGCTTGGGATATAATGTTATTGAGGTTATAATGACCAATAGCGAATTTGGAACCCATGAAATTGAATTTAAAGGAGCCAGATTAAGTAAAATTAGATTTCATGAGTTAATGAAGGTTAATCAGTTATTTACTACATATACAACTAATGTTCCTGAGTTAATTAGATTAAATTATATCGATGGTCATCTTCCAGTAGATATAAAGGCAATAGATCGAATCTCTGCTATAATCAGAGATAAAAAGCCAGATATTATCCTTGCTCCAGACCCGTGGTATACTCTTGACCCTCATCCGGATCATCTCAATACCGGTAAAATTCTTTTTTTTGCTCTAAGAAATGTCGAACAAAATATCTTACCAAAGAAGATTTATTATTTCTATACCTTTAATTCGAATTCTCATTTTAAAGTGCACTGGAAAGATAAAACTATCCTATTCAAAGCATACCTTCTATTCAAAAGCCAAATTACTCCACTAGAAATAAACTACTTAAAAATAGTGTATTTATTTTTACTTTTTAGAAGGATTTTTAAGTTTGGAGGTTTTACAGAAAACTTTAGACAGCAAACAATATCAAATGACAAATCTGATTTCCCGAAGAAACTCAATTTACTCCAGAGAGTTAAATATCACTTTTTTAGTATAAGATCAATCCCAAATATTCAAAAATTTCACAATCTTACACCAAAAGAGATTGGTATAGAATAAATTAAAGTGGTGCTTCACTACTTATTAGATTTTCATCATCATCTTCAAAGCGCTTATAATGCTTAAATAAAATTGGTGCAAGTTGAATCTCGTTTGTTGTCGAGACGGTAAGTACCTGATCTTCTCCTGCATGTAATATTAACAAATATCCCTTTTTACCCTTGACATAAGCTTGTTCAAAATCACCTAAACCCATCTCAGTAATAGCTCTTTCACTTAGAGAACATAAAGCAGCAGTGACAGCAGCAAAACGCATTTCATCTACACTAGAAGGTAAAACAGAGGCAAGTGCTTGACCCGTATCAGCAGATATTTGAGCTGCTTTAATTCCTTTCACATCATCCATTACATTTTTAAGCAGTTCTTCGAGTGAAGACTTAAACTCCCTTTTTTCTTTTAAAATTCGCATGATATTAGATAAATTTTGATGATGAAAAGCTTAATCCATAAAAAAGAGACTTTAAAATTTAAAGTTTGGCATCAATTTGAAAATAAGATGCGGATAGAAGATACATGATGGGAAAGCAGGTTTGGAAGTAGATTTGGCGGCTTATCAATCTCAACGTACACAAAATACTATTCATTTACTTTTAGAATAAATCAATGCGATTCATAGGAAAAACTAACCTTAAATAATGTTATTTCAAGCATTTTTGTAATTTTAATTTCAGTCAATTGCCTAATGTCTAAGCATAAGTATTTAAAAATCTACAAATCAATATTCTATATTAGCTATAAATCTAAGATAGTTAAATTACATATAAATAGGTGAAAAAAATATGTCTAAACCACAATTTGAACATATTAAAATTGAGGAAAAAAAAGATAATTATTATGTCATTATCTCAATAAACAGGCCGGATAAACTAAATGCTCTTGCAACGGATACATTAAGTGAAATTGCGAATGCTCTTGAGAATATGGTCTTAAATAAATCTATTAGGTGTGTCATTTTAAGAGGAACAAAAGACTTTACAAAAAAGCCAGCATTTTCTGCTGGAGCTGACTTATCTACTCGTGGTCATCCAGATATTGATCCTAAGAACTTAATGGATCAAAGCCATGCTATGTATATAAGACATAAGTATTATGACATAATAGAGCGATTTCCAAAGCCAATCATCGCTGCCGTAGATGGATATGCACTAGGTGGAGGTTTTGAGTTAGTGCTAGTTTGTGATATTATTATTGCTTCAAGACGCTCAATATTTGGTTTCCCTGAAATTAATAGAGGGATAGCCCCTTTTAATGGAGGAACCCAGAGGTTAATACGAAATATCGGTAAGATAAGAGTTAAGAGAATGATTTTTTTTGGTGAGCATTATACCGCCGAAGAGATGTATAATTGGGGGCTAATCTCGTTTCTCGTTAATGATGATGATTTTGAAGAATTTGTTCATGAAAAAGCATCCTGGATTGGCAACGCACCAACCAAAAGTCTGTTTGTCATTAAAAAAGCTATCGATTATGGAACCCAGGCGCCATTAAATTTGGGACTTCAGTTCGAGCAACTAGGATATGCCATCAATTCTCAATCAAAGGATGCAAAAGAAGGTGTAACGGCTTTCTTAGAAAAGAGAAAACCCCAATTCACTGGAGATTAACCTTAAGTTCTTTTTTACTATTTTAAAGTAATGAACACGTGTTTGAGTGAATATCAATTGTTCAAAGGATTAGATTCAAAATAAGGATTTGCGTTCCTAACTCAATATATTATTTAAAAAAAGAAGTATAAAAAAATTAGGCTCCATTAACCAATTTCACTTTAGGAGCGTAAACTTCTTGGACTTGGTAATTATTAAAGTTAATACTATAGTGATCTCTCCAATGGGCTTTCACTTCGTATAGCATAGCTTCCATATCACTGTCTTTAACTTTACCTTTTGTCTGTAATAATGTCCCCATTGGTGATGCTATGATTTCTCCATCTTTCACTACAATTTGACCATCTTTTATGGTATAAGCTGCTAGGGTAAACGCTTTTTCAATAGCTTCGCCATCCATCTTCTCGGGATTTAAATTATATATCGCAACATCTCCAATCGCACCAACCCCTAGATGACCTCGATCTTTCATTCCTAAACACTTTGCAGTCCCAGCTCGCGTAACAATGCATAGATCATTTATGGTAAACTCATAATCAATATCCTTCAGATGTGTTTGCGTAACTGCTTTTTGAGAGCATTGATTGAGTAATAAATCATCTCGCGTCTTCTTATCCATTAACCAGCGGAACGCTTTTGGATAAGCTGTAAAAGGACCGCCATTTGGGTGATCAGTCGTAAAGAATATTTGATATTTATTTTTAGTTAATAGTAATAATTCAAGTCCTATAGCCCATTGAATCGCGTTTACCGCTACTTTTGGACTAAAGAAATATGGGACAATGCCCGAACCTGATTCGCCTTCTACTTGCCCATTTACCCATTTCATTCCTGGTTTTGCGCCCCAGCTGCTCATTCCTCCAAGATGATGGAGTGCAAATTCCCATGGGCCATCTGCCGTCATTGTAGTGGTTGCTGCTTTTCCAAAAATAACTTGTCCAACGTCAGTAGTGATATGCTTATGTGAATTTAAATATTCAGCTATTTTAGATGCTCCCGACTCAAAATTATTCCAGTTGCTTCCCCCATAAGCATTAAATTGCATATGAGTAATATGCATGATTGAATCCCTGTCAGCTTGGGGTTTTATTTTTGCTACGGTCTCCATTGAAGCGAGAGTATGCTCTACATTTCCAGGATGGCCTAAATTATTACAATGAACGTGAATAGTATGTGGTAATCCTATTTTTTCGTTCGCAGTCGCTAATCCTTCTAATATCTCACGTGGTGTTACATCAAAATGAAGAACATGGTCATCAAGAGAATCCACGTTCTTTCCCCAAGCCCAATTCTCGACTCCTCCCGGATTCACGATTTTAACAGCGTAACCTTTTGTAACATCCATTACCCATGAGATATAAGCTGCCAATTTATCATATTCTTGATCCTTTATGAATCGCATGACAAACCAATTATTTCCAAGGAGAGGAAATGCCGCTTTATCAATGATAGGCATCTCATTGAACTCTTCATGGGTATGTCGCGCTTCTAACAAAGGTAAGGCGGGTTCCACTACAGTGGTATATCCTAATCTTGCATATCGATACCCTGTCACCCAAGTTGAGGGAACAGAGTATCCTGTACCAGAGCGAGATACTTTGGTTTTCTTTTCATTGTACTCTGGAAGTTTATCTTCGGGTCGAAATGCTCGTCCTGTGTTCACTTTTGCGCCAGCGATATGCGAATGAATATCAACACCCCCTGGCATAACAATCATGCCAGACGCATCAATAATCTTTGCATCACCATTCACTTTATCAACTACTTTCCCATCTTTGATATGAATTTCCTTTTTTTCGCCATCTAAATTATTGAGAGGATCGTAAACTAACCCATTTTTTATTATTATATCTTTCATTGTAAATTTCCTTGATTATAGGTATATTTTTGATTTTTCTACAAATACTAATTCTTAGTACTTATTCTAATACTTGTAAAAATCTATTATTTTTATAAAGATTTATTATTATTTTTAGGTTTAGATAGGATTAAGATTATAAATATTAAAAAATTGCTTTTATAAGAATCAGAGTTATTTTATATGATATAATGATAATTGGAATGATTTCTTAACATATAGTGTAAAATTTAACATTATTATCTAAAAGGAAAGAATATATCATGAATAATGAACCATTGGAGAAAGAAATTGAAGATTTCTTATATGATTGGGGGGTATTAAGTATAGGATTTGCGACTAAAAAATCGCTAGAGGGTGGTCCATCAACCTTAGATATAACATACCCTATGAAAAATGCAGAAACTGCAATATGTTTTGCTCTTCCCTTGGATCGAGAGAAAACCAAGGCATTTTTAAGAAAAGATATGCCAAATGGGCGACGAGGTCATGAGCTTGATAATATTGAGACAAATATCAAAGCCTTTCAAATCGCAATTAAAACCACTAACTTTTTAAAAGAAAAAGGTTTTGACGCTAAACCTGTATTTCCTAATTATAAGTATAGAGAAGACGTTCCTGGATGGGAAATCAATATGATACCCGAACTTTCCTTAAAATTGATAGCTGCTCGTTCAGGAGTGGGCTCAGTGGGATGGTCTGGAAACATTGGTATAAAAGTTTATGGAGCAAATATCATATTGGGATGTGTGGTTACTTCTGCGAAACTTCGAGCTAGCGATCCTATTCCTCCTGAAGAATTATTTTGTACGAAATGCAAAATATGTCAGAAAGTATGTGCTCTACGAATGTTTGAGAGTGATGAGATCGACGAACTTACTATTGGCGGATTTACTTTTAGTTGCTCAAAACGCCTTAATTTGGAAAGGTGTAAGATAGTCTGCGGAGGGCTTTCTGGATTAGAAAAAAATGGTAAATGGTCGACATGGTCCCCGGGAAGATATTCTTATCCAGAAACTGATAAAGAAGTTATGAAATTGCTTGCGATTGCGGTTAATAATGCTCTTAAATGGCCAGATGACGGAACCGAAATTGGATTAGACGTTAACCAACTCGAAGGAGCCGAAGAAATTATGAATGCCCTTGGGGATGATAAAGAGAAGCTCCAAAAAATGATAATGGATACAAAGCTCACTTGTGGAAATTGTCAACTAGTCTGCTGGGGCGACTTAGAACAAACGAAGGAAAATTATGAGCTTTTACTTAATTCAGGTTGTGTAATTCAAAATGAGAAGGGTAAAATCGAAATATTATCTTCAGAAAAGGCAGAGCAAGAATTTAAATCATTTACCTCTAAACATCAGCGCCTATATTATAAAAATTACAAAAAAAGTAAAAAATAGAATATTTTTTTATTCTTTTTTTTAAAAAAACAAGTTTCTATGTATAAATATAGTAATATAGTTATAATGAAAGATATAGAAAGATAGATATAATATTATAAAGAAAGAAAAATAATGTTACGATAATTATTTATCTAAATATAACTATTAATGATTTTAAATTAAAGGTGTTAAATTTTGGAATCTGGAGAAATTTTTATTATTTTGGGTGGAATTTTAACCTTACTCGGTACTTATGTCTTTGCGATTTATGGAGTAGCAGGTTTATTTGCTGGTTCAGGAATAGGGTTCATTACCAATTTACCTGATTTATTTGGAAATGCTGACGCAATAGCTCTTGCAACAGGGTGGAATGTGATATTTATATATGTATTCACAATCTTATTTTTAGTCTTTCTGGCTTCCGGTGTACTCCAATTATTAGGCATAAAGAATAGAGGCGTAGCTTTTATTTTTTCACTATTTCCACTAGTCGTTGGCGCGATGATCATACTCCTTTTCTATACGACAATATTAGGACCTACAACGGGTATTTTTACTCTCTATTTCATAGGCGAACATTTCGGGGGTATCTTTCCATTCATAGTGAATCTTGGAGATGTAGGTTTAGGAGCTTATCTTTTACTTGGTGGAGGAATTTTAGGATTAATTAGCGTATTTTTACCACGAGATTAAATTAAAAAATTAAACTATTTTATTTTTTTTTAATTTATTTGTAAAGTAGTTTTTCAAGTTCTTTAATATCAGTAAAGTTATTTATATTTTTAAAAGACAAGAGAAGTGGGTCTAACTTTTTGATTGAATCTTCTATTGAGACATATCGCGTTTTCCATTCTTGGCTTAAAATATTTGTTAATTTAAATTTTCGCGCCTTAATATTGCTTAAAGTTGTTTGATAAGCTTTTTCAGGGGGATATATAGCAAATAAAGGCTCAATAAATTTATTTTTCCATTGTGGGACACAACAATCATATGTTCTGGCTTCTTGAATTAAAAAATCAATGACTTCTTTTTTGATAAGTGGATTATCACATGATAACGCAAATAATTTTTCATAAGCTAGCTCTTTTAGTTCTTTAAAAGCCGAATAGAGCCCAATCATAGGAGAACGTGCAGTTTTGTCTAAATTAAAATCATAATCATCTATGATAAAACCGGTAATCTCTTTTATATTTACTTCATCTATATAGGATTGAACTTGCTGCTTGGAATTAGCTACAAGAAAAATATCATAATTGAACTGCCTTAATATCTCTAGTTGGTATTCTATTAAGAGTTTTCCTCGAAGTTTAAATAACCCTTTATCTGTTCCAAATCGAATACTTTTCCCACCAACTAATATTGCAAAAGCTAGATATTTATTTTTTGAACTAATTTTCAAACAGCTTTTCCTTTATTTTATTAATATTCTATTACACCAATTATTAAAAAATATAAATCATTTAAATTAATTGCAGTTAAAGTAGATAATGAAATTATCTCTCTAAAACCGACAATATTATGACGAAAAAATATAATAGTGAATCCCAGAGAGATAAACCGCATGAACATTGTGCTATTTTTGGTGTCGCGTGTAATGATATTGGATTTTCCATCTCAAAATTATTATATAGCGGTTTGATTGCTCAACAGCATAGGGGACAAGAGGCTACAGGAATATCTCTATTAGAAACTGGTGGGAAGATCTTCACCTATAAAAGAAAGGGTTTAGTTTCAAAAGTCCTAAATACTAAGGTATTATCTAAGCTCTGGGGGAATGTAGGTATCGGTCATAATAGATATGCAACCACAGGAGCACAGGAATATGATTCACTTGACTATCTTCAACCATTTCATTTCAAAAATAATGAGATTGAATTTTCGTTAGCATTTAATGGTACTATTCCAAATTACGCTGAACTCATGAAAAAGTTAGAAGATATGGGTCGAGTATTCGTAACTAATACTGATACGGAAGTTATTGCTCAGTTTATCGCGTCACTTTCCATTGGTACCGAAGATTGGCCAGAAATATTAAGATTAGCAAGTAAATTCTTTGATGGTTCATATTCTCTAATATTGTTAACTTCTAAGGGAGATATTTATGCTATGAGAGACCCTTTAGGGTTTAAACCCTTATGTATTGGAGAGTTAAAAACAGCTAAAAGAAATATATATTTTGTATCCTCAGAGTCGTGTGGTATTGACGCAGTTGATGGTGAATTCTTAAGAGATGTAAAACCGGGTGAGATAGTTCATTTAAGCCACCAAAAGGATATTCATTCTGAGATGGTTTTAGGGACGGATAAAACAGCAATATGCCAATTTGAATATGTATATTTTGCCCGCCCAGATTCAATAATTGATGGTGTATCTGTAGCTGAAGCACGAGTACGATTAGGAATGTATTTAGCGAAAAACGACCCAATTTTAAACGATCCAGAGATTAAAGAAAATGCTATTGTAGTACCCGTACCCGATTCTGGTAGAAGTGTTGCTGTCGGCTATGCTAAAGAAGCTAAATTACCATATGTAGAAGGGTTAATGAAAAATCGTTATATATGGCGTACATTCATCCTTCCTGGTCAAAATTTGCGTAAAGCAGCAGTAAAAGAAAAATTGAATCCTATAAAAAGTTTTATTGAAGGAAAAGATGTGATTCTTTTAGATGACTCAATAGTGCGTGGAACTACTATGAAACAAATTGTTCATTTGCTAAAACAACGAGGTGGTGCAAAACGAATTCATTTACGGATTAGTTGCCCCCCAATTATAAGTCCTTGCTACATGGGAATAGATTTTCCAACAAAAAAAGAGTTGATTGCAGCACGATTCTATAAAACCTATGGCGATTCTTATATCGAAGAGATACGAAAACATATTGGAGCAGATTCAATTTTGTATCAAACTAAAGAAGATCTATCAAGGGCAATAACTAAAAACGCAAATCAATTATGTATGGCATGCTTAACAGGAAAATATCCTTTAAAGTCGGTTGAAAAGCTAAGAGAAATTGAGGACTCTATTGCTAAGGGCCGAGTAAATTGTTAAACCTTTATTCTACTCCATCCCAACAGTAAGTACATAAACAAGATTTTGGTAATCCTATTGCTTTAACAAGGTTCTCAAGTCTTTGATATTTTAAGCTAGTTAATTTTAATTTCTGGCGAATAATATCTACCATTGCATTATAGTTTTCCGATTCGGGATCGATGAAATCTGCGGGATCATCAATGTTTTTCCCAATTAATTCTTTTATTGCCCATCTTCCTGCTAAATCTAATTCTGATCGTGATTGTGAGAAATTTAAGAATTTACAACCATAAATTAAGGGAGGACATGCAGGTCGCATATGAACTTCTTTAGCTCCGTAATCAAATAATCTTTGAATGGTTCTTCGAAGTTGCGTCCCTCTTACAATGGAATCTTCACAAAATAATAGGCGTTTCCCTTCAATATACTCTTTTATTGGTATGAGTTTCATTTTTGCAACTAAATCGCGGGTAGATTGCTCTTGTGGCATAAAACTTCGTGGCCATGTGGGGGTATACTTCACAAAAGGGCGTAAAAAAGGTAATTTGGACTCATTTGCATAACCTAATGCGTGCCCAGTTCCGGAGTCAGGAATTCCTGCAACTAGATCGATATCTACAGCATCATTTTTAGCTAAGTAAGAGCCACATTTATATCTAACTGTCTCTACATTAATTCCTTCATAGTTTGAAGCGGGATAACCATAATATACCCATAAAAATGCACATATCTGTAACAGGTCTCCTGGTGGTATAACCTGTTTTAGGCTATTTTCATTAATATAAATAACTTCTCCTGGTCCAAGATACTTTAATATTTCATATCCAAGGTTAGGAAAAGCACAAGTTTCCATTGCAACGGCATAAGAATTATCTTTCTTTCCAATAACTAAGGGTGTTCTTCCCAACCTGTCTCTTGCAGCATATATGCCTTCTTCTGTTAAGATCAACATTGTACAAGAACCATCTATCGATTCTTGCACTGCTTTAATGCCTTTTTCAAAGCTTTCTTCTTGGGTTATTATTGTTGCTACCATCTCCGTTGGATTTATCATACCTCCATGCATTTCTGAGAAATGGGCACCGTTTTTAAGTACCTCCTTTGCTAACTCCTCTAAATTATTGATTTTTCCCACTGTTGAGATAGCAAATACCCCTAAATGAGAGCTTATAATTAAAGGTTGGTCATCGTAATCGCTAATGACTCCAATTCCTTTATTTCCATGCATTTTTCTGATGTCATTCTTGAACTTAGAACGAAATTGTGTTGTCCGAATATCCTTAATGAATCTTTGAAAACCACCCGAATTTTTTACAGCCAAACCCCCTCTCACCGTTCCTAAATGAGAATGATAATCGGTCCCATAGAAAAGTTCTTGTAAACAATCCTCACTCGAAAAAACGCCAAAAAGACCACCCATGATATATCCACTATTTAAATTATCAGAACAAAATTTTTAAATTAATTTATTAATCTGATAAGAAAAATATTTTATATTCAAATTAAAAAACGTTTTTACATAAATGTGATTCAATTTCTAAATGAAAGTGATATTTTTTTAAACAAAAATAATTTAATTTAATTGAATGAATGTATCAGCAATTATTTTTATATTAATTTTATTCGCAATTTTAATGGCTTTCTTTTCCCAAGAAAGATACGATTATTTTCCTATAGCTTTAATCATAGGAGCTATTGCTGTAATATCAATGCTTACCTTTTTTAATGTTGAGGAACAAGAGATACTCGGCTTCATTAATTTTAGCACTTTAATCTTTATTTTTGCTATGCAGATAATTATTTATTATGCAACATCAGACCGTGTATTAGAATATATTTCTATCAAACTGATTCATATTACAAAAGGGAATAATCGGTTACTTTTTTATATGATTTGTGTGTTTACTGCTACATTGGTTGCCTTTATTGAGGATATGACTCTTTCAATAATTCTAATGCCCTTAATCTACAGAACTTGTCAAGTCTTAAAGATACCTGCGGGTACGTACATGATGGGTATGACAATATCAATTAATATTGGGGCAATACTTACGCCAATCTCAAGTTTAAAAAATTTAATAATCGGTCAGGAATTTGGGTGGGGTTTTGGAGAATATTTTGCTAATATGGGTATACTTTACTTAATTACATTAATAACAACTATTTTCTTGATGGATCGCTTCATATTAAAAAAAGAGGAATCTCCAACGGAATTTAACAAGAAGCTATTGTTATCATTTCTCGATCCTGGGATCGTAATTGAGAATAAAAAACACTTTATAACAACAGCTATAATCATTCTTGCCACTTTTGCGTTCATGTTATTAGGTTTTGCCCCTTCTCTTGTTGCAATCATATCTGCTGCGATTCTCCTAATTATTCATATGAAGAGCTCTGATTTCTCAGAAGTTAAGAAAGATATTTCGTGGAAAATTATAATACTTTTTGCAATATTATTCATTCTCTCGAATTCCTTGACAAAATTTGGATTTTCAGATTTAATTGCAACGATTTTAGGAAATATAATAAATGATAATATTTTCATTGCGGTGTTGATAACATTAAGCATCTCTTCACTTTTATCAGCATTTCTTGCGGGGACTCCCGTTACAATCATCCTTCTTCCGATTTTTTCAGCAATTGTAGCAGAAAGCATTTTTCCTAATCCCATAATCATTGCTTTCATAAGTGGTGTCAATTTAGCAGGGAATTTCTTGCCGCAAGGTTCTGCCTGCGATATGCTCACTTTAACATTGGCTAAAAAATATAAAGTATCTAATCTAAATTACAATCGATTATTAAAAAATGGGTTTCTTTTCGCATCCTTACACTTCTTAATTGTATTGGGATACACAATGATTTATGCCTTAATATTAAGCTAATAGAAAACCCATAGATAAAAAATATGGAAAATTTTAATTTATACACCCGGAATTTTTTCATGTTCTAAATATTTCATGGTTATCGCATCATTTGGGCACGTTACCGCACACAAACCGCACCCTACACATCTATTTATATCAATTATTTATTTTTCCTTTTGATATTTATAAATGCCTCCAATTAATTGCCCAATACTGATCCCAGCATCCCCCGGAGGAACAAGATTATGTTCTAAAAACTGGAATCCCGCATCTTGCACTTCTTTCTTGATTGTGGTTGAGAAAGAATAATTATATGCCACCCCTCCCGTTAGTCCAATATAGGGTATATTTTTCGATTTTGCTGCGAATATAGCTTCTTTTGCAAAACCCTTGGCAATCTCAATTTGAAATTTACTTGCAATATCTTCTTTTATTATTTGTTTATCATTAAGCAAATCTATAATGTCTAAAAATAAGGTCGAGATATTACTTAAAGAACTTCCTTTTAAAGTTAATGGCACATTATCGGGGTTTCCTCTGGATGCTAATGCTTCGAGTCGCATCGCAGGCTCTCCTCTATAGGTCTTCACATTGCAGGCACCTAATAAATAAGATACGGTATCAAAAATTCTCCCTGTCGAGGTAGTAAAAGGAATATTTTTGTGAGGAAATTTTCCGTTGGCTTCTTGCCATTGAGCAATTATTGCGTTCAACTCATCATTGCCATATTCTAAATCTTTTTTAATATTTAGTTGATTAAAATAAACCCGAGCTTCTTCGATTCCCAGCTTTCGTAGCAATATTGAAGCTAACATTCGAGCAGGATATTTTGTACATCGATCTCCCCCAATCATAGGCTGTGGTTCTAATGCACCTACACGTTCATAAACATCATAAGAACACTTTAATATCTCTCCACCCCATATTGTATTTATCTTTTTATTCTCTGCGTATCCTACACCATCAGTAGCAATAGCAATGATTTCTTTATCCAAATGTATATCATTTTCAGCCATTAAACCCAAAGTGTGAGCAAAATGATGTTGTATTGGGTAAATCGGTATATCAAACTTCAAGGATAACTCTTTGGCATACTTAGTAGTGATAAAAACTGGATGAGCATCACACGTAATGAATTTAATCTCTTCATCTTTTATTTGCAACAGATTTTTCATGTGAAATAGAGCATTATTGAGAAATTCATACGTCTCTAAATGAGTAACATTTCCAATATGTTGAGTAGGAAGTATACGATTTTTTCTTAATACCGCTCCAGTAACTGCCAATTCAGGTCCAACAGCTAAGGCTGCCGGTATGGATACTTCAAAGGGTAATGACAAGTATTCTGGTACATAACCCCGCGATCTTCTAATCAATTTAACCGTTGTGTCATGAACTCTAAGAACACTATCATCGGCTCTTTGAAAAATTGGCCGATTATGAAGTAAAAATGCATCGGCAATATCTCCTAACTGCCGGAATATATCTTCATTATCTAAGCTCATTGGTATACTTGATTTATTGCCACTTGTGTAGATTAGTGGAATATCTCCTACATAATCAAACAAAAGATAATGAATTCCTGAATAAGGGAGCATTACACCTACATTATTTAATCCAGGAGCAACTTGTTCACTAATATTTGAAAAATGTGCATCCTTTTTTCTTTCTAATAAGACTATAGGTCGGCGAAAAGATGTTAAAAGTTCGTTTTCCATATCTGAAATAATAAAATCATCTTGAAGAATATTAAGATTAGGGACCATTAATGCAAACGGTTTGTTTTTTCGTTTACCTTTCCTTTTTCTGAGTTTCAGTATGATATCATCATTATCTGCTAAACAAACTAAATGCACACCCCCTATTCCTTTAATCGCAATAATTTCTCCTTTTAATATTCTTTTAGAAGTTTCCTCGAGAATTTTCTCAATTTGATCTGTTATGATTAGTTCGCTGTTTTGATTGTAAAGCGAATAATTTGGACCACAAACCGAGCAAGCAAATGTTTGCGCATGAAAGCGTCTATTGTTAAAATCAGAATATTCTTCAATGCAGGATTGTGGTTCTGCTTCTGAACAAAAGGGAAACTCCTTCATAGTTGTGCGAACGCGATCATATGGTAATTCTTTCACGGTGGTAAATCGAGGGCCGCATACAGCACAAGCTATGAAAGGATAATTATGATATTTCTTCAAGTTAGTATCTCTCATGTCTCTTAAACAATCATCACAAATTGCGATATCAGGGGGTAATGTCAAACTTATTCCTCTTCCTTGCTCGCTTTTTCTAATCTCAAGTGTATCATATTCAAGAGAATCCTCTATATCTTTAACAGATATTGATTCTATGAAGGAAATATTTGGTTTTTTAAATTTGACGTCTTTTATGAATTGTTCAATTTCGGTTGAATTACCCTGCAATAATAATCGTACTCCCGCATTTCCTCTATTTAGGATGTATCCATTTAAACCGATAGAACGAGCTAGGTTAAACAAAAATGGTCGAAAGCCCACACCTTGCACTATTCCAATTATGTTAATTTCTACGGTTCTATTGATCTTCAAAAAGCGTTCCTAACTTCAGTAATGTTTATATAAAGCTTAATTTACATAATTATTTCTACATAAAAAAGGTATTAATTACTATACATAACCTTGTGAAAATTAAATATTAAACTTACTAGTCTCACTCTTTATAATACTTATAATAAATACTACATGTTCCTTCCATAGATACCATACAAGGTCCAATCGGATTAAGAGGAGTGCATTTTTCTCGAAATAGTTTACATTCATAAGGATACAACTTTCCAACCATGACTAAATGACAAGAACATCCGGGGGGAATATCTTGAGATTTGGGAAGTTGTACATCAAATTTCTTATCCGCATCATATTCTTCGTATTTTTTTTTAATTGCTAAACCGCCATCGAGTATTCTACCTATTCCTCTCCATGGTGAAGATACACTTTCGAATACGTCATTTATTATCCCTTGGGCTTTCTTGTTTCCTTCCGGTTTTACCACTCGAGAATATTCATTCAATGTTTCGAATTTAGATTCTTTCTTTTGATTTAAGAGCATCAAAATCGCCAGTAAAACATCATTAGGTTCAAATCCCGTAATTACATTTGGGACTTTATAGGCGTCTGAAAAGATGTAGAAGGGCTGGAGTCCTATAATCGTCGCAACATGACCGGGAGAAATAAACCCATCAATATTCAGTTGGGATTGAGAAATTAATAATTCTAAAGCAGCAGGGATTAATTTATGAGCACAAATTACTGAAAAATTGGAAGGAGGGCCGTTTTGAATTTCATATCCGATTAAAGGCACAGTAGTTTCGAAACCAATGGCAAAAAAAATCACCTCTTTTTGAGGATTTTCTTTTGCTATTTTAACCGCATCATGGGGGCCATACACTATCCGCACATCAGCTCCTTTAGCTTTTAGCTCTGCGAGAGAAATATTGGTAGCTGGGACGCGTATCATATCCCCAAAAGTAGTAATTATGGTATCTTTGCGTTTACCTAGCTCAACAGCTTTATCGATATCTGCAGCAGGGCAAACACATACTGGACACCCGGGACCTGAAAGAATTTCGATATTTTTGGGCAATAATGAGCGCAAACCATATTTTGAAATAGTGTGTTCATGAGTTCCGCACACATGCATGATCCGGCACGATCGATTAAAACTCTTAATGACTTTATTAATGTTTTCTACTATTTTTTTTGTGAAAGCTTCACTTCTTAATAATTCAGTTCCAGGGATCTTCATTGTATTCTCTCCTAATTAACAAATTCGAGGAATTGGCTCCCCTAAGGGCATATCAATGAATCGAGTACCGCCTACTAAAGTTTTTAATAGCACTTTTTTAGGATTTTCTGAATCTACTTCTCCAATTATTTCTGCATCCTCTCCTATTTTAGTTGATTTGATTTTGTTCAGTATTTCTTCTGCCTTATCTGGAGATACAGATAAAAGAGCTTTTCCTTCACATGCCATAGTGTAGGTGTCTAAACCTAGCATGTCACAGATAGCATTAACTTGTTTTTTTATAGGAACTTTTTGTTCCTCAATTATGATGCTTACATTTGATTTATTCGCCCAATCATTCAATGCACCAGCTATTCCACCTCGCGTTGGATCTTTCATGGCGTGAATATGGTTATTTTGAATGTGCTCTTTAAGTATATTGTATATCTCCAATAATGATCCAACATCTGATTTCAGATCCGATGAAATATTTAACCCCTCTCGACTTCCAATTAGAGCGGCTCCATGATCACCAATACTTCCGGTAACAATGATTTTATCTCCTTTTTGGAGATTATTATCTAAAACTCTGATATGTTTATCTTTCAACCCAATACCGGTTGTAGCCATTATGATCTTATCGAGACTCCCCCGTGGCATAACCTTTGTATCACCTGCTATGATGGCGATATTTGCTTCTCTAGCCGTATAATTAAATGAATTGACGATTTTTTCTAAGGAGTCAAAAGGGAACCCCTCTTCAATTATAATAACGGAAGTGATTGCAAGAGGTTCAGCACCCATCATAATTAAATCATTCACAGTTCCACAAATGCTAAGAATACCCAAATTTCCGCCTGGAAAAAAAAGAGGGTGGACTGTATGCCCATCTGCTGTTACTACAATTTCCTGGTCATAATCTTCTAACGGAATTGTGGCTCCATCGTCCAGCTCTTCGACCCCTATTCCCTTATTAACATTCTTATATGTAATGTTTTGTGTAATAAAATTAATTAATTCTCCTTGTAATACTCCACCAGCTCCATGCGCTAAACGAATGACACTTGAGCTAACTTTTTTCATACTCATACTTGAAAATAAGAAGCAAAAATTATAAGAATTTAGTTTCTAGAATGTAATGTGATTTCTTTTTCTAAAGCGAGATTGAAATTAAAATCAACTTAGATTATATGAATATCTATTCAAAAAAATCTCTTATCTAATCTTCTTAAATTAGCTTTTAAGGGATTATGAATAATGATTCACTACAAATAAGTAAAATCTGTCTCTTAAATAAACAAAAGCAGAAGCTTTTTTATAAAATTATGATTAAATATAAACAACTAATTTTTAAAAATAAATTAGCTAATTTAGGAAATTAAAAATTAAAATAAAAAAAATTAAATGAGAGATACAAAATGGTAAAAGTAGCTTTTATGCAATGTAGCGATTGTTGGGGATGTCATCAATCCTTATTGAATGCACATTAAGGAAAACATATTTTCTTAAGCAAAAATCTAGGATTGTTGCCAGTCCTTCCAGCGCTCGATATTGTATACTGGCCAGCTGTTGTTGACTTCAAACACGATTCATTGAAAGCACGACCCGACGGTGATATTCTCGTTGGGTTTGTTGAAGGCTCGCTTCGGACTAATGAAGATGTGGAAAATGCCAAACTCATGAGAGCAAAGTGTCAGTTAATTATCTCTTTTGGGTCTTGTTCGTGTTATGGAAATGTTCACGGACTTGCTAACCAATGGGACATTCAAAAGGTAATTAATCGAAAGTTTGTAGAAGCTGAGAGTATTACTGATGCTTCACCTCATGAACCTAAAGAGCACATGCCGGGATTTAGAGGTAAAATCGTGCCTTTAGACGATGTGATAAAAATAGATGCATATATTGCCGGATGTCCGCCTAAACCTGAAGCAATTATAAGTGCTGTGCAATTCTTACTTGGACAGAAGCCATTTCCTATGAATGACTCTTCGTTTTGTAATGATTGCGCTCTGAATAATGAAAACTGTCTATTAGAAAAAGGCAAATTATGCTTTGGTCCGATTACCAGTACGGGTTGCTCCTTAAAATGTACCAGTAAGGGTGACCCATGTGTAGGATGTTTTGGACCCTCTAAGACGGTTTCAAACAGAGCAGGAAAATTATTAGGGATGGCAGGAAACTTAAATCAATTGAGTACTGGTGACAAAAAGAATTTGTATGAATTCTTATCTCTATTTTTAAATGTGCCATTAATGGCTGGATTCGATCTAGCTGGTGATATCTTAAAGCAAATTAAGATTAAGGGAGAAACACGAACTGCTTTAGCGAATTTGCCTTCGGAAACTGAACAGATCGCGTCAAAAGTCATGGCATTCTTACGGGATCATAGGGATTTCACAGAAATTTCGAATGTATGCGATACCTGTCCGAGAATCATCAATTCGTCATCTACAATGACAAGAGTCAAGCGTGATTATGAGAGTCTTCCCAATATGGATGATTGTTTAATTGAACAAGGATACATCTGCATGGGACCTGTCACAAAAGCTGGTTGTGGTGGATTATGTATGAGAGTAAACGCACCCTGCACTGGGTGTTTTGGACAAACTGAATGGGTGGCAGACCAAGCATCTCGATTTGCTGATGTGGTTACTAAGGGATTTAATGTTGCTTTATCGAAAGAAGAATTATTAAACCAAGTAAAAGATCACCTTGGTACCTTCCAAAAGTTTACTTTAGCATCAAATAAATCATATAAAGGAGGAGAATAGATAAAATGGTAAAAGAAATAGAAGTTGAACCGGTCACTCGTCTTGAGGGCCACGGTGGTTTAAGAATTGTGCTAGGCGATGATGGGAAGGTTAAAGATGCGCAATTTAATATTACCTCTACTAGATTTTTTGAAAAATTTTGTGAAGGGCGCTATTGCGAACACGTACCTCGAATCACTCCAAGAATTTGTGGTATCTGTCCGATTCCTCATCATCTCACTCCTACGAAAGCGGTTGAGGATGCATGGGGTGTAAAGATTCCCGAGCCCGCCTATAAGCTTCGTCAACTACTACAGAACGCAAAATAATACTCATCACACCTATTACATTTTTATGCGCTGGCCGCACCAGACTTTCTTTTGGGGCCTTTTGCGGATCCCGCATTACGAAATGTGGTGCATGTGATTAATAAGATGCCAGAAGTCGGAGCGATGGCTTTGAAAATGATGGATTTCGGTCAGAAGCTCTGCGCAGAAATTGGAGGAAAATCAGTGCATCCTATAAGTGCAATTGTAGGTGGCATGAAAAAACCCATGGATGAGGACGCCCGTGATAGATTCTTGAAACAAATTGATGAGCAGATTGAGTTTACTAAGAAAACGGTGGAAATTGGTTTAAAAGTAGTCGATGATTATTGGGATGTTATTGCAAACGTAGGGGTAGTACCCACATATTACCTTGGCATGACGAAAAACGGTGTACATGATATTTATGATGGAGATATTCGCATAGTCACGCCTGATGGTAAAAAGATTGATTATGATGTTCATAAATATCTGGATGTACTTGGTGAACACATTCCCGATCATTCATACGCCACACACATGTATTATAAACCTGCTGGCTATCCTGAAGGTATATATCGAGCAAATTGCTTGGCAATGATTAACGCAGCCGATAAGATGGCAACACCCTTAGCGGATGGAGCGTTAAAGGCATTTCGAGAGAAAACTGGCCCGATATCGCATCACACATTCGCTTATCACTGGGCTCGAATAATTGAAACTGTAGAATCAATAGAAATGATTGCAACTCTCTTAAAGGATCCTGATATTGTCAATCCCGATTGTAAAACGTTAGATGTCGAGCCTAGAGAAGGTATGGGTGTTGGTGTTACTGAAGCTCCCCGAGGACTCTTACTCTATAACATCTGGAGTGATGCAGAGGGCATTTGTAAGAAATTAAACTTATTAGTTGCCACCAATCATAACATAGCGGGAATAGAAAAGACTCTAATGCATACAGCGAAGCAAGTTTTCGAAGACAAAGCCTTAGAGGGATTAAAATTACCAGACCCCTGGATAAAATAAAATTTTTTAAAAAAATAACAAAAGCGTGACGAAAAGAATGAGTGAAGACGTACCTGAAGGAGTGGTAAATCTCTTAGAAATGATAGTCCGCTGTTTTGACTGCTGACTATCGTGTGCCGCACACATCACAGTTGTTGATGAAGAGGGCACGGAGATTTACTCTCGTAAGTTGAATGTTGGCCTTGGATGATTGTCTAATAAAAATAAGAGATTAGGCATGACTGCCCTGTGTGGGTACAAGCCAATAAAATATGAAATAAATTGGAATGAAAAAACAAAAATGTGAAAAAAATGTCGATAGATTTTGAATTTAGAAAACAAGTAATGGATCATCATATCGGGTCTGATTTAATCAAATACTGTTATCAATGCAGTCGCTGTGCTGATAATTGTCCTGTAACTAAAGTTTCTGCGGATTTTTATGGAACCACTGGTTATAATCCAAGAAGTAATATATTAAACGCTTTATTGGGTTATAAGGAAGCGATTTTTAATGCAGATCCTTTAGTGATATGGGGTTGTACTGTATGTGATACATGCGATGAAGTATGTCCACAACATATTGAACTAACAGAGATTTTTACATTCCTTAAAAACGAGAGTGTTAAAAAAGGAAAGGCTCCCGAGTATTTAATCGGGCAAGCAAAAGCAATATTCGATAGTGCTAAGGCTATTCCTTCTCAACCAGCGATCGAAAGACGACGAGAACAAATGGGACTTCCTCCTGTTATTGCTCCAAATGCAACCGAAGTCCAGACTTTAATGAAAAATATTGGATCAGATAAGTATTTATAACAAAACGGGGGAAAAAGAATGACAGAATATAAAATGTTTGAAGGTTGTACTATAGGGAATCGGATTCCCTTTATTGAAGCTGCGTCGAGAAAGGTTTTTGATAAAGTAGGAATAGAGACGTCACAAGCGCCATTTACATGCTGTCCTGATCCAACTGGAATGAAAAGTTTTGATAATAATGCGTGGCTGGCTATTGGGGCTTTAAATCTGTGTCTTGCTGAAAAAGAGGGAAAACCCATTATATCATTATGTAACGGATGTACCAATACCTTGCGAGGTGTACAGTATCAATTAAAGCATGATTCTTTGATGAAAGAAAAAGTCAATAAGGAGCTTGCCAAAGTTGGAAAACATTTTGAGGGATCAATAGAAGTTAGGCATTTTGTGGATGTACTACACGAAAACCTCGATAAAGTGAAAGCAGCAATTACGAAACCATTGAGTGGTCTGAAAGTGGCGGTTCATCCTGGATGCCATTATATGCGTCCAGCAGAGTGGATGGAATCGGATGATCCCCTAAGACCTGTCGTATTGAAAAAATTGGTTACTGCAAGTGGAGCGACGCTAGTTGAATATGAAGAAGAAGTTCTTTGTTGTGGCTCAGCAGTTACAAATGCATATGAAGAACATGGATTAGCTAATCTTAAAATTAAGATGGACAGTATTAAGCGATCAGGTGCGGATGTGATTTGCGTAAATTGTCCTGCCTGCTTCCAACAGTTTGATACTAGACAACGAGATTTAAGTAAAAAGTACGAAACCGAATACGATATTCCTGTTCTTTATATTACAGAATTATATGCTTTAGCAATGGGATACAGTGCTGATGAGATAGGGCTTAAATTTCACAGAACTCGAATGAAATCCGTATTAGAAAAATTGGGTTTATAATAGACCCTTTATTTATTTATTTTTTTTATTATTTTTTTTTATTTAATTAAATGATTAAGTTATCCTAAGTTGGGATAATCCGAAAAAATAAAAATAAAAATAACCTCTAATTAAATTATCAAACGTTTATCTAATATTAATCCCTTTTTTCCAATTATTTTCAATTAATAAAGCAAAAAAAGTAGGTTTAAAAATAATGTCGTTTAGTTCAAAAAGAGAGCCTCCATGGTTTTTTCAATATATAGAGAGTTATTCCCATATTCTATTAGATATTAAATTTGACAAATTTGATATCACTCGAGACAAAATTGATTTTTCAATACACTTGGATGTTCGTGGATTCGAAGGGTTATTATTTTATATTTATAAACCGCGACCAAGTCAAATTGAGTTTGATGTCGTAAATCAAAAGGAGGTTAACGTACATAAACTTGAAGATTTGCATGTTGATATTATGAATAAGAAATCTCCTAGACGTTCCCTTGATTTTATAATTATTCCTTTTGGATACTTTAAAGAATCGAACAAGTTTATTCCTTCGGTTTATACTGGAAGAGTGGAAAATACATACCAGATTTATACTTGGTCGCCTTCTCTGTTATTTAAAAATGTAAAATCGATTATTAAAATTTCAAATAAATATAATGAATTAATCCCTTATGATGATGTAGAGAGATACTATTACAACTTTGACGCGTCGTTTAAAGCCAATAAAACTGAACACTTGTTTAATTTAATAAACCTTTTAGTATCGTTTGATAATTTAGAAGGAATCGAACCGATAGTCTCTGAAATTAAAAGATTAATTTCAAAAACCAATGAATTTCTCTTTGAATTATCTCAAAAAGAGATTCCGATCGAGATGCAAAATCTATTAAGAGAACTAGAACGATTAAAATTTAACCTAGACAATTTGAGTAAAGAAGAGATATTTAATTGGTTAGATGATCTTATCTCCTTTTATTACCATAAGTGATAATAGGATCTTTTGATATGAAGAAAAAAATTATTTTAATTTATTTCTAATGATACTAATCACTAAGAGTATTAGGGCTATAAAGAAGAATCCTATTCCTACAAAGAGTAATGCAAATTTAATCACAGCACTTATAGAAGCTAAGAATGGTACAATGGAACCGAAGCTAGTTGGATTTTGAAGCATAATAAGTAAATTAATATTTTCGATAAGGTCAAAAATTCCTGCGATGAGGGGGGTCATACACATAAATAATCCTAGTTTCTGCAATCGTCCATTTAGAATACGAGATACGAGTAAAATACATCCAAAGATAAAAAAGCCATAACCAATTATATACAAAAAGTCCCAATATACACCTAAAGCTTGAGCTTCCATTCCTAAAGCACCCCAACTGGCGAATATGATAAATATTTTCTCAGGAGTCCATGCAAGTTCAAAATCTAAGACGTTATATGTGGAAACTAATGATGATAAGGGGGCAAATACTAATTGATTAACCAATATGAAGATTAAAAGCGCTATAATCGTGATTATTAATAGAAAAATCGTTCGGGGAAAATGCAATAATTTTTCTAAGAACATACAAGATTTCCTCATTTTGCAATTTATTTGTTATTAATAATAATTTTGCGATATTTATTAAAAAAATTATTTAATTTTTTCTCTATTATAATAATTAATTTTTTTTAGCAGACTAGATTATAAAAAATAGTTTCTAAAACATTTTATAATATTATGTGTCTTGCAATTCCTGGAAAAATAATAGAGATAAATGAAGATAGTACAACTGCTTTAGTTGATTTTGATGGTTTGCAGCAAAATGTGATTATTGCATTATTATTAAACCCAACAGTGGGAAATTATGTCATAGTCCATGCAGGATATGCTATTGAACAGATGAATGAAACAGAAGCATTAGAAGCCATTGAGCAATGGAAAGAGATCGCGCAAGATCAAGACCTTAACCTATCAGATATGCTTTAATTAAAAACAAATATGGTATTGATTATTATTTCTTCTTTTTCTCTAAGGAAGTTAACACTAAATATTTTGCATTAAAGAAAATAGTTAAACCTAAGAAAAATAATATTACAAAATTCAAAAGTATGTGAGTATTTCCAAGAATGTTAAATAATATCGCAATTACTAAGCAAAACATTCCTGCAGCCAATAAATTTTCTCTTCTCTTAACCATATTCTCACCCCCTCTTTATACCAATTTTAATTACTTTTTTAATTTTGATTCCCTCAATTACTAGATATAAAATGTAGGTATTTAGGGAAAGTCTATATAGACTATATAGATAAATGCAATCTTATATAGAAATGGTTTAGCTTTCTTCTATTTTAGTTATAAGTCAAAAAGCTCTAGTTTTAATTGTTTTAATTTAGAAAAAAGTAGTTTTAAAGATTTTACTGCCTCTGATTCAGGGTCAAAATCAAGTGGAGATATACCTTGCAAATCTGCTTTCCCTATTACAGAATCATAGGGAATAGAGTGATAAAGCGGTATATCCCATTCCTTTATTCTTTCATTTATGATGGATAATTGCGAATCGTCAATGATTTTGTTTGCGATTAAGTAGATATTGATTACGCCTAATTTCTTAGATAAATCAATAATTTTGCTGCAGAGATCCAATGATTTTTGAGATGGTTCAGCGACTACAAGCATTACATCAATTCCTTTGGCCGTACCCCTACCTAAGTGCTCAAGACCTGCTTCAAAGTCAACAATAATCACCTCATCTCTTTTCACAAGGAGATTGTGCAAAAGCGTACGAATTATAGCGTTTTCAGGACATAGGCATCCCGTTGCTGGTTCTTCAATTCCACCTAAAACTAATAATTGTAAGCCATCAGGTCCAGTTACTTTATATTTATCTGGTATATCTGAGACGCGAGGGTTAATGTTATATACCCCAGGACCCGCACCTTTTATGGTGGTACGTTCTTCAATCATTTTTTTCATTTCAGAAATCGGAACGATCTTTGATTTTACTTCATTATCGATTCCTAAGGTATAGCTAAGATTCATAGCCGAATCATTATCAATTGCGAGAACTTTAAATCCATCTCTTGCAAATAATCTAGATAAAGTTCCTGCGATTAGTGTTTTCCCAACCCCGCCTTTACCAGCAACTGCGATCTTCATAATCTGTGTAAATAATTGTAGAACCTAAGATAAATATTTAGATTAGAAATAGTAATTTATTATATTAGGTCGTTTTAGTTTAATAAGTAATTTTTCGATTAATTTATGAGATATTATTAGTTATGAAAACAAATGCTTACCAGGAACTTTTAACAGATCAATTAGATTTTAACGATGCTAAAGAATTACAAATAAAATATTCTCGAAAACTATGGGAAGTAAAAGAAAAAAGGAAGCAAATTAGAGCGGAGAAAGTTAAAATAATTGCTGGTGTCGATGTTTCTTATTATCAAAAAGAAGGAGAAGAATGGGGCGTAGCTTGTGCTGTCTTTTGGGATATAGATAAAAGAAAAGAAATTAAGAAGTCATTTGCTGAAATGAAAATATCCATGCCCTATAAATCAGGATTTCTTGGATTTAGGGAAGGGAAGATTATAGCACATGCGATTCAAAATGCTAAATTAAAAGCTAATTGCCTCATGTGTGATGGACATGGAATAATACATCCTAGATTTTTTGGTGAAGCTGTACAATTGGGATTAGCATTAAATGTTCCTTCATTTGGAGTAGCGAAGAATCCATTTATCGGATTTTCAATCTGGCAGTTATTAGAAAGAATAAAAGGCAAAAAAACTCCTATTTGGTTAAATGATCCTAGTAATAAAAGGTTAAATAACAGAAAAATTGGTTATGCCATCTGTTTAACCGATAATAAAAGGCCTGCTTTTATTAGCATTGGTTTTAAAATCTCATTAGAAACAGCCTTAGATATTGCGTTGAAAACAACATTGAATAATAGGCAACCAGAACCACTTTATCTAGCAGATAAATACGCTAACGAGCGTAAAAATAAGTAGCTCAATTTTAATCATTGGCTCCCATTTGTTGCATCCTTTTAGAGATCTTCATCATTTCATTGAAAATTCTGTCGTTCTCATCCGGATCATTGCATACAATTAATTTCTCATTTAAAATTTTGATTTTATAAGTTAACTCCTCAAACTCTTTAGGTGGTTCCATTTGGTAGTAGCATTCTCGCCCACCATTTTCATTCAATTTAATGAAAACCCATTTACCATCTTTTTGAGACCAATTCCATCTATTAGGGGTTAATTCTCTTGCCATATCTTAACCTTGTAACTCTACCGGGAAATGAAATTAAAGAGAGAAATACGTCTTATTAATGTTTAATATTATAATTGAAGATTTATTTATTTTTTTTTTAACAATATATTAACCCATTATTATAAAAAGAAAAAATAAGGAGAGAATATTAATTATTTTTTTTTCGATTTTCTTTGGCTAAAAATATTGGTATTAAAGCTAATACCATCATGAATGAAGCAATCATAAACAGAAGTGCTGGTGGAATAGATCCTGGAACCCCCTCGGGTGAAGTATATGGTGTTCCAAAAATATTAGCAATAAAACCGCCTAGCAATGATCCAATAGTCATTCCTCCTAAAATTGTAAATAGTAAATAATAGCCATGTGTTTGTCCCCTTTTATCCTCTGGATAAAGATCTTTTAACCACGTTCGTGTAGCAACATTAAAAGAAATCATCCCGAACACCCATAGTGATGATGTAAATGCGATATATATGAAATCTTGAATACCCCGACCAAATGAAAATAAGAAAAGACCTATTATTTCAATAATAACTGCCCCTACTGCCACCTTTTTTCTACCAATCTTATCTACAACGATTCCCATTGGGTATGCCAATATAATTGAAATTAATAAAGCGATAAAAATCAAAATTGATGCTTCAAATAGAGGTATACCTAATCTAAATTCTAGATAGATTATGATAAAGGGAAAGAAAACATTAAATGCAATCCAAAATAATGCTGCGCTGATTTGAATTTTAGTAAAATCATGATTTTCTCTTAAAAATTTGAAACTAAATGTTTCTTTAATCGTTTTCCAATACCCCAACTCATTAGGTACCAAATTCTTAGGTTCAGGGGTAATAAGCGCACCAGGAATTCCTAGTACTGCAACAATCCCTGCAATTAAGAAGAAGAAATTATAAAAATTAATTGCTTCGATGATGTAACCTGATAAGGCATAAACTATTAATAAAGCGATTAGAAACATTAGTTCTTTAATTGAACTTAGCTTTCCACGGTTTTCAAGAGTTGTAACATCAGTCACATAAGCATTAAGTACCGCATCGTTTGCCATAGCCCCAAAAAAAGACATTATACTATCGAAAAGAATCGCAATGGAGATCGCTAAAATTACTGGCTCCAAAATACCTGCTAATGGAAAGATAGCTGTTGTAACGGCCCAAAATGCATAACCAACCAATAGAAATATCCGTCTTTTTGCTTTGATATCGCTGAAAGCTCCCATAAAAAAAGTGGTAAAAGTTGATACTGCAGCTGTAATTGATACCATCAATGATACGTATAGTGGAACAGGTGCTATTTCTTTATATATGAACAGATTAAAATATTGGTTCTCTACTGCCCATGCAATTTCTCCAGAGAGGCTAAGGAGAATTATCCCCCATATTACCCTTCTTGGGATCTTATTATTTGTTTGACTCATCATAAAACCTTTAAAAATAGTTAGAAGTAAAAAATATTCATTCTTAATTTAAGTTTATCATATCACTATCCAAAATAGTATAATCTTATAGGGAAAGTTTCTTGACCCAATCTCTAATAGTTTTGTTAAATTTTTCTGGTTCTTCGAAAAAAATGTAATGGCCGGAATTTTCAAATATAGTTAAATCAGAATTCGGGATCTTTTCATGCATAAGTTGAGCTTGAGAGGGAGGGCATATGAAATCTTCTTTTCCCACCATAATCAAAGTTGGTACTTTAATTTTAGAAAGTTGAGATACAACATTATAATTAGCCATTAAATTATCATTAATTGCCATGATTTCGGGGTTAAATATCATGTTATCAATTATTTTATTCGCCATCTTTTCTAATTCTGGAGTCATTTTGTTAAAATAAATCTGATTTAATGTTTTCATATTATCTTTGCATTCCTGAATATTTGAAGTATTAGTATTAAGTGCTTCAATAACTTCTGGGGTAGGATTTCTTTTTTGAATATTTGCCATTAACTCATCCATATAATCAAACGCAGGAGCAGTATCAACAAGAATTAAAAATTGAAGATTATTTGGATATTTGATGGCATATTTTAATGCTATATTACCCCCAGCAGAGTGTCCAAGAACTCCAATCTTTTCATATTTCAATTTCTTTCGTAATTCTTCATTATCATCTGCTAGCTGTTCAAATGTAATAGAATCAATAGAGGATTTATCAGATAATCCATGCCCTCTGAAATCATAATAAATCAAATTAAAAATATCATGAAAAGAATCAAGTACAGTTCGCAAATATTTATGATCTATTCCTAATCCACCATGCATAGTAAAAAGCGGTAGTCCTGAGCCAAATTCAGTATAATACAATTCTGTGTCAAAGATAGGTATTTTTGTCAGGATCATAACCTCAATCTAATTTGAATTTCATAGTGTCAAGTAATTTAATTCTACATATAAAACTTTATAATAAAAGAGAGATATTTCAAAAAAAAACTTTTAAGCACAATTTAATTTTGAAAGAAGTCTGTCTGCAGATTCTCTAACATCGGGATCCCGATCCCTTTTTAATTTTTCCAGGGTATCTTTCACTTCTTCCTTACTAAATTTAGTAAAGGCTTTTATAAGGTAAAGTTTCACAATCCAATCTTCATCAGATATCATCGTCTTCAATTCATTTAATATTTCTTTATCTTTTATTATACTGAGTGTTTTAATAGCATAAGTTCGTAATTCTCTCGATTCACTTCTTAAATCTTTCATTAGCAATTCTTTTACTTGAATTTTGCTCTCATCATCGAGAAGATTAAACATAAATCGAAATAGATTACGCTCCACATTCTTTTGCATATTCTGATTTAGGGGAGGCAATAGGGCAGGAACATTATTAACTTTTTGCTCTTTTTCTCTTAATTCATTAATTAAATCATTGAGTTGTTGGTTAGTATTTTCAATTGTTAATAATTTTTGTGTTAAATCTTCACGCTCCTTTTCACTTTGAATTTTCAAATCATTTTCAATTTCTACATGATTTTGAAGCTCTCCAGAGAGTTCATCATTTTGTCTTTTTAGATTTTCGATGACATTAATATTAGTTCCAATAATATTTTTTAGATTAATATTCTCTTCTTCAATCATTTCAACCTTTTCATTTAGATTGTTTATTTGGTTGATAAGTTCTGGTGACTTAGGTGAATCTTGCTGATAATTAGAAAATTTATCTAACTTTTCTTGAAGATAATCAACCTTCTCCTGAACTTCATTTAATTCAGAATCTAACTTTTCATTCAAATAATTACTAAGTTCTAAATCCTCCCTTAATTGTTGATTTAAGATTGTTTGTTCCTCTAATTCTGAAGTTAAAGTGTGATTATCTGCTTTTAATGATTCAATTTTTACACTTTTTATTCCACTTTCCTCAGTCAATTGGAAAAGGAGCTTTTTTGCATCGATAAGTTGCTGATCTTTGTCACCAAATTCATCATTATTTCTCGAAGCGATAATTTGCTGTAATTCCCGTATTTTTTGATTAAGAATTTCATTTTCTTCTGTTAATTGAATGATGGATTTTTGGGCATATATTAATTCCTCATCATCTTCTTTAAATAGTTTAGTCTCCTCTAACTCTGTGGTAATCTCCTCGTGAGTTTTCTTAAGAATCTCTATATCTTTATCCTTTTTTACTATTTCCTCTCTTTGGGTCATAACCATCTCTTTTAATACCAAAATATCTGTTGGTAAGTTGTTATCCTTTATTGATGAGAGTTTTACCGATTGGTTTTGAATTACTTTTTTTTGTTCATTTATTGTAAACGTTAACCTTTGTACTTCATCTTTTAGGAATTTGATCATCTTTTCTAAATCCGAATGAGCCCTATTTGTGGAATCAATCGTGTCAATTAGATGTTTTAATTCTTTGCTCATTTTCTTACCGTTATTATTTTATTATTCTTATCAAAATTTAACTTAAAAAATATTTGGTTCATTAGTCACATTCATGGAAAACATTAGTTTATAATATCATAATAATAACTATTTGATATTTTTAGTTTTTCTAAATTTTTACTTAACTTATAAGGATAATATAAATAGAAACTTTTAAAAAATTTTTATGATATGTATAAAATTAGAAAAATTTTCTTCATGTAAAAAAGATAATGTGAATATTTGGAGGTTTTATTATGTCAAATGAGGAATTAGATAACTCCGATTATGATAGAGATGAATTCGGCGAAGATGATAATGAATGGGACGATCAAGACTGGGAGGGAGAAGATAAAGGATATATGGATTATAATGATGGTGAATGGGATGATGATTTTAATGATGACGATGATGATTTTGATGATTATGACGATATAGATGATAATGATGGAGATTTCGGAGACTACTAAAATTTGATAAAGTAGATAAAAATAAAATAAAACTTTTTAATATATTAATTAAATAATGCTATTTTTTTTATTTTTTTTTCATAATATCTGAATCTCTATAATTCTATCACCTTGCTCGATTGAATCCACTACTTTTTGATCCTCTGGATTTATGACTTTACCAAATATTGTATGTTTATTTGTTAAATGGGGTGTAGGAACGTGGGTTATAAAAAATTGAGATCCATTCGTATTTTTTCCAGCATTAGCCATTGCAAGAATACCTGCTTTGTCGAATCTTTTACCTGATTGAAATTCATCTTTGTAGGGGTAAATAATATCTTTCCCATTAAATGGAAAGGACTTAATTCCTCTATTTCTTGGTCCTCCAGTACCATTTCCAACAGGGTCTCCTCCTTGAATCATGAAATTAGGTATTACACGATGAAAATTAAGACCATTATAAAATCCTTGTCGTGTAAGAAATAAAAAACTTGCAACAGTTAAAGGGGCATCATCATCAAACAGAGATAGATTGATAGCTCCTTTTTCAGTAATAATTTTTACATGAGTCATAATCTTAGTAAATTATACTTTGATTTATAACATTTTTCTAATAGATTTTACGACTTTAAAAAAAAGTTTAAAGTTAATGCTATATAATATTCCTTATAATTATAACATATAACTTTGTATCAACGATACTATTATGTCCACAAACCATCAAATATCTTGCTTCTTTAATCCAAAAAGTATCGCTGTTATAGGAGCTAGTGCTACTCTTGATAAAGTAGGTTATAATGTGTTAAAAAATATTATTGATTCAGGTTTTTCTGGTAAGATATTTCCTATAAACCCTAAAGCGGATAAATTGAAAACTATACTAAATTTAGCTGCTTACACAAGTGTGTTAAAAATTCCCGAGGATATTGATATTGCAATATTTATTATACCTGCTAAACTAGTTAATTCTGCTGCTGAGGAATGTGGGCAAAAAGGAATCAAAGGATTGGTTGTAGTTTCAGCAGGGTTCAAGGAAATTGGAGGAGAAGGAATCACACGAGAAAAAGAACTTATTAAGATTGCAAAAAAATATAATATGAGAGTTATAGGTCCAAATTGCCTTGGATTTATAGGTATAAATTATAATGGTTCATTTGCATCAAATACACCAAGAAAGGGAGGTATTGCTATGATTTCACAATCGGGGGCGATGTTAACAGGAATGATGGATTATTCAATGGAGCAAGCCTTTGGTTTTTCATGCAATATAAGTTTAGGGAATAAAGCTGATTTGGATGAAGTGGATTTCATTGAGTATTTAGCCCAAGATGACGATACAAAAGTAATTTTATGTTATCTCGAAAGTATTGAGAAGGGAGAAAAATTTTTAAAAATAGTTCCCGAAGCTGCAAGCAAAAAACCAATTGTAATTTTAAAAGCAGGTATAAGTGAAGCGGGAGCAAGAGCAGCATCTAGTCATACGGGTGCATTAGCAGGGTCGGATATTGCATATGATTTATCTTTTAAAAAGTGTGGTGTGATTCGAGCAAAAACTATATCGGATCTCTTTGATTATGGTGAGATTTTTCTATACCAGCCCATTCCTAAAGAAAATTCATTTGCGATTATAACAAATGCGGGTGGCCCGGGTATTGTTGCTACTGATGCCTTTGAAAGAGTAGGATTAAAATTCGCTCAATTTTCTGAACCAATTCTACACCAGTTAAGAGAAAATTTACCAATGGAAGCTGCAATTTTTAATCCCGTAGATATAGTTGGTGATGCATCACCTCAGAGATATGAGTTTACCATAAATACAATTTTTGGATTAAATAATGCCAAGCCTCCAGTGTCTACTATAAATACAGAAGTTACTACTTATGGTGCTTTAATTATCATGAGTCCACAAGCTCAAACTCAACCGAATGAAGTAGTCAGACTTATTTATAACATTATCTCAAAAAAATTAAGGGATAAACCCATAGTCTGTTCTCTTATAGGAGGGATCTCTATGCATGAAGCAACAAAATACTTGAATGATCATCATGTACCTTGCTATCCCTTTCCAGAAATGGCAGCCCAATCATTGAAAGCGTTAGTGGATTATAGTAATTATTTAAATTTAAAACCTATAGATATAAAACAATTACCAAGTTTTGGCGTCAATAAAAAGAAGGTTGTATCTATATTTGAAAATGTGAGAAATGATGAGAGAACAGTACTTCTGAGCCATGAAACAAGTGAAGTATTCGAAGCTTATGGAATTAAATCGCCAAAAACACGATTAGCAAAAACTCCGCGTGAGGCAATGACATTTCAAGCTGAAATTGGAAAAGCAGTTATGAAGATCGTAAGCCCTCAGATAATCCATAAAACTGATGTTGGAGGTATTATTCTTGACATAAATACCCCTGAACAGGCATTTGAAGCTTATATCCAGATTGTTGATAATGTAAAAAAGTTTGGTCCACAAAACGCTAAAATCTATGGTGTGGAAGTCCAAAAAATGATTGATTTTAAAAAAGAAAAGAAAAGCAATGAATTAATCATTGGTATGTCAAGAGATCCACAATTTGGAGCTCTATTGATGGTTGGATCGGGAGGTATTTACGCTAATTTCTTAAAAGACGTATCATTTGCTTTATCTTATAATTTCAGTGAAAAAGATGCAAAAGAAATGCTTCAAAAAACAAAAATCTTTAGTTTATTACAAGGTGTAAGAGGTGAAAGTCCTTCAGATATTGATTCAATCATAGAAGTACTATTAAAACTCTCCCAATTAGTCAATGATTTTACAGATATAGTAGAATTAGATATTAATCCTTTACTAAGCTTCATTAAGGGTTATTCTGTTGTAGATATTAAAATTACCATATCACGTTAATTGAATAATCAGAAAATATAAAAAATTATAATTATATATTTAAAATTGAAATTAAAAGAAAGGATAAAAAAATGGTTAAACCGATCTATTTGTGT
>Ga0307433_1000426_pt1 | contig 33776 bp, 32 predicted proteins | sample SalMarWE160210MG_FD_202166 | JGI IMG/M metagenome (GOLD analysis project Ga0307433, IMG submission 202166) | Salt marsh sediment microbial communities from the Plum Island Ecosystem LTER, Massachusetts, United States - WE1603-210 | ecosystem: Environmental > Aquatic > Marine > Intertidal zone >... | reverse complement strand
TCAAAGAAATGGCAATAGCGAGCAAAGTAGCCAACATTGGGCCCATGTCTGCCGTGGCTGGTGCCATCGCCGAAGCTGTGGGCAAGGATTTACTCCCTTTTTCGCCCGAGATAATCGTGGAAAATGGCGGCGATATATTCCTGAAAACATCAAAGAAAAGGCTGGTGGGCATCTATGCCGGAAAGTCCCCTTTTACCGGCAAGATCGCCCTGGAAATCAACCCTAGAGAAACGCCTCTGGGAATATGCACCTCCTCAGCAACCATAGGGCATTCCTTAAGCCTGGGCTGTGCCGATGCCGTGGTCACCCTCTCACCCTCCACACCCCTGGCAGATGCCATGGCCACTGCCATAGGCAATACTATCAGAAGTATCGATGATATCCCCGAGACAATCGAGAAAGCCGAAGATATTCAAGGATTATATGGCATAATCATCATTAAGGACGACAAGATGGGAATCTGGGGCAAGATGAAAATCACCCCAGTCACGGACAATGGCAGAGGCAACTCACCACGTTAATGACCACCTCCTCACTGGCTACGCCACCCTTGCCATCCGAGACTGTTACCACAATGGGGCACTGGGATTCCCCTCCGCCTGGAGGCGCAGTCCACGTAGCGTTAGCACCGTTTCCAGAGATACCTCCCCTATCGATCGACCAAGCATAGCTCAGCTCATCATCATCGGGGTCAGATGCAATACACTTAATGGTGCAAAAAGCACTATACCCAAGACAGGTCTTTTCAGCAGTCAAGCTCTCGATGACCGGGGGGTGATTAACCCCCACATCGATAGTCACCGAAGCAGTGCTCTTGCCTCCCATGACATCCTCAACCAGCACGGTGATACTATAACTGCCCGGTTGTTCAGGAGCAATCCAGTTAACTATAGAGCCCTCCCCAGTGATGTTACCACCTTCCACTTCCCACTTATAGGTTAACTGGTCACCATCAGCGTCTTCAGCATCACACTCTAGCTGGCAACTACCTGAGGGGAGAACTTTCTCCTCACTGGCAACCAAACCAGTGATAACAGGCAGCTGATTAAGCCTCACCGTGAGGATTATAGAACCGGTAGCTTCATTGCCATCCTCATCCGTTACATTAACCGTGATGGTGTAACTACCAGGCTCAGCAGGAGCAGTCCAGGCGGCAGATTCACCGCTCTCGCGAGGATGAATAGCACCTCCACTTGCTGACCAATTGTAGCTCAGGTTGCCTCCATCGACACAAGTGGCATTACATTCAATGTTGACCACCTCTGAAGGAAACAATAGCGTTTTATCAGCCTCGAGGCTAGTGATAACCGGGCAATGGCTAATTAGGCCGCAACCACAGACAAGGACGCTAATAACGACCAGACCAATTAAACCGAGCAGCAATTTCCGTAACAGCAAATTCATTTTATGCCCTCCCATTTCCATTTCTTAATCAGCCAGGGACGAAAGTGCAACAATCCGGTGGGGTGAAATACCAATATTATTACAACCAGCATTAAGAGCACAACATCGAGAACCATCGCCTGCATTGGCGTCACTATCCCGAAAAGCGTTTCCCACACCCCAAAGCAGCCACATGAAGGGAATTCCCCCATCCCCCGGCTCATTGCCACTGAATTGTTAGCCATAAACCCGATAAGCAGCGGAAGACATAACCCGGCAGCAATTCGAGGAAATATCCCGAAAACCAAAAACAGCCCCAGGATTATCTCCCCTATAGGAAGAACATGACCGATGAGGTAAGCCATAGTAGGAGTCCACAAAGATTTGAGCAGCAAGTCAACGAACTCCGTTTGACCGGGTATCTTGCCTACCCCGGAGATAAACAAAGTCAACCCCACGAATGTGGTTGGACCGAGGGCAATCAAATCGCTCCGCCAATCTCCTTTGGTTACCAAACCAGCCATATCCACCTATTATAATACGCACAAGCACGGCATACAATTTCGCGTACTCGCCACCACCTCAGTGACAGATGACTTCCCTTCCTGTCATTGCGAGGAATCCTGAACGAAGTAAGGGATGACGAAGCAATCTCACAATGGGGAATTTGAGGCTTAGCGGGATTGCTTTGCTCTGCTCGCAATGACAATTAAGAAAGACGCAATGACAGGGCATATCCCCGGCGTTGCAAACATATAACGCACCTTTATCTGAACAGAGCTATTTCGCCGCCTGCATTGAATTATGTCGATAATTCCAATTACAATGAAGCAAGAATGGATAAAGCCAAGATATCCATAATCCTCCCGGCACTGAATGAAGCACAGACAATCGGCAAGGTCATCGACGAAATACCTGAGCAAGCCCTGGAGCAAGAAGGCTATAGCATTGAAGTTCTAGTGGTTGATAATGGCAGCACTGACCAGACTGCCCAAATTGCTCGGGAAAAGGGAGCCAGAGTTATTACTGAACCCCGAAAAGGCAAGGGCAGAGCAGTCAGAACCGCTTTTAAACAGGTCAGAGCCGACTTCGTGTTTATGCTTGACGCCGATTATACCTATCCCGCCACTTATATCCCTGATATGCTCAAGCTTCTCAATCAGAGCTATTCCGTGGTAATCGGCTCCAGATTAAAGGGGAAAAGGGAAAAGGGCGCCATAAGCCGCCTGAATATAATAGGCAACCACACACTCACCCTGATGGCAAACATACTGTATCGCACCAGGATAAGTGACTTATGCACCGGCTATTGGGGCTTCAGGGGCGAGGTTATACCCCGGTTGAATTTATCCGCCGTGGGCTTCAACCTCGAGGCAGAGCTGCTCTCCCAGGTAGCCAAAAAGGGTTATCGCATAGGTGAAGTGCCCATCAACTACCGCTGCCGACCGTCACCCAGCAAGCTCCATTCCATAAAAGCAGGACTCAGCATAGCACGAATGCTAATCGCCAGAAGGTTTTGACTATGAAATTAGCTAAGGCTTTTACCAAATCCATTCATAACACTCTACAGCCGGCGCTTGAAGATAGAGCTTACTTCCTCAAAAAGCTATATAATAGCGTAACCGTTGGACCATCACCGAGGAAAAGATATCTTGACGTTGGTGCTGCAAGAGCTATAAATGCCCACATATTTGGAGAAGGCTTCGAAGAAATTTACTGCCTGGATATTAACTTTGACCAACGGCAGGATTCAAGAATTTCCTTTATTACTGGTGATGCACAAATGTTTCCTCTAAGAGAAAGCACCATTGACCTCTTATCGATGTTCTCTACCATAGAGCATCTGTCCATTCCCCAGCAGGCACTTAATGAGGCAACTCGAGTGCTTCAACCACACGGTGAACTCATCATTCAAGTTCCAAATCTCTTTTTCCCCGTTGATTTACACACTGGTATACCAAATCCCTTCTGGATTCCAAAGTTTGCCAGAAAAACCTTCCTCAAGATGATGGGACACAGCGATTGGCTTAGTAACGTCTATAGCTTTCCACGGGAAAAAGACATTACAAGGTGGCTAAAGGGAACGATGCAACTCATGGGAACACGGAAAGTAGTTTATCCCACCCACTTTGTGCCCAAGAATGTCAGACCAATCTATGCTTTTTTGACCAAGATCAAGTTCCTCGCTTTAGTCCCATTAGGCTACTTGTATGTCTATAAGAAGGTTTAATAGTCAATGAAAATACTCCTTGTTTCCACTCAAGATTATATCCATCACCCTGTTCCCTCAAGACATCACTACATCTTCGAAGAGCTTGCCAAGAGGCACGAAGTCCATGTGCCACATTTCCATGTCAGTCGCGGCAAAGCAAGGGAGACAAAGCTAATTGTTCACGAAGCCACGAAGTTTGCTTTCCAGGGACCTCTATTACACTATACCTTGAATGCACCCTTCCACTATGCCGTGTTCAACAAAATCATAAAAGAGGAGAAAATAGATATTGTCGTCGCTGCTCATATACTTGCTGGCGCCGCCGTTATTCGTGCCGCAAAGAAATACGGCGTTCCCGTGGTGTTTGACCTGAAGGATTGGTTTCCCGACTCCGCTGCTGCCTATTATAAAAATAAGGCATTAAAATGGCTTTTGAGGAAAGGAACATGGAGGATTACTAAATATAATCTTGATAGGAGCGATGTTATTACTACGGTCTCTCCCTCCCTGGTTCAACGACTGAAAAATTTTGGCTATGACGCAAAACTCATCACCAACGGTGTCAATACCGACTATTTCAAGCCCATGGACGGCGCAGAAGGCAAAAAAGCACTGGGATTAACCGAAGATTCTTTTGTCCTCGGCTATGTTGGCAGCATTGAACGCTGGTACGCCCTCGATGAAGTTATTACAACCATGTTTGAATTGCTCAAGCAGGGCTACAACCTGAAATTACTAATCGTTGGTGCTTCCTTGTTTACCCACTATGATAGGGAACTTAAAAACCTCGTCAAGACTCTTGGAATCAATGATAGGGTCATTCTTCCCGGTCTCATCGAATATGTCCATTTGCCTGAATACATCGCCGCCATGGATTTATGCCTTATCCCGCTTGCGCCTCATTTATGGCGTCAAGCTGCCCTTCCTGATAAATTTTTTGAATACTCCGCCTGTGGAAAGCCGATTTTATCTACTCCTCTTCCCGATGTAATGAACATCGCAGGGGACAATTTTTTCACCTACAACGATAAACAGCAATTTATTGAACAGGTAAAACATATCATGGACAATCCCAGGACTTATACCATAGATGTAGAAAAGTATAGCTGGCAAAACAAAGCGAAGGAATTTGAACAATTAATGGAGGAGGTTATACAAAAAAACAAGGGCTAGCTGATAAAATCAATGTCCTCAAGTTTGTGGTGGAGACGATTGAAGGCTATGGAGCAAAAACAAGGTAGCAATAACACCACCTCGAGCTTATAATAACTGAAATATGCGTATATGCTATGTTGCTGATGGAGCCAGCATCCACACACAAAGGTGGGTGAACTATTTTGCTAAAAAGGGACATGACGTTCATCTGATTTGCTGGAAACTAATGTCAGGCTATGATGAGAGCATTCACATCCATTTGCTGACCAGGCTTGCCCCTAAACTATGGGCGATATCTAAATATCTCAGTGCCTTGCTCTGGGTTTTCCAGACCCGACGTTTGATTAACAAAATAAAGCCTGATGTAGTTGATGGTCACTTCGTAACCGTCTATGGCTTTCTGGCAGCCTGCAGCGGCTTCCATCCATTGGTTGTCACCGCTTGGGGTTCTGATATATTGGTTTATCCCCGGAGAAACCCTTTCTTCAAGGCTATTACCCAACATGCGCTTAAAAAAGCTGATAAAATAATCTGTGATGCGGAACACCTGAAGGAAGTGCTAATAGAGATGGGCACATTGCCTCAAAAAATCAACCTGCTGTATTTTGGAACAGATACTGAGAAGTTTAAGCCAGCACAGGGAGCAGAAGAGCTTATGAAACAACCAGGAATATTTAACTCTCCCACAGTGATAAGCCTGAGAAACCTCGAACCAATATATGATATTAATTCTTTGATAAACTCGATACCCATGGTATTGAAACAGGTTCCCGAGGCAAAATTCATAATCGCGGGGAAGGGTTCCCAAGAAGTAAAGTTGAAGGAGTTAGCCAAATCCCTGGGAGTCTCACAGAGTGTTAAATTTGTAGGTTTGATTCCAAACGAAGAGATGCCTCAATATCTGGCATCATCAGATGTTTATGTCTCCACCTCGCTCTCAGATGCTGGACTTTCTGCTGCCACAGCAGAGGCGATGGCCTGTGGATTACCAGTGGTAATTACTGACTTTGGAGACAATAGAAAGTGGGTAGAAGATAGTGTAAATGGATTCATTGTTCCCCTGAAAGACCCAAAAACGCTGGCAGAGAAAATTATTTACCTGCTTGGAAATGAAGCTATTAGAGTTGAATTTGGGAAGAGGAATAGAAGAATAATCGAACAGAGGAATAGCTATTACAAAGAAATGGAGAAAATGGATAATATTTATAAAGACTTAGCAGGGAGGTATAAATCATGAGGATGTTAATAACTGGCGGAGCTGGCTTTATAGGCAGCCATCTATGTGAGAAATATACCAAGGATGGACACACTGTGCTTTGCCTGGATAATTTTATGAGCGGAGATTTAATGAATATCAGGCACTTACTGGACTTTCGCAACTTCAAATTAATAAAAGGCGATATCAGGGATTTCGGACTACTGGAAAAGGTAATGCGCGATGTTGATACAGTATTTCATCTGGCAGCACAGATTCATGTGGACAGGTCTTATATTGAGCCCCGACTTACCTACGAAATAAATGTGATGGGAACACAGAACATCTTAGAAGTAGCAAGAATGTATGATGTCAAAAGAGTAATCCATGCCTCTACAAGCGAAGTTTACGGCTCGGCACAATATGCTCCCATAGATGAAAAACACCCTCTGAATGCTCCACATCCCTACGGGGCGAGCAAAATCGCCGCTGATAGAATGTGCTACGCCTATATTCAGACCTATGGAATGGACATCGCCATAATGAGATTGTTCAACACATTCGGCTCCCGGCAGAGGGATATCGGATATGGCGGCGTAATCTCCATATTTGCTAGAAGGGCTCTCGATAACGTGCCTCCCATTATATATGGAGACGGCTTGCAAACCAGGGATTATACCTATATCGAAGATGCTGTTAAGGCTTATGATTTAGTCTTGAATCATAATGAGCCAATAACAGAGCCTGTTAATTTTGGCACCGGGAAAGAGGTATCCATACTCGATTTAGCCAACACTATCATCGATTTAGCTGGCAAAAAGGAAAACCTGAAACCTGTTCACATTGAGCCGCGAATCGGAGAGGTCAAAAGGTTGATTGCCAATACAACAAAGGCAAAGAATCTCCTGGGGTGGCAGCCTGAACATGATTTCAAAACGGGATTGAAAGCATTTGTGGAATGGTATAAAAATTATGGGTTCGAGAAAAGATTTAAACTTGAGTGAGCAATATCCCGATTCAGCCATGGTGGAAATCCCTAAAGACATTTCTCCAGAAACCCTGCGATGGATGTATGTGACTATGGTAAAGATTCGGAAATTTGAGGAAAGAGCGGCAGAACTTGTTTCCCAGAAGGAAATTATTTGTCCTTGCCATCTATATATCGGGCAGGAAGCTGTGGCTGCCGGAATATGTGCCAATCTGCGAAAAGGTGACTGGGGCTTCAGCACCCATCGCTCCCACGGACACTACATCGCCAAGGGCGGCGATATAAAGACGCTTATGGCGGAGTTATACGGCAAAGCATCAGGATGTTCACGAGGCAGGGGTGGTTCGATGCACCTCGCATCACCCGATATGGGGCTGCCAGGGAGTTCCGCTATTGTTGCCGGGACAGTTCCTTTGGCTGTGGGAACAGCATTAGCATTTTCCATGCAAAAAGGGGAAAGTGTTTCCGTGGCTTTCTTCGGCGATGGCGCAGCCAGCGAAGGAGTATGGTATGAATCACTTAACTTTGCTTCGCTTAAGAAATTGCCGGTAATCTTCGTCTGCGAAAACAACCTGTATTCCACCCATATGCCTATATCAGCCTGTCTAGCTGACACCAACATCTATAAAAAAGCTGAAGTATTCAACATGCCCGGAGTCAGGGTTAACGGAAACGATGCTATAGAAATCCTCAAAGTGGCGAGCAGCGCGATTGAAGATGCTCGTCAAGGCAAGGGGGCTACCTTGATAGAGTGCCTGACATACCGATGGCGAGGACATGTAGGACCGAGTTATGACCTGGATACAGGACTGAGGAGCAAAGAAGAACTGGACTACTGGATGAGCAGAGACCCCATCAGGATGCTGGAGGAACTATTGCTGAACCACAGCATCCTACCTGAATCAGAGAAAAAGCAAATTTACAGGGATATTGAACACGAAATAGAGGAAGCCGTTGCCTTTGCCAAAGATAGCCCATACCCTGAACAAAATGAGCTTCTTAATAATGTATTTAAAGCTTGAGTAGGTATGAACATGCGAAAAATTTCCTATGTGCAGGCGATTAATGAGACCTTGCATCAACTGCTGAGGGACGATGCCCGTGTGTTCGTAATCGGTCAAGGGGTAACCAGCCCCTGGTATGTAGGAAGCACCACAGTAGGGCTTATTGACCGATTTGGTCCCCAACGGATTATCGATACCCCTGTATCTGAGAATGGCGTTACAGGGACAGCAATTGGGGCGGCATTGGCGGGAATGCGTCCCATTTTAGTGCATCCAAGAATGGACTTTATGTATTACGCCATGGACCAGATAGCAAACCACGCCGCAAACTGGCACTATATGTTTGGAGGGCAATTGAGCGTTCCACTGACCATCTGGGGAATTATCAACCGTGGCGGGGAACAGGCTGCCCAGCATTCACAAGCCCTGCAGGCAATGTTCACACACATACCAGGTGTTAAAGTTGTTATGCCAGGCACGCCGTATGATGCTAAAGGGCTTCTTGTTGCCAGTGTCGAAGACGATAACCCCGTTGTTTATATTGACGACCGCTGGCTATATGATTATGTGGGAGAGGTGCCTGAGGAACTATACACTGTCCCGATCGGGAAGGGGATAGTAAGAAAAGAAGGCAAGGATGTGACAGCGGTGGCAACTTCCTACATGGTTTCCGAAGCAATTAACGCTGCCGAAAGCCTCAATAAAGAAGGTGTGGATGTTGAGGTAATAGACCTACGCTCACTCAAGCCCCTGGACGAAGACCTCCTGTTCCAGTCAGTGGAGAAAACAGGCAGACTGGTTATTGTCGATGGAGGCTGGAAAACATGCGGTGTTGGGGCAGAAATTTCTGCCAGGATAGCGGAGAGCAAGATTTTCAAGCAGCTAAAGACACCAATCATGCGGGTCTCTTTACCCGATACACCAGCTCCAGCAAGTTCCACGCTGGAGAAAGTTTACTACCCCAAAGCAGAAAATATCGCCTCGGCCATCAAAAATCTTCTCAAGGTATGATTATGGCGTATAAGGTTCCCTTCGTGAATTACCCCGAACATTATCGCCGTATGGAAAGCGAGGTAGACAATGCAATCAAAGAGGTCTTGTCTAAGGGTGACCTGATACTCAGAGAGCAACTCAGGATGTTTGAACAGAATATAGCTGCCTTCATCGGGACAAAATATGCAGTGGGGGTTTCAAGCGGCACTGACGCACTAATGTTATCGCTTAGAGCCGCTGGGGTTAGACATGGGGACGAAGTTATTACAGTTGCCCATACTTTCGTGGCAACTGTTGCCGCTATTGTACATTGTGGGGCTACACCGGTGCTCGTGGATACCAATAATGATTACAACATGAACATCGATCTTGTAGAGGAGGCTATTACTCCCCGAACAAAGGCTATTATACCGGTTCATCTCAACGGTCGAGTTTGTGATATGGAGAAGTTAATGGCGATAGCTGACAGGCATAACCTCATAGTAATTGAGGATGCTGCCCAGGCATTGGGAGCAAGTGTTGATGGTCGCAGAAGTGGTACTTTTGGTCTGACTAGTTGTTTTAGCTTTTATCCCGCCAAAATTCTTGGCTGTGCTGGCGATGGAGGGCTTGTGGCGACTGACAGTGAGGATATAGCTGCAAAGATACGGCTGTATCGAGACCACGGCACAAACAGGGCAACAGGCGATATTTTGTTTTTCGGCTTTACAAACCGCCTAGATAACCTGCAGGCAGCTATTCTGGATATAAAGCTTAAACATCTGCCTCAATGGATTGAAAGGCGACGGGAAATAGCTAGCATGTATGAAAATGGGCTGTCGAGTTTGCCTCAGGTCCAAACTCCTCCGGCACCTTCCAACGACCGTTACTTTGATATTTATCAAAACTATGTGATACGAGCTCAGGAACGGGATAAGCTCGTTGACCATTTGAGAGAATCAGGCATCGAAATATTGATTTCCTGGCCCAAGCCTACGCACCACCATGATGCGCTGGATTTAAAGTATTTTCATCTTCCTAAAACAGAGCAGATTTCAAACGAGGTGCTATCCTTGCCCATGTATCCTGAATTGAGCGATGAAAAAGTGGAATATGTTGTCCAAGTTATTCATAAATTCTATAAGCGATAGCAAGTGAAAGAGAGATTAAAATCTTTCCTGAAACGCCGCCCTAAACTTTACAATTTCGCAAGAAAAGGCTATTTCGCTTTCCATAGCATCCATTATAACCTGGCGGTGCGCTTATCAGGCATAGATTTAGAGCAGAAACGCTGGGCTACAAGACATCTCCGCAAAGGCAATGATTGGGGTGATGAAGAGGGTGACTGGATTAAAGGTTACTGGGACTCACGAAATCACAGCCATCGAAATTTCTTGATAGAGAGAATTTGCAAGTTCTCTCCATCCAGTATCCTGGAAATAGGCTGTAATTGTGGACCAAACTTATACCTGCTGGCTAAAAAGTTTCCTGATGCGGAGATAACAGGAATTGATATTAATCCTCTGGCTATTCAGAAGGGCAACGAATGGTTTGCTCAAGAAGGTATCTCAAATGTTAAGTTATCGGTCGGCAAGGCAGATAACCTTGGGGGATTTCAGGATAAAAGCTTTGACATTGTATTTACAGATGCAGTACTGATGTACATAGAACCGGATAAAATTGAGGGGGTTATTAAGGAAATGCTTCGCATCAGGAGAAAGGCATTGATTTTATTGGAGCAGTATTGCTCCAATTCTAAATCAAATCCCCACGGCATCTATGTCGGACATTGGACAAGGGATTATGTATCTTTATTGAAGGAATTTGTTCCGGAAGAGAAGATACATGTTACTAAAATGCCTGAAGAGTTATGGGCAGACCAAAATTGGCAAAGGTGGGGTGGTATAATTGAAGCTATCATATAATAATTAGAGTATTGATAAATGAAGAAAGTCTTGATTATAGGTTACCTCCACCCTGTCACCGTGCCATCAGGAGGCGGTTTTGCCCTATTGCCTTTAGCCAGGCATCTCCCTCAATTCGAGTGGCAACCCATTATCGTTATAGCAACCTAGCAAAAATGAAGATATTAATCACCGGTGGGGCAGGATTTATAGGCTCACACTTATGCGATAGGTTTGCAGGAGAAGGTAACGAAGTGATAGTTATTGATAATTTAAGCTCAGGGAGGAGAGAATTTATAGAACACCATTTTGAGACCCCAAATTTTAGATTTTACCAAGCAGATTTACTAAAGGATAACATCAATGATTACTTCAAGGAGGTGGAAGAGGTCTGGCATTTTGCAGCAAATCCGGATGTTAGGATTGGCCTAGAAGATACAAAAGTACACTTAGAACAAAATATTATCGCAACCTATAACATTTTAGAGGCGATAAGAAAAAATAGAGTTAAAAAAATAATATTCGCTTCAACGTCAACGGTTTACGGGGAGGTACCGATACCAACGCCGGAAGATCGCTCTACTGTCCCCATATCCTTATACGGAGCTTCGAAGTTGGCGTGTGAGGCATTAATCTCCTCATATTGTTATACCTTCGACATACAGTCGTGCATCTACAGATTCGCAAACGTTATCGGTTCCAGGTCAACACATGGCATCATCCATGACTTTATAAATAAACTAAGGAGGAATCCGGATGAGTTGGAAATCTTAGGAGATGGAAATCAAACAAAATCTTACATATACATAGACGATTGTATAGACGCTATGTTCTATGGTTTAAAGGCTGGTGAGACAGTCAACATATTTAACATAGGAACCGAAGATCAAATAAAAGTGAGAGGGATTGCCAAGCTTGTTTGTGATGAGATGCGAGTGGAGCCAGAATTCAAGTTTACGGGGGGGAGAAGAGGATGGGTCGGAGATGTGCCATTGATGCTTTTGTCAATTGAAAAGCTTAAAAATTTTGGCTGGATGCCGAGATATAGCTCAGATGAGGCAGTTAAGCAAGCAATAAAAGATATAGGAAGCTATCTCCATTCAAGTGCCAATAAGAGCACAAAGGGATAAAATAGATGGAACATACTACTATCAAGAGAAATGATTAAAGTTGCGGTTGCAGGAGGATTTGACCCCCTCCACATTGGTCATTTGGAGCATATTCGAAAAGCAAAAAAACTGGGAGACTGGCTAGTAGTTATCGTAAACCCTGACGCAGACCTTATTCGAAAAAAAGGATATGTTTTTATGCCTCTCGAACACAGAAAAGCAATACTGGAAGCCCTCAGAGAGGTAGATGAGGTAGTTGTGTCCATAGATTCGGACGGAACCGTGGCAAAAACCCTTAAGCTCATCAAACCTGACATTTTTGCCAAAGGAGGCGATAGAACTCCGGACAATATGCCACAGAACGAGATAGACGCTTGCCAAGAGATTGGGTGTAAGATTGTTTACGGGCTTGGGGATAAATTAGACTCCAGCCAGTGGATAGTCGCTAGAGCCTTAGCACAGTTGCAAAAGAAAAAATGCTGATGGCAACTGCAACTGGGATGGAAGAATAGGAAGAGATAGTATAAGTATGCGGTGCTAACATGCAGGTCTCAGTAATCATTCCAACATATAACCGAGCGAAAGATGTGGATGAGTGCCTAGATTCGATAATTATTCAAACAAAACTGCCGAAAGAAACATTAATAGTGGATGATAGCAGTAATGATGAAGTAGAGAATTTAATTGAGCATAGGAAATATGAATTTAAGGAAAAAAATATAATTTTAAGATATATTAGAAATGTGAGAGAAAAGAGCTTGACAATAGCAAGAAACGTAGGAGTAGAAAACGCTGCCGGAGATATAATTTTATTTCTGGACAGCGATGTAGTTTTAGATGAACATTATATTGAAGAGCTTCTGAAGGTCTATGTGGAAAAGCCTATCGCTCTGGGAGTCCAAGGATTTATTTGTGTGAAAAGAAGAAAAGGGATTATGCCTAGATTCGCGAAACTATTCGATAAATTATTTTATATTACTTTAGACGATAGAAGCAGATGCAGAGTGCTGCCTTCACTCGGTGTTACAGATCCTTTTTCTCCTCCTGATAAAGTTATCAATTGTGAGTGGCTATCAGGTGCAAATCATTCCTATAAAAAGGAGATTTTAGAAGAATTCAGATGGGATGAGAATCTTAAAAAATATTCTTGGGGTGAAGACTTAGACTTACCATACAGAGTTTTTAAAAAATGTCCAGGTTCGTTATTTATGACGCCGCATGCAAAATTAATACACAAAGCATCGCAGGAAGGAAGGCATTTAACAAGAGAGGTAGTCTATATGGATGTAGTTTATCTCACTTACCTCTTCTACAAAAACATAGACCAAACTTTTAAAAATAAACTAATTTATATATGGAGCAGAATCGGGAGAACAATCAAGAATATACTTCTCCTAGCATATAATTCTGAATTAACATTTACAAATGTAAAATATACACTTGGAGCGCCATTTTATTGTATGAGACATATAAAAGAGATTAAGAGAGGAGATTTGGAGTTCTTTAATAAGGAGCTGGGGTAAGGAAATGAATTTTGCTAGAAGAATCGGAAAATACCTACCGAAGCATATCAAAGGGCCGTTAATTCAATTATATCGAAGATGGAGTTCAAGAATACTATTAGACAAGGAACAGATTAAAGATTTAATTGAATTTTACAATATGAAATTTGGTTACAATGAAGCTAAGTTAAGTTATGATGAAGCGATCTGCCTATGTAAAGTAGGATGGAGGGTAAACGCAGATTTTTGGAACATGTTAATGCCCAAGACCAATGCGGAAATAAAGGAGTTTTACAAAAATGTTCCGTATTATCCATTTGAACTAGCATATTGGCACATGTGCGTCGGGCAAAAGAGATTTAGAAAGGAGGTAGTAAATTACTCCTTTGGCGAGGTTTTGGATTATGGTGGAGGAATAGGAGACTTATGCGTTGCGCTTGCTAAAAAGGGATTAAACGTTACATACGGGGATGTTCAAGGTATAAACTGGGAGTTTGCAAAGTGGTTATTTAAAAAGGGGGGTTACGATATAGCGATGATTGATTTAGGAGTGAGTAAACTTCCGAAAGAGAAAAAATATCACACGATTATTTGCATAGATACAATTGAGCATCTTCCTAATCCAGAGGTTGTGTTAGAGGATATGGCAACACATCTAAGTAATGGTGGAAGATTGATCATAACAGCTTTGAATTGTATTGAGAAGAAAGAAGATAATCCAATGCATCTAAAAATGGACTTCGATGCTGAAAATTTATTAAATTCGTTTGGGATATCCAAATCTGACGTGTGTGACTGGTTATGGTTTAAGACATCCAAATTATAGACCTCTTGAGAAAATCATGCTCAAACCGGGAAAAGCATGGAGACTGTGAGATATAAAAGTGCATTTAACGATTCAGACACATTGAACCCCCGCCTTTATCAACATGATTTTTTGCACATCAAAAAATTATTAGATGTATTAATTCAATCAATCGGATTTTACCTTAAGGATAAAGAAAGTCTAGAAATTGTCGATATAGCTTGCGGAACCAAACCTTATTTTCCCTTATTCAAGGGGAAAGCTCAAGAATATATAGGGCTTGATATAGAAAAGTCAAAAGCTGTTGATATTGTTAGCTCTGCTGAAAAACTTCCTTTTGCTGATAATCAGTTTGATGTTGCACTATGCACACAAGCTTTAGAGCACATAAGAGATTACCAGGCGGCAGTTGATGAAATGTATAGGACGTTAAAGCTGAATGGAATCGCTTTTCTTTCGACAATCGGAGTTTGGGAAATTCATGGTGCGCCTCATGATTATTGGCGTTTTACAGAATGGGGGTTAAGGGAAGTTTTTAATAAATACAAAGAGGTCGAAGTTATTAAAAATGGTGGTGCTGTTCTTTGCTTTTTCCAAATACTTAATATCTATCTTTATAAGCTTAATAAATACCCTCTTATCAACTTGATCGCAAAACTTATGACCGTAATTAATAATCTACTAGGCTGGCATCTAGACAAGCTATTGGAGAAACACGCCTTCTTTGTTGGTAATTACTTGGTAGTAGCTAAGAAATAAAAGTTTATTTAATCCTACCTTTTACAATATCCCTCAAAAAACCTGAATTCCTCTCTTGTAAACCCTTTCAATATGGTCTACCAGAGCAATTTGCATTAAAAGGTAAACGTAAAAAGATGCCAGAAGGATATGACACACAAAGCCTGAAGCAGTATCAAGGCTTAAAACCAGTTCCACATGATGTACTCAGGTTTAAAATTATTTCAAAATCAGTCACAAGAACTTCCCAATGATTTTCCTTATCCAATTTGATTTCGTTCCTGGAGGCACTTAGATTGCTTCGCTTCGCTCGCAATGACAATAAGGGGGTACCTCGCAATGACATAAAGGGGGGCGCCCCCAGCCTCTGGTCTATGGCTCGCGGCTATTTCACTCGGTTCAAAAACTCGAAATAGCGTTCTCGATTTATACCTGCTGTGAGCAAATTAGTACGAATATGAGTTACATAGCATTTCTTCTCGCTAACAGGGAGGGATATCACCCCAACGTCGTATCACCAAGTTCCTTATGGCTTTCAGGGTAATTTCTAACTACAAAGGTACTGTTATTAAGAACTTATTTGTATGCCTTGTTGTGGTGTTCAAATTCCAGGAAGGTGATAGCTTTATGCTCTTCGTCAATCGTGTAAATCAAAACAAAAGAGCCAATATGGACTCTCCACTTCCCTTTCAAGATGCTTCTTAAGGCTTGCCTGAATAAGGATTTTGGCTTAATTTAGCTATTTTGCTAACCACCCTGTCATAGGTTTTCTTATCTTTTTTCTTAAGCTTAACTAAATTTTGTTCTAAACGTTGCTCTAACTGTATAATATAGGTCACAGGAATTTTTTCTTAAACTCCTCAGTTGTATATTGAGAAACAGCACCCTCCTTAACTCTGAGTTCAGCTTGCTCTACTCTGCGGGTGAAATCATCAGCGAAGTTCTCCTCTATCTCATCTCTCAGGATGTTCAGCACCTCTTCTACGATTTCTTTTTTCAATGCCTGTTTCAGTTGTTCTATAGATTTCAGTTCTTCCATATTTTCACCTTTCTTCTCCGCTTCTTAGGCTCTCTTCAGCTTTTATACCCATTTCGTTATTACCTTTATAACAACATCAAATGTGAAAATATATCATATCATTTTTGAATCCATTATGAATCTTCAGGGCAATTTCTGGCTACAAAAGTAATGTTATAAAAACTTCCTGATGATTTTCCTTATCCAATTTGATTTCATTCCCAATCTCTGGTCTATGGCTCGCATTATCATCAAGTCCTCTTCCTCAAATGATTTCATCACCAGCAGCAGAAAACCATACAGCGCGAGGTAAACAAACAGCATCCCAATCAAGGCAGGTATGGAAACGCCGATAACATATTTGGTCAATAAATAAACAACGGAAACAGCGAGCAGAGATGCCAGAACTATCTTTAAATAGCTCAATCTAAATGGCTGTACCTTTACCACTCTATAGGCAAACAAAAAGCTGACAATGTATAGCAGAGCAAGGGAAAGTCCTGTGGCAATTGCCGCGCCATTTATGCCATAAATCGGTATCAACAGAAAGTTCAACAGAAAGTTTACCCCCGCCCCTATGTAAGTGATCATCAGGATTGTTTTCGTTTTTCCGTAAGCTTGTAAAATTTCACTAACCGGTCCTACCATCATAGCAACCATAAATCCGGACATCAGAATTGATAAAGCAGTTGCACCGGCAATATACTCTGCGCCGAACAGTATCCTGATAACCGGCTCAGAGAAAAGAAGCACCAGTAGGAAAGCAGGAAAGATGAGCGACACCATCCATTTTGTAACTGCGCTATAAGTCTTTCTCAAATCATCTATTTTATTCCTGGCATAAAGTTCCGATACAACAGGGAAGAAAATAATCCCGAAAGCGCCAGGGATAGCACTTATTACCTGTGCCGTGGGCAAAGCGGCGTTATAAATCCCCACTTCCACAGATGAACAGAAATATCCCAACATCAAAGTATCCGTCCAGACCATTACCAATCCGCCGATACCTGCAAAAAGCAGAGGAAGAGAAAAGGACATAAGCTCCTTATCCACTGAAACTGCCTTCACATCTGTTCTAAGAATAGAAAAAACCTTCTTCTCCAGAAAATAAAACGCCAGGAATGACATGGCAATTATGGCGATAACCCAGCCCCAGGCAGCGCCGAGAACGCCAAATCCCAACCCGACAAAAATGGCAATCAAGGCTAACTTTAAAACCTCTTGAAATATATATTGCGCATAAACTTGATACCTCATGTCCTGAAATCCAACAGTGGCAGAGAGAAAATTACTGGTTAAAACCCAGAATGGAATTGCGATTGAGAAAACCCTTAGAATCGGCGTCAGGCTCGCATCGTGAAAAAAATGAACGGAAACCCAGCTTGCCTGCCAGAACAAAATAAATGCCAGGAGCAGGCTCAAAGGCAGGGTTATCCTGAGCGCAGAGATTATCGTCCCTTTTATTCTCCCTTCATCTTCCTTCCCTTTGTAAAAGGATACATAGCGAACAACGCCCTGCTGCATTCCTGCCAGGGAAAGGACTGCCACGATGGACATTACGGCAAAACCAAGTGACACCAGCCCGTAGTCACCTGCACCTAACCTGGCAATTATTAGCCTTGAGCCATAACTAAATGCTCTCCCTATCAGCGTTCCGATGAGAATGAAACCGGCTCCTCGGGCTATCTTTTGCAGCGAAACATCAAGATATGATTCTTCGTCTGGCATTGTCGGGAATTATAGCCCAGTTTGAATGGCTGAGGGAATACAGTGTTTCGTCGGTGACTGGTAATTGGTGACTGGTCACTGGTAATTGGTGACTGGTCACTGGTGATTGGTGATTGGTGATTAGTGATTGATAACTGGTGACTGGTTTCTTTTCTTTATCGAATGGATTAAGCCCTGTAACATGCGTGAAATCTTGTTCGCGCTTGCTTAAAATGTTTCCAGCTTAGAAGGGTCACCCAGCTTAATCTTCCTGGCAATCTCAATTTGTGTATCTAATTCGCTAGCAGAACCTAACGAGATGTACAAGAATTGTACAAACTCCTTGTTGCTCGCGCGTACAGCTCCTTCGGCGATGTTACTGGCTATCGAAACTGCCGCTCTTCGCATTTGAGAGACCAACCCAAACTGTTCCTCCCGTGGAAATCCTTTTGTTGCACTATAACAGATCGCCGCGAGTTCTACCGCTTCCTTCCATACCTCCAGATCTTTATGATTTTTCATCTTACACTAATAAATAACCATTCACCAAATACTAATTACTAATCACTATTCACTAATTACTATTCACAAAGTGCTTGATCGCCTCGACTATCTTCTCTATTTGTTCCTCAGTCAGTTCAGGATATATCGGCAAGGAAAGGACTTCTTCTTGAGCACGCTCGCTGTTGGGGAAATCACCCGGCTTATATCCTAAGCCTTTATAGACTTCCTGGAGATGTAGCGAAAGGGGATAGTAGATGGCAGTGGCAATGCCCTCCGAGTTCAGGAATTCCCTCAGTTCATCTCGGTTTGACTTCGGGCTGTTGACCCGAATGGTATAGTAGTTAAAGATATGATGACTGTAAGGTGCGCTATAAGGTGACTCAATGCCATCCACTGGCTCAAGAAGCCGGGCATACTGCAAAGCTTTTTGCCGCCGTAATTCAAGCCATTCATCAAGATGTCTCAGCTTTATCCGTAGAATAGCAGCCTGGAGGGCATCAAGGCGGCTGTTGAAACCGGGAACGAGGTGGTAATACTTCTCCTTGCAGCCATGGTTTCGGAGCATGGTAACTTTTTCAGCAATCTTAGGGTTATTGGTCACCACCATGCCGCCATCTCCATAGGCGCCAAGAACCTTGCTGGGGAAAAAGCTGAGACAGCCAGCGTCGCCAATGGGGCCCACTTTCGAGTGACTGGTGATTGGTGATTGGTGATTGGTGATTGGTGATTGGTGATTGGTGATTGGTGATTGGTTGGCATAGTAAATGGCGCCAAGGGATTGGGCGCAGTCCTCAACAACTTTGAGGTTATATCTTTTAGCAAGTTCCAGAATAGGGTCCATATCGGCTGGCTGACCGTAAAGATGAACGGGAAGGATGGCTTTGACCTGTGATTGGTGACTGGTGATTGGTGATTGGCGGGAGAACTTCCTTTCCAGGAGCTCCGCAAGCTTTCGGGAGTCGATGTTGTACGTCCTCGGGTCTATATCCACAAAAACAGGTGTTGCGCCACATTGTGTTATGGCTTCAGCAGTAGCGATGAAGGTGAACGGGGGGGTAATGACCTCATCGCCGGGCTCAACTCCGCAGGCAAGGAGAGCTAAATTTAGGGCATCAGTGCCTGAGGCAACGCCAACGGCGAATTTCACGCCCAGGTAGGAAGCTATTTCTTCTTCGAAAGCCTTGACCTCAGAGCCAAGGATAAATTGCCCGCTCTGAATGACTCGGCTGATAGCCTCATCAACCTCTTCCTTGATGGAGTCATATTGAGCTTTGAGGTCAACCAAGGGGATGGTCATCCTGGCATCCTCCCGCTACATTTCTCTGAGTTGAGTTCATTCCAAGCCTAAAATCACTTTAAGGGCTACGGCTACTTTGCTCAAATTCTCTTCCCCGACATTTCCTATCCTTCGTACCAGTCCTCTTTTATCGATGACTCTTATCTGTTCGCACAGGAGAATCGAAACTTCCGTTAGTCCACCAAGTCCAGTTGGAATCTTAACATGAGAAGGCAAGATGGTTTCTCTTATCCTTGTGGTAAAGGGTATGATAAGATTTTCCCGGCGGCTAACATCTCTTCATAAGCTGAAAGTTGGTTCAAATAGTCTCCCATGCCATATTCTGCTAGCTCAGGGTGCCCTTTCTCTTTCGCCTCCAAAAAGGCGACGAAGTCAGCAATCTCCTCGAGCCTGTCCTCTGGCAAAGATTTTATTTTCTCAATTATGTGCTCCCTAATCGCCATTCTAACCACCTCCTTTGCTCTCAATCCCCTCGCCTTTCCTTCGATAAATTTTACCACATGCGGAGCATTGAGCCTGATTATTTTCGCCGAAGTCAAGCCTTTCCCCACACTTACAGACCCAGCCCTGAAGTTGGGCAGGGTTGCCATAAGATGAGTATGAGTGAATTATCAAGGCTGTGTTTCCTTTGGGGGAAGCAGTTCATTCTCAGGCACATCTCGCACTACTTTAGCTGGCACACCCATGACCACCTTTCTATTGGGCACATCACGACTCACTAGCGCCCCGGCAGCCACTACCGCTTCCTCTCCGATAACCACTCCGGGAAGAAGGGTAGCGTTTGAGCCAACCCTAGCTCCTCTTTTAATATGCGGGCCTTTGTATACTCCTGCAATCCCTCTCCCCATTTGATTGTCATTAGTGGTGCTAATATGAGACCCTATAAATGCGTCATCTTCTATTATCATATCACTCGTGAGGTGAGTAACAGCTGCGGTTCTTACACGCTGTCCTATTACTGTCCGGGGTTCCATAGAAATCAATCTACCAATAATAGTCTTATCTCCGATAATATTATGTTCCCTAATAGACACAAAGTCGCCGATCATTACTTCATTACCTATCTTCGTTCCCCTATAAAGGATAACAAGGGCACTTATCACGCAGTTGTTGCCTATTTCCAAAGGTGGCAACTCTTTACCCGCCTTGCTCCTACTAAGTGCACCTGACCTGGGCATTCTCCCCAAGATAGAGCCATCATCGATATACACATTGTTGCCAATCTTAGTCTCCTCATGAATAACTACATTATGCCCTATGTAAAGATTATCCCCAATATGGACATTGTCCAAAATTACTACATTGTGCCCTATTGTGCAGCTCTTACCTATCTTGGCATTTTCCGCAATAAAATTACCCATTCTTACCTCCGAGATTCAATCTTTGTTCTTATCTACGAATCAAATTCTCAGCCATTTCGAGAGCCTCCACCACCTTTAAGCCTAACCTGGCATCCGATAATGGTTGTCTCCGTTCCGCCATACAATTTATAAATTCCTGGCACTCAAGAAATAGTGGCTCGCTAAGAGCCAATTGAGGGAAGGTAGCCTCTCCTGACCTTGTCAGAAGCGTATCGCTTATCACTCCCTTGTTGTATATCCGCAATTTGTACTCTGGCTCCATATCATCAAATACCGCCATCTTTTCGCTTCCAACGACAGTGAGTTGACGTATCTTGTGAGGGTCAAGCCAGCTGGCATGAACATGAGCTAGCGTATTCCCAAAGCTTAGCGTAACAAATACTACATCTACAAAGTTAGGCCGAAGATACGAAGAGCCGTGGCCTGAGATAACCACTGGAGACTCGTCAAGCAAATAAATAAACATAGCAATATCGTGAGGAACAAGCCGCCACAGTGCATTTTCATCCTGTCGTATTTGTCCTAGATTCACTCTTGTAGAATAGAGATAGTAGATTTCGCCAAGTTCACCAGATTGGATGTGTTTTTTCAGCGCTTGAACCGCTGGATGATAAAGGAGTAAATGCCCGACCATAAGCACGCACTGCCGCTTCTCGGAAAGCTCGACTAACTCTTGAGCATCCTTGCTACTAGTTGTAAACGGCTTCTCCACAAAAACATCTTTGCCGGCAAGCAAGGCCTCCTTTGCCATAGAGTGGTGAAGCAGGGCAGGAGCAGCAATAACCACGCCTTTTACCGAATCGTTTTGCAACACCCGGTTGAAATCCGTTTCAGTATTTGCATCAGGGTAGGATGACTTGAGCGCCTGGAGTGCTTCGGTATTGGAATCACAGATGGTATGAAGGGCACCAAGTTCGGCGAAGTTCCGCACCAGATTCTTCCCCCAATAGCCACAGCCAATGACCGCTATATCTTTGGACAACTCCTTTATTCTCCCAACCTGACGATATTTTCCCGCTTTAGTCCTTTGGTTGCTCCCCTGGTATCAAACACCAGTTTTGCCTGAGCTGCTATCTGCTCCAGATTATAGCAACTATGGTCGGTCGCTATCACCACACAGTCCGCTGAGGATAAGTTCTTCTCAGCAAGGTCCACCGAGCTTAAGCTACCATCAGGAAGCTGGATGTTTGGTATATAAGGGTCGTTGTAGCTTACCCTGGCTCCCTTTTCCTGGAGAAGCTGAATTAGCTTCAGGGAGGGGGATTCCCTCATATCACCGACATCTTTCTTATAGGCTGCCCCCAGCACCAGAAGCCTGGCACCTTTCAGGCTCTTACCCCGAGCATTCAAGACTTCCATAATGCGTGAAACCACATAATAAGGCATCCGCTCATTGACCTCAGCAGCTAGCTCAATGAACCTGGTATGGAAATCGTATTCCCTGGCTTTATTAGCCAGATAGTAAGGGTCAAGAGGTATGCAGTGCCCACCAATACCGGGCCCGGGATAGAACGACATATAGCCAAATGGCTTGGTGGAGGCAGCGTCAATAACCTCCCAGACACTTATGCCAAACTTTTCGCAGAGCTGAGCCAGCTCATTGACCAGAGCGATATTCACGCTGCGAAAGACATTTTCAAACACTTTTGTCATCTCAGCTACCTCGGGGGAGGAAACAGAAACTACTACATCGACTATCTGGCGGTAGAGGAGCGTGGCAATTTCAGTAGAGTGAGGGTCTATGCCACCAACCAGCTTGGGAGTATTTTTGATATTCCACTCACTGCTTCCGGGGTCAATTCTCTCAGGAGAAAAGGCCAAATAGAAATCCGTGCTTCCCTTCAGTCCCGAGTGCTCCAGAATGGGCAACATCACTTCCCGGGTAGTGCCGGGGTAGGTGGTGCTTTCGAGAACAACCAATTGCCCTCGCCTTAGATACCGGGACAGTTCCTCAGACTCGTGGATAACATAGGACAGCTCAGGCTCCTTGGTCCTGGTTAACGGAGTAGGCACACAGATACAAACGGCATCCATCTCACCAAGCCTGTTTTGTTTTGTAGTTGCCTCAAGGAGATTGCTGGCTAATGCGGAGGAAAGGCGATCATCGGAAACATCGGCGATATAAGACCTGCCCTGATTAACCAAATCCACCCTCTTTTGCTGAATATCAAACCCCAGAACCGTAAAGCCTGACTCGGAGAAAGCAACCGCCAGAGGAAGACCAACATAGCCAAGCCCTGTTATGCCCACCAGGGCAGATTTATCTCTAATTTTTTGCTCTAAGTCTTGCACAAAATTGACCACCTTTCATTTTACGGTGACTGACTTAGCCAGGTTGCGCGGCTTATCAGGGTCTTTACCTCGCTTTACAGCAAGATGATAAGCCAGAAGATGAAGTGGAGCAATAGCCACCAGTGGATAGAAAAGATTGTCAACCTCGGGAATCCGTATCCAGGAATCATAGAGTTCATTTTCCTTATCAGATACACCGATGATGAAGGCTCCTCTGGATTTCGCTTCCATGGCATTGCTTAAAGTCTCAGAGAAGGTATAATCATTGGGGCAGATAGCGACTATTGGAGTCCCTTCCTCGATAAGCGCCAAAGTCCCGTGCTTCAATTCTCCGGCAGGCAGTCCCTCGGCATGGATATAAGAAATTTCTTTGAGCTTGAGCGCCGCTTCCGACGCTACCGGAAAGTTAATCCCTCTAGCGATGTAGTAGAAATCGTTTCTATCTTTAAACCTTTCGGCAAGTTCCCCCAGTCTCGCCTCGTTCCATTTAAGGGTTTCTTCTACTTTCTGAGAAACCTCCTTGAGCTTGTTGACCGCTTCATCGAATTGATTAACCATGGTGAAGGAGAGTAAATAGAAGACAGCAAGCTGACTTGCCAGCGATTTCGTGGCGGCTACAGCTATCTCAGGTCCACAGTTAAGATAAATCACGCTGTCGCTCATCCTGGAGAGTATTGCGCCAAATCGGTTTATTATGGAAATAACCCGTGCTTCATGGGCTCGTGCTCTTTTCACCCCCTCGGTAACATCGGCGGTCTCGCCGCTCTGGGAAACAGCAATTACCAGGGTATTCTTATCAACAGATTCGGAGAAATACTGGAACTCAGTAGCCATAACCACATCGCAGAACTTCTTAGCTACTTCGGAGAAAAGGTATCTACCCACAAGAGCAGCATACCGTGAGGTGCCGCAAGCTGTAATAACCACCTGCCTGGCCCTCAGAATGTCCATAGCTAGATGGGTAAATGATTGCTTATCCTGCATTACCGCCGTCCTGATTGCCTGAGGTTCCTCCATTATCTCCTTGAGCATGAAATACTCATAGCCACCCTTTTCAGAGACCTGCTGCTCCAATTTCAAGGTAGTTATCTCCCTTTTAATTCCCTTTCCCACGGCGTTGAGAAAAGTCACTCCTCTACTGCTGAGTATGGCTACATCGCCATCCTCAGGGAAGACCGCCCGGTTATATTCAGGAAGGGACAGAATATCACTGGTGGCGATAGAGCTTCTATCCCCTATCCCGATAATCAAGGCATTATCCTTTCTGGTAGCCACCATCTTCTCAGGTTCTTTCGCCGAGATAACGATAAAGGCGTAAGAGCCCTCCAGCCTTTGGGTAGTCATAAGGACAGCCTTTTCCAGAGACCTGCCTTCCTTCAGATAGTCCTCGATAAGATGAGAAAGGACCTCGGTATCTGTGTCGGAGGTAAAGATATGACCCTTCCCCTTGAGTATCCGCCGCAGCTCCTCATAGTTTTCTATAATTCCGTTATGCACTACAGCTATCCGATTGGCACAATCGCTATGAGGATGGGCATTCTTGCGGCTCACGCCCCCATGGGTTGCCCACCTGGTGTGACCAATAGCAATATTGCCGGGGAGTTCACTCAATTTGTGCTTTTGATTCACTTCCTCGATTTTTCCAGTGTCCTTCTTAAGCCACAATTTGCCATCTTGAATGCTTGCCATACCTGCTGAATCATAACCACGGTACTCCAGATTCCGCAGCCCCCTAAGCACGATTGGTGCCGCTGGCTCATTGCCAATAAAGCCAATTATGCCACACATATTACTCCTCTAATTTGACCACTTCATAACCTCCTGTAGCCAGAGCCTTCTTTCCCGATGGCAGATCTTTAGTCAGGCAAAGGTGAGGACCAACAAAGCATCCTGCACCTATTCTTATACCAGGCATAAGGGTCACATTGATTCCCGTGCGAACTTCGTTGCCGATAGAAGCCCCTAAATAATTCAATCCGGTATCTATGGAGTTATCGCCAATTTTAACCCGAATATTGTGTTCATCCAGGCGAAGATTGGCAGTAACCGTCCCGGCACCAAACGAACAACCACTGCCCACAATTGAATCTCCAAAGTAGTTCCGATGAAACCAACACCTGTCCTCAATATAGCAGTGCTTCATCTCCGTGCCATAGCCAACCACACAACCTTCGCCAATATGGCTGCCACCACGAATTAACACATTATTGCCAATAATGGCATCCCGACCAATATAACACGGGCCTCTTATCACAGCATTCTCAAGAACTTTAACGCCCTCTTCTATAAGGACTTCCCCCTGAATAACTGCTGTTGGCGAGATAGAAGCCTTTGGCGAGATATTTCTCTTCATCTGCTTTAAGAAATATTCCACCACTACAAATATATCCCAGGGGTATTTGATGGCTTTCCAGAAGCCATTATACCTGATAACTTTAACTTTGTATCCCTCACCTACCATGTCACTTATGGCTCGTTCGTAAACATCATCGGATGAGGTAGCGGCAGCCGCGATATACTCCAGGAGTTCTTTTGGTCGGGTGTGCAAGTGAACCACAATGTTTACTAAATTGGAAGGTTGATTGCCCTTGCCTGGCTTCTCCACAATGGCTTTTACATTCTCTGCCTCGTCCACCACTAAATAGCCACCGGGAAAATACTCCTTCACTTCATAAGCAAGAATGTAAGAGGCGGCAGAATTGCCATGATACTCTTCCATAATACTGCTATAAACTGAGCTTTCAAAGACATCGTTGGGATTTACCACGATAACGGGCTCGTCAGACAACACATTTTGGGCTGCTTCAAGGGCATTCGCCATGCCCAAAGGTTTTTTCTGAACGGCAAAGGCAAATTTAGCCCCGGCGATGTTCTGCATAATAGCCTTTATTTTATCCATATTATTCGGGTTGCCGATGAAAATAAATTGATTTAAGCCGGCTTTTCTTGCCTGGTCAACCTGATGTTCAAGTAAAGTCTTCCCCAGGAATTTAAGCAAGAACTTATCTTCCGAGAGAGGCAGCATCCTTTTCCCCACACCCCCACAAAGAAACACTACTTTCATCCCTTCCCTCTACTTTGAGCGATGGCTTCCTCTATTAGCTGCGTATTCCGAGCCATTAATTGCTTTACCTTATCCCTGGAGTCCGCCTCAACAAGCAAGCGAATAGCGGGCTCAGTGCCGCTTGGTCGAATGAGCAACCATGAGTCTGAAAAATCTATGCGCACGCCATCCAAATTGTTAACTTCCCCAGCGGAGCTATCAACATTTATCCCGTATTTCTGCATCACCTCTTGCTTCAGGTTATCAGGACAGGTGATTTTCACCTTCTGAAAGAATAAAGAAGGGAGACGGCGATAGAAATCCCTGATTTCCCTGACATCATTGAGGTGACTGAGGAGCAAAAGGGCGGCTAAAAAGCTGTCTGGATAGTAACCAATCTGGGGCAGGATATAAACACCTACTTGCTCTACCCCAATAGCTGCGTCTAGTTCCTTGACGGAATGAGCTAGAGATACGTCCCCAACTCTACCACGGACTACTCTGGCGTTCAAGTCAACTACGGCAGCATCGAGAAGCCTTCCCGTTTCCACAGTGGTAGCAACTTTCGCTTTGCCACTTTCCATAACCGCCAGCCTGGAGATATAGGCAATCATCTCGTTGTAGCCCAGAAAACCCTGCTTATCGCAAAAGACCACCCGGTCGGCATCACCATCAAAACAGATAGCCAGGTCAGCATTACAATCCCTTAAAAACTCGACCGTTCCCTTGAGCGTCTCCGCAGTAGGCTCGGCACTTCTCCCCGAAAATAAGCCATCTGGGTCATCGTTTATAGAGAAAACCTCAAATCCCATGTTGTGAAACAAAGCAGAAGCAAAATTGCAAGCGGCACCGTTCCCCGGGTCGATGACGAGCTTCATACGCGCAGTGATACCCCAAGAGGAAACCTTATTTTCTAAAGCGAGAAGATATTTCTCCCCAGCCTTTTCTTCCATGGACAAGCTGCCATATTCCTGCCAGCCTGCCTGCCGAAATTGCCGGGACAGATATCGGCTTTCTATCTCCTCTTCCTGCTCAGGGCTGAATCCCAACGTGTCTCGGTTGAACAGCTTAATCCCATTATACGATGGCGGGTTGTGAGAGGCAGTAATCATGATGCCAGCATCGAAGCCAAGCTCCCTGGTAAGAAGCGCCAATGCTGGCGTTGGCAGGATACCAAGGTCACTGACATTTACCCCCGCTGAAAGCAAGCCAGAAATAAGGGCGGTCTTTATAACATCCTTGCTTACCCTGGTGTCAGTTGAAAGACACACCCTCGAAGCGGGAGACAATGTGCTGCCAACAGCTCTGCCAATTTGAAGGCAAGATTCGATAGAGAGCTGTTCACCAACCTTGCCTCTAATACCACTGGTACCAAACAAAGACATCTAACAATTACACCTCGCCTTATTTTACCTTCAATACTGCTAATTTGGTAATTAAATGTGGATATCTTTATTACCGTATCCTCAATTACAACCTCATTCAGTATACTCAAATATCTTTACGGGATACGGTGATGATGTCGCATAAACCAGCTGGTAATGCTCCAGCTTCTCCAGTGGCACAGGGCTCTTGAATGGATCTACACCGACTATTCGATAATTCTCAGAAGGATGGCTTGCCATAAAGTCCCTGGCCTCTTCGTAAGTGGGGAAAGAGCTTGAGCTGGTGATTTCTTTATACCACATACCTTGTCGATCCGCCTGTTCCCTGTACGAAATGACTATGGTGGCATTTTCAGAGGGAGCTACCGCCTGCCCATTGAAGTTATAAAGCCTGACAACGGTGGAATTATAAAAGGAAGGGTAGAAGAGCCTCACCGGTTGCAACTCACCCCCCCCCGTCGGGGCATAGTAGATATTATAGAAATCGCTTTCGTTTTTATCCGCCCATGTCACCATAGCGTAAAATTTGTAGATGGGCATAGCATAGTCACTCATTACATATTTTACCCCTAATTCATCCAGTATCTGGTTAGCCGTGGTCTCATTCTGGGAGGTAAGGTATTTGCCTGCAATCGGGGCAGCTTGCTGAAACGGATTGGCAATCGGTATGCGACGCCCAACTCGAGTTATATAGTGTCCATAATCCCACCACGACATTACGCCATAAGCCGTCTGAGGATAATCATAGTCTTCCCCTGATGGCGGCGGCTCATATAGCTGATAATAGTAATCAGCGTCATCAAAAGGCTCAGCGGTATTATTCCTTAACCACACAAGAGCGCTATACCACTCAGCGTCAATGCGAACCGGTCCCCTGCTGACACACGCTTCGAGTTTCCCAAAGGAAAAGCCTTGCCCAGGGCATATATTAGGGAAGAAAACCACGAAAAAGATAACTATTCCAGCCACAATCACCTTTATCCAGGTAGTCCTTTGTGGCAAGAATCTTTTCTCACTTACCTTCTCCTTCCCTTTTTTCTTTTTCTTCTTTGTAATATATGTCTTCACTATTTCTTTAGGCTTGGTCAGTAATTTCCCCAGGCCAGCGAAGTCCAGGACTCGCCAGGAGAAATATCCGGTGAGCAAGGCAGCATTCACCGCGAAGTAATAGCAAAAACGGCGCTGACCGAAAGCCGCCGCCAGCATTACCACACACCATACCAGAAACAGCGTCTTGTCAGCGCTTCTTTCCCTAACAGCACGATAGCCGAGCAACACCAACACAATGAAAGCGATGAAGAAAGAAGTGGTGAAGTTAGACCATGCCATGTTTATGTCAAGAGGCCGCACCTCCTGAACAGTTAGACCCGTAGCACCAGGAGTAAAGACGCTGAAGTTGCCAAGCATTGAATGAAATAGAGAAGGGTCAATCGCCCACAAAATGGTAACTGCAATAGGAGCAATTACCAGCAGCACCAACGGGTAGAAAGCACGGTGCCAGCCTTTGTTCACCATAAATCGGGAGAGGCCGCTTAATCCTAATGGCACAACTATGGCGATTATCAAAGACACAAGAGAGATGGTTCCCCTCCCCATTTTGAACACAAATGGAAGCGACATTACCGCAGCAATGGCAAAGGTCAACACGCCGATGATGCACAGATAGTCAGTTGATTTGCCTCTTAAGTGGTCTATGATGAATTGAATTACCAGATAGGCGAAGATGATGAACAGCAGCATCAACCCACCCGCCCAGGTGAGAAGGTAAATACCAAAGAAAACGCCCGCCAACAAGGTATAGATGAGCGGCTTCTTAATAACCGTCCAGTCTCGGTTTATTATGTGGCTAAAGGATATTTCCCGTTCCCTGGCTCTTTTAACTGCCATTATCAGGAACAATATAGTCACCGTGCTAAATAAAACCTCAGCTACATGGTGGTCGGTGAAGCCAAGAAGGGAGCGACTCAGGAATTCACTGGGCAACACAACCAGTATGGCTGCCGATAGCACACCCACCCAGCGATTAAATAACTCCTTGCCAATGAAATACACAGGGATAACCGTGAGTGCGCCCAGAACAGCCGGGGTAAAAGCGCCGACTGCCTCTACCGTGTGGGGACTGGGATATCCCAGGCCAATTATCCAGGCAGCGCCGCCGATAAGCCAGTCGTAGAAAGGCATCCAGGGGATTACAGCGCCATGAGGATAATAGGTATAGGCATCAAAATAAATACGATGGGGAAAATGCTGAACTAAGTTTTCCACCAGCCTCATGTGATACCATGGGTCAGCTCCTTTGAACCAAACTGAGCCATCGGAAAAAACCTGGTCGTAGGGAAAATACACCCGAATAAATAATGCTATGCCACAGAGGGCAGCCACGATTATGCCGGCGATAGCCGCCGGGGGAAGTTTAAGCCGTCGTCCTTGAGATCCTTTCCGCTCCCCACCAAAAAGCTTGCCTCGCCATGCTTTAAGTTGTTTACTCATCTAACTAATTCAATAAAAATTACCTTTTAGCTCGCTTCAGGCAATATAATACTACATCACTGCCCAATATAGTAGAGAGTGAGGCAGAAAATGAGGTTATGCACAAGAGTAACCCTTTTTATATTCTCATACCACCGAAGAACAACCCTCTCTGTCATTGCGAGCCTCTTTTTAATTGTCATTGCGGTGAGCCAAAGCCCTGAACCCTTCGCTTCTTGTCATTCTGAGCGTAGCGAAGAATCTCATTCTGCCCAGGACAGGCTCCGTGAAGGGGAAGCGTGGCAATCCTACCCCTCTGTCATTGCGAGCGGAGCGAAGCAATATCAGCAAAGCAAAACTCAAAAATCGAAGGGCAAAATGACAGAGCAAAAATGAAAAAGCAGGCCGTATGAGGCTGAAGGCTGATACCTGAAAGCTATTAACCTGGAGATTGCTTCGTCGAGTTCCCTCGCTTCGCTCGGGACAAGCCTCGCAATGACAAAAGGGGGCCGGCTGGCAATGACAAAAAGAGAGCATGCCACACAACGATAACGAGGGGAAATGTCATCGGCTATATGAACGAGGCTAGGCAATTGAAAGACACGATGATTGTCGCTATAATGTCTATGTTTATGGTGGGCGTAGCCCAGTGGTTAAGGCGCCAGGTTGTGGCCCTGGAGATCGTGGGTTCAAATCCCACCGCTCACCCTTTGTAATCAGGCGCCTATAGCTCAGCGGAACAGAGCACCGGTCTTCGGAACCGGGGGTCGTGGGTTCGAATCCCTCTAGGCGCGCCAGGTAGATAATCATCTCTCGCGACTACCTTCCCCATAAGTTGTTCCCTCAAGCAGCATATCAAAGGACAGAGTCACCACCTGGCAAAGTCCTAATACTAGATAGCTACAAAGCACCGATTATGCCCCAGGACAACCCGTGAGCCAAGTCGCTAAGTTTCCCTTCAAAAATCGCACTGTGCCAACGACTTTGAACCACCCAATGTTTTTATCCCCTGCTCTTTCCTTCTCCCCCAAAGATATAAACAAACGACACAAAAATTCACTCCAGACGGTAGGCCCTTCAGCCAGCATCGTTTCCTTAAGCAGAGTTCCTGGAAATGCGTCTAAATAGTCTCCGCCACCAGGGCTGTTTGCCTGTAGTGAGTAATTTAACCTGACTTTCCAAAGTATGGACCCTCTCCGTCGCCGCCCCGAGTTGAGCAGCAAGCTGTAGATTTTGTTGCTGTAACTCATGTAGCAACCCTTGAAGTGTGTCTATGGCCTGTCCAGGCTCTTTGTCCAGGGTTTTTCCCTTCATTAGCTCAGGTGGTATTGCCGAGATCCTGAATTCCCCGCCATGATTTCCCCGGATAAATTCAGCATGAAGCTTGCCGCTCTTGACATACCGTCTGACTGTCCGGGTCGATATGCCCATTGAGTTGGCTGCCTGTGTTACTGTCAAACCCTGATTTGTCATAAGACTAGACAAGTCTATAGACAAACTGCTGCATTTGTCAAGGGTAGTTAGCACTAAAGGTGGCAAGTTTTACTAAAAACGCCGTTTAGCAGAACAAGCTTGAGTAACCACAGAACGCAAGCAAAATGAGCGACAAGTTACAATTTACCGTCTACTCGCTGGTCAATCCCCGCTGTCTTACCCTGTCAAGCAGATCGCCAGTTCAAATCCCCCCAGACGCAGCAGTGTGGCAAACTCAGCCCATCTTCTGCAGCTCTTTATACAGTGTCTTACCTAGAGGGTCTTTGGGGAGCGAATCGAGGAACTGAACATACTTCGGTGTCTTAAAGCTGCTGAGCTTCCCTTTGCAAAGATTGATTATCTCTTCCTCAGTAGCTTTTTCCCCCGGCTTCAACACGATAAAAGCCTTGAGTTCTTCCCCATATTTCTGATCAGCAACGCCAACAACGGCTGCCTCGGAGACCTTGGGATATTGATAGACAACTTCCTCAATCTCACTTGGGAAGATATTTTCCCCTGCCTTTATTATCATATTCTTCTTGCGCTCTACGATGAAGAAATATCCATCTTCATCCATATAGCCCATATCTCCAGTGCGAAGCCAGTCGCCCACAAATGCTTCCTTAGTTTCCTGCGGCTTGTTCCAGTATCCCTGCATCACTACAGGTCCCCCCACCACCAACTCCCCTACTTCGCCAACATTGAGTGGTTTACCATTTTCGTTCACCACCCTCATCTTACCACCCATTGGCTTACCTATGGAACCCGGCTTATACGGTCTATCAACTGGGCAAGCGCAATTATTGGCTGTCGCCTCGGTTAATCCCCAACCCTGGTATACCTTGCCGGGGTATTTAGCCTCGAACTCCTTTCTGGTATCCTCGGTTAATGGAGCAGAGCCAGAAACCCAGAATTTCATTGAAGAGAGGTCGTATTTCTTCGATTCAGGATACATGTTCTGGTAGACGAACATAGTAGGCACCTGCGTTGTGAGCTTTACCTTATGTTTCTGTATCGCTTCAAAAATGAGTTCAGTGTCGAACCACCTGACTAATACCCATCTACTGCCACCATAGAACATCGCGTTCATTGTTGCCATGCCGTAGGAATGAGAAAGCGGAAGCGAGCTTAACACCGTATCGCCATGCATGAGTGGTCCCTTGAGGGTTTCAGTTTGCCCTTCAGCATTAGCATACAAAGCCCGGTGGGGGAGCATAACTCCCTTGGGTCTTCCCGTAGTTCCTGCAGTATAAAGCAGTGCTGCTAACTCCTCGTCAGCGGTATCTTCCATTTCCAATTTGTCTGAGCTTTTATCAACTACGTCCCGAAATAGCAATGTGTCCGGGGCCTCGTCAACTGAAATTACATGCTTTATACTCGGTGTTGCTGCCTTGCCATGGGAGACCTTTTCCATGAACTCTGTAGCACTTATTACTACAACCGGGCTGGCATCCTGGTAGATGTATGCCGTCTCTTCAGCAGAGTAAAGGAAGCTGAGAGGGATAACCGCAGCGCCAATTTTGAATATTCCTACAAAGCTGACCACAACCTCAGGACAGTTGGGTAGCTGGATAACAACCCTATCACCTCTTTTCACACCGAGGTTCTTAAGTGCATTGCCAACCCTGTTTGACCAGCGGTCAATTTCAATATTGGAATATTCCTTGTCTTCGAACGTCAATAAAGGATACTCACCATAATCGCTAATATTGTCTTTTATCAATCGGCCAACATTCATTTTTGCCTTTCCTCCTTCTTAAATCTATTTTATTCAAATACTTTACCCCAAAAATGCCCCAAAAAACAATACGAAACGAGCCTCCAACACCTTGTTAAAGCAACGTGAAAGGGATAAAATGGAATTCAAAACCAAATTTTTCAGCAAAGAAAAAAGGAGGTGCTCAAATGGAGAAGGCATTGGAATCGCATGTTATGCGGAGACTGTGTGTTGGGGACATGCTCAGGCGGAGCACGCAAAAATCCGCCAGGAAAGAAGCACTAGTTTATAGCTATAAAGGCACCGTCACAACTCGGCTCACTTTCGAAGAACTCAACCAGAAAGTAAACAGATTTGCCAATGCTTTAACCGAGCTCGGAATCAAGAAAGGAGACAGAGTTGCTATCATCTCACATAATTGTCCCCAATACGCCATTTATTTGTACGCACTGGCAAAGACGGGGGCCTGGATAACCCCCCTGAATTTCGCCCTCAAGGCAAGAGAAATTACTCTGCTAATCAATCATGCTGAACCTGTTGCTT
>Ga0307433_1000425_pt1 | contig 33891 bp, 26 predicted proteins | sample SalMarWE160210MG_FD_202166 | JGI IMG/M metagenome (GOLD analysis project Ga0307433, IMG submission 202166) | Salt marsh sediment microbial communities from the Plum Island Ecosystem LTER, Massachusetts, United States - WE1603-210 | ecosystem: Environmental > Aquatic > Marine > Intertidal zone >... | reverse complement strand
CTACCTCCCCCGGTTGGTGATTGTAGAATGGTAATTAGTAACCATTTAACCGGTTGACTAATTCTCTGTCTTCTGCTCTGAATGAACTATGAACCATGAACTATGAACAATGAACCATTTACTCATTTACTCATTTACTCATTTACTCATTTACTCATTTACTCATTTACTCATTTACTCATTTACTCATTTACTCATTTACTCATTTACTCATTTACTCATCTACTCATCCACTCTACGCGATACGCTTCACGCTTCACGCAATACGGGGCCGACGTCGCCCCTATAATTGGACGAACCTGCGTGTTTGATGCGAAAAATGAGCGATTTTTTGAAGTGCGAATTTACGTAAGCGCCTGTGTAGCAAGGAATAAAAATTTTTTCAAAAATTTCGATTTTCCCGCGCAACTACCTGCGTATTTGATTGATTTTTCTCTGTAAGTCTATATTCCCCCGATGGTTACAACGGAAATTTTTACAATCCCTTGTCGACTAAGGACTTAGAACCCCGCTTGCCCTGCCTGTCCCCGAATGCCTTTGTCGGGGATCCAGTTATTGGCACCGCAAGGGGTTCGTTTAGCCCTGCCGCTTGCGGCAGGGGTCTGGGGGTTCTTATCATTCTGAATCCGCCATGGGCGGATAAATATTGAAGAAGCAACGGGGATTTCTTATACTTAAAGGAACAGTCTTTCTTTCTCGGTTTTATACAGTCTGTATAATCATTGTTAGGTACGAAGAAAAATATGAAAAAACGAGCACCAAGAAACAGAACGCTGACATGTTCTGAATCAGAGATCACTGAGTTGTCAAATAAGCTCATGCGTCTCTCAAAAGTGGCTAGCATAGACTCGATTACCAACCAGATCATTCATCAAGATTTTGCGGAGGCGATCGCGTTTTTTCCTCAAGGTTTTGTCGATCTTTTGATTGTCGATCCACCATATAACCTTACGAAGAATTACAACGGTCATGTATTCAGGTCTAAGCAGGCAGAAGATTATACGAAGTGGTTCGAGAGCATTGTTGTGTCTTTTATGAAAATCTTGACCTCAACCGCCTCTATTTATGTTTGCAGTGACTGGCAAACATCGAATCTCGTATTCCCAGTTTTAGACAAACATTTCACAGTGCAAAATAGGATAACATGGGAAAGAGAGAAAGGCAGAGGCGCAAAAAGCAACTGGAAGAATAATACAGAGGATATTTGGTTTTGCACATGTGGAAGAGAATATTTTTTCAATGTAGATGCAGTGAAACTCAAAAGGAGAGTTATTGCCCCATACCGTACAGATGATGGCAAGCCCAAAGATTGGGAAGAATCTCAGAATGGCAATTACCGCCTGACTTATCCCTCAAACTTGTGGTCTGACATCACAATACCATTTTGGTCTATGCCGGAGAACACAGACCATCCGACTCAGAAGCCTGAGAAGCTCATTGCAAAGCTGATTATGGCAAGTACCAAAGAAGGAGACTTTGTTTTCGATCCTTTTCTTGGAAGCGGCACAACAGCGGTTGTAGCCAAAAAACTACATCGCCGATTTTGCGGTGTGGAAATGAATTTGGAATACTGCTGCTGGGCTGAAAAGCGATTGATGCTCACAAAATATGACTCATCCATTCAAGGTTATGTTGACGGTGTCTTCTGGGAGCGTAACTCGCTTAACGAACAATCTAAGAAGGAAAAAACCTCCATTATGGCAACACAAGGAGCCTTATTTTGAAGTCATCATTCTTTTACAACGGGCATTACAAGGAATTAGCTGATAAACTAAAGGCTTACATTAATTCCGTTCCAGAGTTCTTGTCATTACAAACCGCACGTAGTACACGTGCGGTAGGCGACGCTATCGAAGGACTCATTTCTGAAAAGTTTGATTCATTGTTGGGCGGCTGGTGCAAGGAATACTCCTCCAGTTTTGCCCGCCGCGCAATGGCAGATATTGCGTTCAAAGACAAAGAGGACTTCTATTGTATTGTTGATGTTAAAACACATCGTGAAGATACAAAATTCAATATGCCAAATTTAACATCAGTTGAGCGTCTGTCTCGTTTTTACGAGGATGACAAGAACGTTTTCGCCCTTATAATGGTGAGATATAGACTTGATGGCAATCGAGTCCTCGCGACGGAAGTCAGTTTTGTGCCAATCGAATTTCTGAGCTGGGATTGCCTAACAGTGGGGGCATTGGGATGGGGGCAGATTCAAATCGCCAACTCAAACCGAATAATCGTGAATGATGGCTTCTCCCGGAAACAATGGATGCTCACATTGTGCGACACCATGCTTGAATTCTATCCTAAAGAGATATTGAAGATTCATGAAAGGATAGGAAGGTTTGAGGACGTGAAGTCCTATTGGGAGAAGAAAGAGGATATTTGGATTCGAAAATCACATTGATACAACAGCGAATGATTACCCTGCACCGATTATTTTTCCCCGTCCTTTTCACGTTGAATCGCTTCGGATTCTCTCCAGAATTTCCTCCGCAATCCGCTAAATACGGGTCACGAGTAACGGCCTCCGGCAGTTTACCCTGCCTGTCCCGCCATAGCTTTAGCGAAGGCGGATGTTCTCTGCCTGTCTCGCCAGAGCTTATGCGACGGCGGATGGCAAAAATAATCAGTGTTAATCCGCCGAAGGCGGAAGCGACGGAGGATAGAGATGCTATTTGAGCTCGACCGACCAGTAGGCGTGGTCGAGGAATTGCTTCCAGCTTTTGTAGCGTTGATGGCCTAAATGAATATGAACGAGGGGATTGTGTTTCGGCTTGACGGGCTTTTGGATGAGCGTCATACCAGCCTGCTTCGGCGTTCTGCCGCCTTTTTTGACGTTACAGTCGGTGCAGGCACAAACGATATTTTCCCACACTGCTTTTCCGCCCATAGTCCGTGGGGTAACATGGTCGAGTGACAGCTCGCCGGCCGGCTGGCGTTTGCCGCAGTACTGGCACCGATTTTTATCGCGGGCGAAAATATTTCGGCGATTGAGTTTCACTTCGGTTCGGGGCAGACGGTCGTAGAATAACAGCCGAATAATCCGTGGTACCGCGATATGAAAGTTGACGGTGGATATCCAATCGTGTCCATCCGGTTCGAAGTTTCGTTTGAACTGGCTTACATCACACCAGCTTTGGAAATCATAGCTTGAGTATTTATCCTGCTCAACAGAAACAACCTCGGCAATCTCGCGAAACAGCAGAGAAAATGCCCGCCTGGCTCCTACTATTCGGATAGCCATGTAATGCTTGTTCAGTACAAGAACATTACAGTCGAGACCGGATTTAATTTCAGAAGCAAACATAAAAATTAATCAGCAAAAAAAGCTCCTAAACTACTCATCTTTTTAAATAACAAAAACTTCAACGGGTTGCAAGAAAAAAATGTGGAGCCCCACAGGCATAGCCCATGCCACCTCTCCATCCTTCGTAGTCCCAAAGGGATGCCTTACGGTACTATGGAGAATGGAAGCGAGTAGTAGCACGGGCGGGGCCTTAACCCCGTTAGAAATAACCATCTCTATGTCCTTTACGAGCCCATTAAAACAATTTTTCTCCCGTTAGGGATGGCCAAGTCCATAACGGGGTAAATCCGCCTGCAGCGGGCAGCTCGATGAGCCGGACTCGTCTCGGCGAAGGCGGGTAAACCACATTAGGAAAGCTCGGGCGGGGCTTTAACCCCGTTAGAAATAACCATCTCTATGCCTTTTACTATCCCATTAAAACAATTTTTCACCCGTTAGGGATGACCAAGTCCATAACGGGGTAAATCCGCCTGCAGCGGGCAGCTCGATGAGCCGGACTCGTCTCGGCGAAGTGCCGAGCCGTAGCCGGACGGGCAGGCTTTCTCCGCAAGGAGTCCATAGGACTAACATGGTAAATTTGTGAGGCAGAACTGGTTTTTGTGTGAAAAGTGTGTAAATTGCGGCACTCGTCACGGTGGAGCGTGTCGTAGCCGGACGGGTAGGCTTTCTGGCGGGGTAAATTTGTGGGGCAGAACTGGTTTTTGTGTGAAAAATACTTAAATTGCTGCACTCGTCACGGTGGAGCGTGCCGTAGCCGGAAAGGAATCGTATCATATAGAAAGTGGTGAAATGATAGACTCCCCACACAACACTTGCCACACGATGCATTAAACGACTCATACAACGCTCCGTCTCCATAGTTATGGCCCGTCCTCCGCAGTAGCTTTGCTACGGAGGGTGGAAGCGCGTCGGCGACTCAATGCCGCAAGAGCTATTAACACTGCTTTTGCGTTAAATTAGGCAATGAGAATCGCAAGGGTTGTTTCCGAACTCCTCCCAAGCCTAATAAAAAAAAACAGCTTTACGACTCTTTTGGGCTGTTGGGGGCTGATTTAGGAATTACATTCTCAGCTCTTAGCCCTTTTTCACCCTCGACAACATCGAAAGTAACTTCATCACCTTCAACAAGAGTCCTATATCCATCACCTGAAATACTTGAGTAGTGGACGAAAATATCGTGGCCTTCGGGGCCTTCGATAAATCCGTAACCCTTTCTTGGGTTGAACCACTTAACTTTCCCGTCCGACATAAAACGCCCCTTTTGAACAACTTTTACAAAACATATTATTCTTTACGCATCCCACAATTTAGCATAGCTTAAAGTGCGTAGCAAAGCTGGGTCTTAAGTTGTGGGTTACGGCTTCTTACTCAAAAACAATTATTTCACATCAGCCGATTCTGTAGCAGGAACAGATAGATTTTGTTTCATCAATCGGCCCATCTTGAATTTAATCGTTCGCTTTGCGGGAACCTCGACCCGCTCAAGCGTTTTTGGATTTTGCGCACTTCTCGCTGCTCGCGTTCTGGTCTCAAAGACGCCGAAATCCCGGAATTCCAGACGGTTGTTTTTCCCGCACAACTCTGTCGTTATCTCATCGAGAAATGTCTGGATTATACGTTTTACCAAAACTCTTTTTGCTTGTGTGCGTTCCGCAATCCGATCGATAAGCTCTTTCTTCGTAACTGTTGCCATAGATTACCTCTCTTTAGGAAAAAACGATTGAGAGTTCCACTTACTTTAACAAAAGCCGCTGCCTTGGACGTTACAACAACTCATCACACGCCTCTCTACAATTTAGTGACCAATGAGTAAGCACCATGAAAGCGGCCTTCCTAGCCGTTTTGAATACCTATTGTTCTCCATCAAACACAAAAACAACCGGCAAAATGGAAACTCTAAGATACCACAAGTTACTATACAACAAAGACTTCTATATATCAAGCAATTTTTCCACAAAATTTTAATATTCCAGAAAAAAGCTAAATTGTTTCAGAAAAGGCAGAAATCTGCGTCAGTGTAGGAAACCGCTGCAATTGAGCCAACGCGGCTAAATAGACGGGCGGGACATTAAATTTAGACTACTCGAAGGTCGTGACAAACAGATTTTTCTGTAATAAATGAATATAAGTCCTTTGTTATAAGATGGTTATACGAAGAAGGCTTTTATTTGAGCCGGCCGTCGTGTTCAAATACGCTTTTGGAGCGTGCAGAAAAACCGCTCTGCAGCCGCATACAGCTCGTATTTATGTTTTTGTGAATTTACTGTTGCTCATTTATAGCATTTTTTAGACACTCGTCTCGGCAAAGGCCGAAGCCGGAGCAGGACGGATTGCACAGGAGAATTAGCCACGAATTTGCACGAATTTGCACAAAATATATAGAAACCGCAGACCCATTCGACTGCGCTCGGGACAGGTTAACGCGGATCCGCCGTCGTTAATTCGGCCTTCGTAGCCATAGGCAACTATGGCGAAGTAGGCGACTATGGCGAGACAGGCTTACACGGATTTCTATTAGTGGGGAAAAAGTGCTTGATTTTTCTAGTGGAGGAGATATAATCAAAAATCACAGTAGTGGAGTGCAGCAATAGAGACCGTGCCGATTAAATATATAATGTTAGGGGACTAAATGAATATTGAAGCTTTCTTATTATGTGATGCAGCAACAGAGCAACAAGGGAAATTAAATATCTTAGGCGCATTCGATACTCTATTTGCCAAGCAGATGCCTGTGGCGCATCCGGCGTGTGCTATCGCGGCAAGAATACGATTCGATAAAATTGAAGAAGGTGGCCACCCAGTAAGAATTCATATAATCGACGAAGATGGCAAATCAATAGGCCCTAAGTTGGAAGGTAATATAAATGTAAGTATTGGAGATGATGTGGATTCGGCAGCTATTAATACTGTTCTGAATATTCAAGGGCTCAAGTTTGAAAAGTATGGGCAATATAGGATAGATCTAGCCATCGATAATCAAATAAAAGGGTCTTTGCCTTTTTATATTAGAGAGGTGCCGAATCAAACCGAACTGCAGTAAAATATAAACAAAGAATGACCCAAGAGGTTCAATTTGGCGAAAATGGGATTTGCATGTTCATACTCCTTGTTCTTGTCTCTGTAATCAGTTTACGCGGATTTTGATTTGCATATCTTGTCATCTAGAATCATCTTGCCGTTGGCCGCTTGCACCTGCTCTAACTAACCATATTGCCATATTAGTTCCTATCCATAAAAATTATCACCGCTTTTTTCTTAATTGGTCGATATAAACAAGCTCGCCGTCTTTATCTTTATACTTCCAGAATCTCCAGCCATTCATTGTTTTTTTCTTTGTAACCGAAATCCCGGCCATTGATGGTGAATCGAACAGTTGCCCCGACGGAACCATTTTAATTACCCCGCTTGGCAAAACTTTTGCTTTGTAGTTTTTGCCTTTATATGAACAATATATCCTTTGATATCCCCTCAATAATCCTTTCAGCGGCCGCTCGCCTTTGCGCTTTGTTTTTTCTTTTTTCTTGCTCTTTTTCTCGAAAGAAGATGTTCCCTCAAATATTGTTTCGATTTCTTCTCGGCTTTTATTTGCGACTCGTTTTCTCAGGATTGGCAACAGGTTCTTGGAATTTTTAAGTTTTCCTTTTATAGTATTTCCTGCCGGATATGCAATCCTCAAAAGCAACGACTCAAGCTCTTTAATATGACCTGCTTTTCTTATTATATAAAGGCTGAAATGCGTCCATTTACCCTTATGCCTGTTACTTAGATGGTGTTTGATTCTGCTCTTGAGATTACCTGCCAGCCCCACATAGTATAGTTTGTCTTTTCGGTATAGTGCATAAAGTCCCTGATACCCTCTAATCATATCCGTGATTTCTTTTTGGTACCTGTCGAATATCTGGGCACTTACCTTTTCGACATACCCCGCCACTATCGCTCGTGTCTTGTTTTTCCTCTTGCCCGTCATTTATTTGCTCCTCCTTTTTGTGAATTCCGCGAATCCTTTCGCCATAACATAGGATGGCAAAGACAGATCAAAGATGTTTCTTTAATAATTCGCTGATAGTATTTATTCCAAGCTCTAAAACATTTTTTTTCAAGTCTTTATAATGTTCTGAACTATGAATTGGCTCGTCAACTTTTCTTTCCCCTTCAAGTAAAGTAATGATGTTCAGATCAACATCAAAGTATGACATTATCGTATGAGAAGAATGGCTACCATAAGTGATTTTATTTTTAGGATTACTATAATCGCCTGTCAACTGGCTTTCTAATTGAAGCAACACACAGTCTATTTTTGGCATTATGCTTTTTAGCAAAGTAAAATCGACCATTATTCTTTTCAACATCGCATTTTCTGTATACGCCTTACACTCAATCCCCATTACCATTTTCTTGTTTATCGAAACATGAACATCCGTTCTCAATACGTAGTAATAATCAGAAATATTCTTACGTATATATTCACGAACTTCTTTGTGTTTTAGTCTGTCGATGTAAGGCTTATTGATTGGAATTTTAAAAGTCTGCTTCTCCAATGATAATCTTGTGGGTTTTCCTTTAAGATTTTGCCAAGCAATTGCCACCATGTGTTTTGCAATACTTTCAACGAGTTTACCTTTTCCTGCACGAATTACACCACCAAAAGCTCTTTCTTCATCATTGTCAGCCTCTGCTTCAATACCTTTAACAAGAATCTCATAGGCTTTCACGATTTCATCTACGCTATACGGCATTGTTTTTTCTCACCACAAAATTGAACTTAAACGAGTTTCTGCTTTTTCGCAGTACTTTTTGGAAATATCAATTCCTATGTATTTTCGACCAGTCATTTTTGCGACAAATGTTGTTGTTCCCACTCCGTTAAATGGGTCTAATACAACATCTTTCTGGAAACTAAATAATTTCAAAACTCTTGTCGCTAATTCTTCAGGAAACATAGCTGGGTGTTTATAATCTTTCATGTTCCTTTCTGGTGCAATAGACCATTTGCCAACAACCCATTTTTTGAATTCATCTGCTACAATGTCGACGTCTTCGGCGCGTCCCTCTTTTTTGAGTGTGCCTTTGCAGAAAATCTCCAGAAACTCCCAAGTATATTTCAGATAAGGGTTGCTCGGACTTTTCCAACTTCCCCACGCAGTATATTTACAGTTGTAATTATTTTTCTCCCAAAGTATTTCCCCCTTCCAAATTAGTTTCCGGTTGATAAAGAAATTACTTATGATGTGATGGCTGGGAATATAATCGGAAAATAGCGGTTGTATATTTACTATTATTCTGCCACCAAATTTGAGTATCCTGATACATTCATCAAATACTTTGAAGAGCTTCTCAAAGTAATCTTCCCAGAAATGGTCGTCAGCATTTTTCTCATAATCAAGGCCAAAGTTGTAAGGTGGTGAAGTAAAAATTAAATCTACGGAATTTTTCGGAAGCTCTTTAAGAATCGTCTCGCTATCACCACAGATGATCCTATTCAAGTATTTATCGGGGACAGCATTAACAACCGTATTTGCAAAACCATTATCACGAGTGTAATAATATTGCCCTCTCTTTTTTTCCTTCTGCCCTCTGTTTTTCACTTTCCTTTCTTTATTATAATCGACATAATTTCTTTTTCGCCCTTTGATGCCATAGCTCTTTACGGCTTCAATCTTATCTACGGCCTGTCCAAGTAATTGGCTTTTTGTTTGGCTATCAATACGAGAACATTTGTCCTTTAGAGAATCGACGTTAATCTCCTTAAGACAGATAACCAAAGAATTGTTCTTCTTCACAATTCTGACCTCGTCTTCGTTAAAAGTTTGGTTAAATAGTTCGACAGCTTGTCTGTCGCTTGTTGTTATATCTGAAAAAGTGGTTAAGTCTAAAAATTTATACATTTATTAGCCTTTGTTTTTTAACCTTTGACCTTACATTCTCTACCATTCTCACCTTTTTGTCAAAACCAACCTTTCCCCATTTTACCCGCAATCTTAAAACCCGCAAACCCCAAAATCCAGAAATTTGGCCTTTTCGCGGTGCCGAAGGAAAACAACTCACCTGATAAATCGGGGGAACATATTAACCCCCAACATAAAGTTGGGAGCTTCTGGAACCCGCCATACAAACGGCGGGTAAACCCCTTGCAGTGCAAGGGGCTAACAATAATTAAATAACTGGATCCCCGACAAAGGCATTCGGGGACAGGCAGGCAGGGCAGGCAAATTCGTCGCTCGTCGCTTGTGATCCGTCGCTCGGATGCGTATCTCGTGAAGCGTGAAGGGCCTGAACGGTCATAAATGGTAAAACTGAGGAAATTGCCGGCCTACAGACAAAAGTGTTGACCAGAGAGGGACTAATCAGGATAATTAAATTTTTATGTGTATTCAGGCGACCCGCCTTCGCTAAGGCTACGGTGGGCAGGCCCGCTATGGCGGGCGTAGAACGGTGTTGAGTTTGTATAGTAACTCGCCTCGCTTGCGCTGCGGCGCAGGGGCAGCAGGCTCGCCTCGATTTGGCGCAGCGGGCAGGATAAATGTTTATGTCTATAAGTAAGACCGAGAAAACCGGCTTTGACAAGACCGCTCAAAGACGAAAAGATAGGGCAACTGAAATAGCAAACACCTTCGAATGGCTGATAGTTGCTTTTGTACTGGCTTTTGTCTTCAGGGCTTTTATAATGGAGGCATTCCGCATACCTACCGGCAGTATGGCCGACACACTTAAAGGTGCTCACTTTCGGCTGCGATGTCCGCAATGTGGATATAAGTATGACTATGGTTTTATCGGGAGATACTTTGGATTCCAGAGGGAAGATTATATACCGCCGCATAGGAATTTAGGCAGGTCATATCCATCTCGTTGCCCAAGTTGTGGTCACTATCAGATGACCGGCGGCGTGATGCCGGTGGCAAATGGCGACCGAATACTTGTTCTGAAGTGCATCTACCAGTTCGTCGAACCAAAACGCTGGGATGTCATAGTATTCAAAAATCCCGATAAACCTCAAATAAATTACATCAAACGCCTGGTCGGCCGACCTGGAGAAACCATAGAAATAATAGATGGCGACGTCTATATCAATGGACAAGTCAGTCGAAAGCCTCGTAAAGTCCAGGAAGAATTGTGGATGCCGGTTTATAATAACGATTATCAGCCAGTGAGACCCAGAAAACCCTTAACCCATTTGGGGTTTAATGGGCACTTCTGGCAACAACCATTCAAGAATGCTGCGGGTTCAGAATGGGTAATCAACAACGAAGATAAGCCAACTATTTTTTACCTGGACAGCTCCGCCGATGAGAGCCATTCGATTTTTTATGATGCGTCGGTTGGCAATGATTTCAGAGCGACATACGCTTACGATGATGTTAGAGAATATAGCTATATGCCGTATTGCAGTGACCTGATGGTACGTTTCTATGCTGATTCGATGCTGCGCCAGGGCCGGATAGGTGTGGAACTCAGCAAATATGAAACTAATTATAGAGCGGGGGTCGATTTTAATGATGAAGGTGTAATGGTTATCACAAAGATTGAAAAAGATGGAAAAGTCACAGAATTAGCTCGTAAGTTAATCGAACCACCAGTTGTAAATGAACCTGCTCTGGTTAAGTTCGCCAATGTTAACCATCAGTTGATTTTTCAATTTGGCAGCGAAAATTTAATTTATGATTTAGGTCTAGACCCCAACGATGCAGGCGAAAGGAAAACAGGCCTTCAGCCACAAATAAAAATCTTTGGCTCCGGTAAATTGACCCTCTCGCATATAGCGATTTTCAGAGATATTCACTACACTGCCAGAAAATTTGCCAACAGCCCCAAGCAGGGCAGGGCAATAGAAGGTTCACCGTTTACCCTTGGAGAAAATGAGTTTTTCGTACTGGGTGATAACAGCCCCAGCAGCGAGGACTGTAGATGGTGGAGCAACGATGGCGTGGCAAATAGAGGTCTGACCTACCGTGCGGGGGTTGTCCCGCGTGACTATCTGGTGGGCAAGGCACTTTTTGTCTATTGGCCGCAGGGCTTCAAAATTTTTGCCAGAGATTCCTGGGGACTTATCCCTAATATTGGCCAGATGCGGTTTATCTACGGCGGCTCAAACAAAAACAAATCGGTAATTGGTAACTGGTAATTGGTAACTATTTAACCAATTACCATTTAGCAAAATTAGATGGGATAAAAAATGTCTGACGGGATGAACGTGCTTTTAATCGGAAGTGGCGGACGTGAGCATACAATCGCATGGAAGTTGGCTCAATCAAAAAACCTGAGCAAACTCTATATTGCACCCGGTAACGCGGGCACAGCAAAATGTGGCGAAAATGTCCCTATCGGCGCCACCGATATTGACAAGCTCCTGGACTTTGCAAAGCAAAAAACCATAGAGCTTGTGGTAGTCGGGCCGGAAGACCCACTGGCGGCAGGAGCGGTTGATGCATTTGAAGCAGCGGGTATAAAGGCATTTGGGCCCGGCAAAAAGGCGGCACGGCTCGAAGCGGATAAGGCATTTGCAAAACAATTGATGCGCTCCAGTGCTATATCCAACGCTGAGGGCAGAATCTTCGACAGATTCAAAGAGGCCAAGGCATATATCGCCAGCAGGGACGATGCGGTGGTGGTAAAAGCAGCAGGTCTTGCAAAAGGCAAAGGTGTTTTTGTGTGTGATGACCCTGCGGATGGTATTTTAGCGGCTGAGAAGATAATGTGCGATAAGACATTCGGCGCGGCAGGTGACAAAATCATCGTAGAAGACAAACTGTTAGGCGAAGAGGCCTCGATACTTGCCTTTGTGGACGGTCGAAATATCTACGTTATGGAATCATCGCAGGACCACAAGCCCATCGGCGATGGTGATACGGGCCCAAATACCGGCGGGATGGGTGCTTATAGTCCTGCACTGGTGGTTACCGATGAGCTTATGAGTCAGATTAGTCGTGAAATTCTTGTGCCGGTGGTCGATGCAATGAATCGCAACGGCACACCATATAAAGGTGTACTGTATGCCGGGCTTATGATGACCTCTGGCGGGCCGAGAGTGCTGGAATTTAATGTTCGTTTCGGTGACCCTGAAACCCAGCCCATTTTGATTCGGCTAAAAAGCGATTTGCTGGAAGTTCTGCTGGCAGTTTGTGACGGCACATTAGACCAGGTTAGTCTCGTGTGGGACCAGAGGCCATCTGTGTGTGTGGTGATGGCTTCAGGGGGTTATCCGGGGGATTACGAAAGGGGAAAGAAAATAACCGGCCTGAACGAAGCCGAACAAATTCAGGACGTTGTCGTATTTCACGCTGGAACTAAGAGTCAAAATGACGATATTGTTACCAACGGCGGCAGAGTTCTGGGAGTAACAGCGCTCGGAGAGACAATCGCAGTTGCAAAAGAGAGAGCATACGAAGCTGTAGATATGATAAAATTCGATGGTGCTTATTGCCGCCGTGATATTGCGGAAAAAGCGATTAAGAAGAGATAGCTCGTACTTCGCAGAGTAGTATTTGTAGCTGATGATTGCACTGTGAACTTAAATCCGCCAGACGTAAGGCGGATAAAATTCTCTGTGTTTTCTATGGTTAGTTTCAGGACTCAAAGCTCGAAATCAAAAACTGTAATTCGCTGGCTTCTGCGAGTTTTGCTGCTGGTTGTTGTCTTATGGCTTGTTTTTATCTTAGCAGGACGAGCTCTTCCCCATGTTGCCATCGGTCAGATTGCTGAGCTTACCAATGCGAAGGTCCGGGTCAAATCGATAGATTTTAATCTTGATGGTTCTGTCTTTATCAGAAAACTTGTCATCAGCCCTTATCGCTCGTCTCGGCGGAGGCTCGCCGAGCCGCAGTCGGAAAAGCAGGACCCGGATGATGAAATACTCAGAGCCGAGACGGTATATGCGCGCTTTGATATAGGTAGTTTATTGTTACTTCGGCCGCGATTGAAAGAAATAGATGTTAATGATTTTGTTTTCAACGCCCGATACAATTTGGATACAGAACAGTGGAATGTAGCTGCACTTAAAATCAAGCCCCCGCTCTTGTCTTCCGACAGGCAGACGCGGGGGGAGATGCCGCTTGTGCGTCTCGAAAGAGGGAAACTCCAATACAGCAAGGTCTCAAAAACCGGTGTTAAAGTTGTTGCGGAAATACCTGTTGATATGAGGTTTGGACCTGCCGAAGAAAAACAAGATACTTACAGCTTCGAGATAACAACAGCCAAGTTGGCCAGTGGTTTTGGCGAGAGTCACCTGAGAGGGTTCTACCAGCCCCCCCCGCAGCTTTCTGCGAAAGCAGAAGCGGGGGCGGGTAACCCGGGCAATATCATATTTGCAGGTGGAATATCGTCAGCTGATATTCCTGCGCTTGAGATGGCATGGATAATCGAGGTCTTGGCCGGCGAGTTACAATATGACGGGGAAGATTTCTTATTGAAGCTTAGCCTGAAAGATTTCCATTCGAAGCAGAGTCCCTCGCTGGATAAATTGGCTCAGCTCGCGCCATCATTTCTGCAAAATTTAAGCGGGTTCACTGCCCTGCAGGGGTTCTTCAATAGGTATGTTCCTGCCGGGTGTATTGATATTTATCTTGAGATATCCGGCAGCTTAAAGCGCCTGCGAGAAAGCAAATTGGCCGGCAAAGTCTATTGTAAGGACGTCTCGATTTGCGACCGCAGGTTCCAGTATCCTATAGAGCACCTGACGGGTGAAATAGATTTTACTGAGAAAAGGGTGTCGATGAACAATCTTTGCGGCAAGCATGGTGACGTTACGCTTTTCTTTAACGGGTGGTCTGGGGGTTTTGGGCCGGACTGGCAGTACGAAACCCGGATGACAAGTAACAATATGATTTTGGATAAAGACCTGTATGATGCATTAAACGAAGGGCAAAAGGAGTTCTGGACGGCTTTTTCCCCGAAAGGTCTTGCAGTGATAGATTACCATCTCAGCCGGAAGTCTCCAACGGACACAAAAAGCAACCTGGTCGTTGAACTGCTCGGTACTGAAGCTATATACAAACATTTTCCTTATCCATTGAAGAATCTTGCCGGCAAGCTCTTCTTCGACCATGAGGGCATTACCTTTTCAAATGTGGTTTCACAGGTAGACGGCAGAAAAATTGTCGTCAACGGTAAAGCAGTAACTGCCGGTACCGATAGACCAATATATGATGTTACAGTCGATGTGAATAATATACCGTTGGATTCAACGTTGGAGTCGGCATTATCAGATGTGCAAAGACAGCTATATGCTCAATTCCGTCCTGCCGGTCTGGCCGATGGTGAGATTAAGGTTTTTACTCCCGCTCTTGCTTCGCCTGCCCCCGCGTCTCCCGACGCGAGTCGGGGCGGCGGGCAAGAAGCTGCGGGGGCTAACGTAGCAAACTATATAGCTGATTTGTCTTTCAGAAAATCTTCTTTGAATTCAACTCAAATTCCGCTTGTTATATCAGATATCACGGCAAAAGCCGTTTTTACAAATGATTCGATACGTATAGATAGTTTTGCCGGCCAGCACGCCGGAGGTTTGCTTTGCCTGACCGGTCAGGCCTGGCCGGATGAGAAAGGCAGTCTGCGATATAACCTGAAATTAGATGCCAGAGGTGCGCAGCTGGATGAGCGACTGTTTGATTTACTGCCCGAGCCGTTAGAAAAAACCGTCTTGGAGTTTCAGCCGGAGGGCAAAATAGACTACAAGGCCGACTTAAACAAAACCGACCCTAACAATTATCCTGACTATAATATAGACGTAACTTGTCTGGATGACAGCATCAATTACAAATGCTTTGCTTATCCGCTGAAAGACATCACCGGCAGTTTAACGATAACCAAAAACTATATCAGACTAAGAGATATTGTTGCAACCGCCGCTGAAGGTATTCATATTGAGGGACCCCGCCTTGCGGGAACCCAGCCGGATGTATCGACTATAAAAATAAATGGCGAAGTAATTTTGGCTGATAATGTTTTCAACAGCGGCTGGTTTGAGCTTTCGGCGAGGAACATTCTTTTGGACGAACAGCTCGGAATCGCTTTGCCTGAAGGTCATAAGGCCTTTTACTCACAGCTGTCCCCCACGGGCCGGTTCGATGTGGATTCTTTCGGAATGAAAGTATTCCGCGATGAGAAGGGCGATAAATATATTGATTTCGATGGTACTGTTAAATTCAAAGACTGCAATCTCGATTTATCTGCTGCTATAACCGGATTAGATGTAAAATTAAAAACCAAGGGTTCGTATAAGACCGGCGAAGGTTTCCGGTGGGGCGATGTGGTTCTTTTGGCAGATAGTTTCAGGATTGATGGCAAAGCTTTTACTAAATTACAGGCAGATGTTTATTGTGACTCCGGTCGGCAAAGGTGGTTTACTGAAAATTTAGTTGCTGATTGTTATGGCGGCAGACTGACAGGTAGATTTGAATTCACACAACCAACCAAGATGCATTCAGAGTATCTGTTACAAGTGGGTTTTGGCGATGTCGATGTAAAGCAATTCCTTTCGGACACGTTCGACAAGCCGCCCCCTTTTCTGCCTTCGACAGAAGACAGGGGGGCGGCAGATAAATCAGGGTCCAACAGCTATACCAGCGGCAAAATGAACGGCTTGTTGAGCATCAGCGGTCAAAGCGGCGACAGTTCTTCACGTATAGGCAGATGCAAGCTGGCCATAAGCGATATGCAGGTGGGCGAGCTTTCGCCGCTGGCAAAACTGTTACAAGTATTGAAACTGACGGAGCCGAAAGACCATGCCTTCGACCGAATGCTGGTGGATTCGTACATTAAACGTGACAGTCTGCTTTTTGAAAAGTTCGATTTATCCGGTGCAGCTATTGCCTTTAACGGCTCAGGTCAGATGGACCTGCCAAGTAAGAATGTCGAATTGGTTCTGAATGCCCGGGGTGAGCGGCTTGCAACAGCCGACCCTTCTATTTTGCAATCGCTTGCCGAAGGTCTTGGTGTTGCTGTTGTTCGGATGGAGGTGACTGGTAATGTTTATGACCCGCAGGTTAAAGTCAAAACCCTGCCGGTCATCGAAGATTCACTTCGTATCCTCGGCACAAAAAAACCTAAGCCAAAATCGTAGAGTTGACTTTTCAACACTCCAAATCAACACAAAGAAACATTAGTAGGTGCTAACTTTTCAGGAATAAATTACCCGGCAGTTGTTTTATCAGGCCCTTCAGCCGAAGTGAAACAAGACCGGCATTGATACTTCCCGCCGTCAGTCTTGTATCCGTGATTATTTGCTCAACGTGCAGGGGCTCTTTGCTCAAGCAGCCGTAAATCGTTTTTTCGTTGTGACTTAGCTTTAGTTCGCTTATATCAAATAAAGGCGTTTTGACCTTTTCAGCCTTTTTTGCCGCTTCATTCACGTGCTCTTCTAATTGTTCGCCGATATAGCCGAGGGCTTCCATCACGTCCTCAACGGTTTCGAGCAGCTTTGCACCCTCTTTTATCAGCCGATGGGTGCCTTTACTCAACGGCGAGTCAATTTTCCCGGGTACCGCCATCACCTCACGATTATTTTCCAGCGCTGCTGTTGCGGTAATTAGTGCCCCCGAACCTAAGCCGGCCTCGACGATAATTGTCCCAAGTGACAGTCCTGCTATTACCCTGTTGCGAGGCGGGAAGTTCTCTGACAACGGCTCGTATCGCAGCGGCAGCTCGCTGATGCAGGCGCCGGATTCGGCTATAAGCTCAAATAGCTTTTTGTTCTCGGGCGGAAAGATATTTCCTAATCCGCAGCCCTGCACCGCTATTGTGCGTCCATTTGCTGATAGCGCACCCTGGTGCGCAGCGGTATCTATGCCGCGAGCCATCCCGGAGCAAATTGTAAAACCGGCGGAAGCCAAGAAATGAGCGAATCGGGATGATTGCTCCTGGCCATATAAGCTGCACCGCCGAGAGCCGACTATCGAAATACATAAATTGTCGGCGCGGGTCAAGGTGCCCTTTATGTAAAGGACCGGCGGCGGGTCGTAAATCTGCTTCAATACAGGTGGATAACGCTCATCGGCAAGATGGATTAGCCAGACACCGAGCTTTTCAGCTAATTCCAGCTCGGCGGTGGTGTCGAACTTGTCGCGCGATGCCGCAATTCGCTCAGCGGTTTTGAAACCTACTCCATCAATTTTAGATAGCTCACTAACCGAAGCACTTAGAGCATGGTCGACTGAGCCGAAATATTTTAGCAGCTTTGCAAAAGTAATTGGCCCGACACCATCGGCTCTTATTAGCTTGAGCCACTTTTCAATATCAACAGAATTTTGCTCGCATTTTGCCATTATTGGCCACAGATTTAATAGACGCCGTATTTAACCACAAAAGGCACAAAGACACCAAAATAAATTAACTACGGATTTCGCGGATTTCGCAGATTTATATTTTTGTTTCAGCATAGGCACCTCGGTTGAATCCGCCTTCGCCAAGGCTTCCACCTTCGCCGAGGCTACGGTGGACAAGTCGGCGGACAAGATTGGGTTTGTTCCTTCGACAAGCTCAGGATAAATTGGGTTTGAATTGGCTTTGTTTGGGTTTGTTTTGGGTTTGATTGGGTTTGTTTTGGCTTTGGGATTTTTGAGCCAAAAATCAGGGTCAGTTCCATAATCCTCCGATTTACAAGAACTTATATTCGCCCTATTTCCGAGAAAATTGGCTTTGGGATTTTTAGGCCAAAAATGGGGGTTCATTTCTATAATCCTTTGTTTTACCATAACTTATAATAGCTCGATTTTTAAGAAAATTGGGTTTGTTTTGCATAAAAGAGTTCATATTTCAACCACGGATTTCACGGATGTACACGGATTTATAAGCAAGTCAGCCTTGGCAAAGCCATAAGTTTCTAAATGCTTGATATTAAACACGGAATACATCATTGGCTAATCCTTAATATAAATAAAGTTACGGCTAAATTTGACTTGCGGGTCTCCGCAACCCCGAATCCGGGGCCTCCCCCAATTATTAGTATTATACCAGACACGGCCCGTTTTTCAATAAAATTTTAAAAATATTTAGCCACAGATTTCACAGATTTGCTAGATTGGACGGCCTTGGTGAAGCCGAGCAGGCAAATTTATTCGGGATAGTCTCTCAATGGCCAGTCGTGACTGCTGTAATCGGTGTGCTTTCCTTCATAACCTATAGCGTGAAAAATGAGCTTGTAGAAAAGTACAGTTACAATATGACACAGGTCCACAAACTCTTGGAAATCTCGTAAGTTGGGAGGGGCAGCGTGGGCAAAGGGGTGTCTAAGCTTTTTCCATGCGTCATACTCAGTGTTCTCAATCACGCCCAAGTCGATCAGCGAGGATAATTTGTCTGTGGTGCTGGGGTTCTTCCACCCACCTATCGTACCCGTTATTCGTTTTTTAAGCCTATTATTCAAAGCACTTTCATTTATAATTTGTTGTGTCTTATCCAGCTCTTCAAGCTCTTTTTCTGATAAAGCCACAAGCTCAGGAAATTCTGTCCGGAGTACCCCTTCTACTGTAACCGCCACCGTTAGGGCTTGGGCTTCAATAGAAGCAGCGCTTGCTTGGATTACTCGATACACAAAGTCAGACAAGGGATGGTACTTATCGCTTTCGGCATAATCCAAAATATGGGTCAAGTATTTGTCATAAAGCTTCCAGACGCGTCCTGAAGGATCAGTAGTTCTAAAACCTATAGGGGGGCCAATTCGCCAGTCGGTTCTGCCAATGGGGGTTTGACGGATCCGGATAGTCTCTACATCTCCTTGGTGCTTCTGGAGAATTGCCCAGACCACTGGACGCCCCAGAACAAACTGAAGAGCTTCGACGGCCCTTATTTCCAAATTATCAGGGAGTTTTCTGAAATCAGTGTATGCATGTAGATTAACCACTGCGTTTTCAGTGGATATTTCAAAATGGCACCCACAAGATGAGAATTGCGCAACATCCATAGCCGTGTGCTGTTTTCTGACGCAGCCACCGACAGAGGTGCTCGACTTTGTAGCTGCATTGCACGGTATCTTAAGATCCTGAAAAAACATTATATTGAGACTGCTGTGGGGCCGAACAGATGGATGCAAGGAATCAGTTGTATGTTTTAACTCTTGTAGCCTACCTGAAACAACAGCTCCTTCTTGACCAGCGCAACCACCGATGTCAGGAAGTATATATTTAGCCTCCCATATTCTCCCTTTTATGTCAGTTGCAGACAGTTCGTAATATTCATCATCTGGTATCAGTTGGCCAGATTTTAAACCATTTGAACGAAATAGTCGGGCAACATCAACCTCGCGCTTGGAATAAAGCTTCAGAAGTAAATCACCTTCTGAGGTACGCCTAATATAACCTGAGCCCTCGTAGACATCTATGTCGTTAGTCGCATTCTTGCGTAGTACCATATTGGGACAGTCGAGCTGCCAAATACCGTTCTGCAGTTCCTCGATTTCAGCTTTTTGTAACAATTGACGTCTCCTAAACAGAGGTTTTCTTATCACCAGTTCACTGCCAGCCCTACATTGACTCTTCGAGGGTTGCTGTTTCTTCGGGAGTTAGATTATATAATTCATAAATGAGTTTGTCAATTTGGGAGGTCGTGGTGTCGATGTAATACTGGGAGAGTTTCTTCACACTGGTAGCCTTCCGGACAGAAGTATGTTTCGCAGAAATTGCTTGATATCTGTTTCGGTGTGGGTCCACCATAACAGCTGGCCATCCTTTAGAAGCCCAATTGTTTCAGGTGTCGAAACGAAATAATTTCCACTGTGTGAGCGCAGTTCAGTTATGCTTTTCCCTGTGGCTTTTTTCAGTACCTTAGCTCGTGGTTTGAAATCCTGTTCATAGGCAGTTTTTTCCTTCTGTTGGTCATATTGTCCATTCGTTGATAAGTCCATGATTTCGTATAGAATCTGCCATTTATCCTTGATTTGCTGTAGAAGGTTCAAAATCTCTTTGTCACCCGGACCTTGGCAGTAATATCTTAACATGTCCATTTCGGCGCTCCTTTGTTTTATGCTATGTATTCTCTTCCACAATCTTTATTTCTTTTTCCCTTAAGCCGTAGAGGTCATAGACGAGCTGGTCGATAAACTAAATTCTTTGTTAAAGTCATATCCGATTTTGATTTTTGGCTATCGCCAAATAAGAATTTAGCTGGAGTTTATCGAATAACCGCCAGAGGTCAATAAAAAATACTGGAAGAGAGTAGAGAATTTCCGATGGTTCGACAAGCTCGCCACAGGTTTGCGGTTTTCGATTTCCGATGGTTCGACAGGCTCACCACAGGTTTGAGATTTAGGATTGCTTCGCTTCCATCCTCCGCCCATAAGGGGCTACGGAGGACAGGTCGCTCGCAATGATCCCTGCCTAAGGCATGCAGGGGCAGGAAATGAAACGGGCTCCGTTTGAAAGCGGAGCCCGTTGGTTTTTCAGGTATGTTGCTTTGAATTAACCAAGGGTTACGTTTGTCGCACACGGGCCTTTTTTGCCCTGTCCGACTTCAAACTCGACCTTCTGGCCTTGGTCAAGAATTTCACAGCCAGTCGTGTTGACTTCCGAGTGATGAACGAACAAATCTTCGCCACCACCATCGGGGGTGATAAATCCATAGCCTTTCTGCCCACTAAACCATTTTACTGTACCTATACTCAAAATAATGCTCCTTTGGCCTCTAAATGGCCATAAAATTTGCCTCTCGCATTGTTTTAAAGAGGATATTCCTGCAGAGACGTGAGAATATTCCCAACCTATAAGCATTATACCAGGAGAACTAACCGAATGTCAATATAAATACATAAAAATAAAAAGATAATTATAACGGTGCTTTGGACGCGGAGATAGAAGATAGGACAGGAATTTGAGATTTTCGATTGCCGATGGTTCGACAGGCTCACCACAGGTTTGAGATTGCTTCGCTACGCTCGCAATGACCCCTGCCTAAGGCATGCAGGGGCAGGCGGTCAGTTCCATTCACCGGCGAAGATAGCAAAATCATAGAAATTTACAATGCTCAGCAGGTCCTCGTAAAGGTTTGCCCGCGAGTCGTAGCCCGTGTCGCCCGGAACTTTCAGCCATGAATCACAAAATATTTTAACATCCGCCCAATCTACAAAACCATCCTCGTTAAGGTCGGCAAGAGAGCCAAGGCCGTAACCATAAGGGAAGAGAGGGTCATAAACAGCATCGCCGATATTAATCGGAATCTGGCTCATTTCACTTGGCCAAGTGTATGAAAGTCGGCCGGTAAAATTGTAGTCGCCGAAGAGGACTTCCGCTACGCCATCTCCCTCGGTCCCCGGCAGCCAGGCCGCTACAAAGGCATCCGCATCTGCAATCTCGTCGGTTATAATCATCGGCCTTCCGGAAACCAGGACAATAACATAAGGCGTCCCTGAAACCCGCACGTTATTGATGGTGCTAATGTCCTCCGAATATAGATGCAAATCACTGTCATCTCCGGACCCCTCAGCATAGGAATCCTCGCCAACTACTACTATGGCGACATCATGCCCAGCAGCACCGCTGCCACTCTCGTTGTAGGTAACGCTGCCGGTGGAAAGCATTTCAATGCCCTCGAGAATAGTAATGCCGCTTGTCGAGCTTTCGCTCGGCATACCCTGCCAGCCAATCGTCCAGCCGCCACATTGTCTTTTTAAACTGTTCGCATTTCTTCCGGCGACGAATACATCTGCGCTCTTAGCGAACGGCAGAACAGTGTTATCGTTTTTCAGCAATACGAGAGACTTCCGCGCCGCTTCTCTGGCAACTGCTCTGTGTTCAGAAGAGCCGAATGAAGGCAAGAGGCTTCTATCGGTGTATGGGTGCTCAAACAGGCCTGCCCTGAATTTGACCCTCAGTATCCTTCTTACGGCGTCGTCAATCCTCGATAGTGGGACGTAGCCGCCATTTACGCGGTTCTTTAAATTGTTGATAAATGTAATCGGACGGTAAGGCTCCATCGACATATCGATACCGGCATTTATCGCATTCTGTATATTAGTCAAAGAAGTGGATCCGACATCATCCCAGTCGGAAATGACGAAGCCGTCAAAGCCAAGCTCGGTCTTGAGCAGGTCCGTGATAAGCCAGTCGTGATAGACGCAATCATCTCCGTTCCAGCTGCTGAAAGATGTCATAACTGTCCCGACGTTTGCATCCAGTGCCCTTTCGTATGGAGGCAGATGAATGGCCCGCAGTTCGGCTTCGTTGCATTCCATATTACCGGCGTTTACGCCTCCGGTAGTGCCGCCATCACCGATGTAGTGCTTTGCACAGGCGACAATCTTTTCGCCCTGCATATTCGCATCTACTCCCTGAAATCCGCGGACGTAAGCGGCGACGATATTATCGTGCACCTCCGGGTCCTCGGCGAATCCTTCATAGGTCCTGCCCCAGCGCTCATCACGCACGACGGTCAGGCAAGGCCCGAAAGTCCAGTCTATTCCTGTAGCCGCTACTTCTTTGGCGGTGACCGTGCCGACCCTTTCCATTAAATCCGGGTCGTTGGCGGCACCCAGGCCGATGTTGTGTGGGAAAATAGTTGCATCACGAACTTTACCATTGCCATGGACAGCATCAACCCCATAGATAATGGGAATACCCAACGGGGTAGATAAAGCCGCTGCCTGAAAGCTATCATAAAAATCCGCCCATTCCGTCGCAGTATTATTGCCGCCGGGACCGTCGCCACCTCCGCTCAAAACAGAGCCTATGTAGTAGCTCGCGACGTTCGAAGTGGAAACACTGGACAAGCACTGGGTCATCTGTCCGATTTTTTCGTCCAGGGTCATCCGGGCCAGAAGGTCCTCAACCCTGGTCTCAACGGGTAGATTAGGGTCCTGATAGGGATATGCTAAGGCGAGGCCGCTTGTCAAAAATCCTATGGCAACAAAGGTGATAGCTGCGGCCGAGATTAGATGTTTCTTCGATGTGTTCATTTCTTTGCTTTCATACAGAATAATTATACACACTTTCTTCTCGTTTGTCAAGCTCCGATGCTTGCGATGCCCCATTTTTGGAGGGTTTGTGGCAGGAGCGGGGGAATAGAGGACTGCAAAGGATAAAAATGCAGTAGTCCTTTCGATTAGTCAAAAGGACTATTACATTAATAATCAATCATAAATAATCAGTTCCTGCGTCTGCACAGAGAAAGTAATCCGCCTAAGCCGAGCAGCAACAGCGTCGCTGGTTCAGGTATGAGAACCATTCTTGCATCTTCGCCGATATAAAAATCATTATCAATGAGGTCCCCGTTTAGAAGCGTTCCGGTCAGGTGCCTGAGAGGTTCATCTACATACCAACCACCATAGATACTGGTGAGCTCTCCATAGCCGAATGGCTGACCATCTATTGCAAAATCATAGCCGAATATTCGTATATTACTCGAGTCGCCTATTCTCAAATTGCCATCTATCAGGCCGCCGAATATATTTACCTGGCTGGAATCCCGGCTCTGAATGGTATATATTAAACCACCGGAGATATTTACCTGACTGGATTCAAAGCTACTAAACCATCCTATTTCGCCGCCGGAGATATCTACATGGCTGGATTGGTAGCTGTTAATGGAGTGTATTGCGCCTCCGGAGATATTTAGCCGGCTGGAACCGTTACAGTAAAGGTCATCACATATTGAGCCGCCTGAGATATTTACCTGGCTTGAATCAGTGCAGGAAATAAAGCCAAGTAATAAACCGCCTGATATATTTACCTGGCTGGAATCGTAGCTGGAAATCATACCCAGAAACTCCATCCCTCCATAATATATTCCTCCTATTCTACCGCCTGAGAAATTTACCTGGCTGGAATTATAGCTCTCAATACCACTGTATATCCAGCCACCAGAAACATTAACCCGGCTGGAATCGAAGCTACAAAGATATTCTACGTCACCGCTGGAGATATTTGCCTGGCTGGAATCGTATGTGTCAAGATCATCTAAGTGGCCGCCGGAGACATTTATCCTGCTGTTTTCACATGCAACAGCGCCTTCGGTGCGCGCACCATCCAGCCAGTTTACGGTGGTATACATATCCGGTGTCTCCCAGTCCACATAGACATAGTCGATGTCGTAGTCGATGTCGTGTGTCCCGCCATCGTCGAAATAGATTGTCCCCAATGCGGGCCAAGTGCACAGAAACAATACCGCCGCCGCAAAAAGAAACGATTTGCTCTTCATCACTTTCTCCTCGCTTAGTAAGTCCTCTATCAACTATCCACCGCCGTGTGAAAATTAAGAAATGTTCCTCCGTTGAACGAACTTCGAAAATCACCGCGAATCTGGTATTATTATAGGGTATTTCTGCCAAAAGTCAAGGGAAAAACGATATTTACTCTTCGGCAGTCAAAATTTGCACTGGTCCGAGAAGGCCGCTTTTACGGAGGTTCCATTGGGAAGTAACTGTTATATTCGTTCGTGTATATCGTTTTTTCTCCGGCAAATCTTTATCTGCGATTAGTCTGTTTCGCCAGGAGTTGACTACTTCGACAATAAGGGTATTCTCTGCGTTTTGTATTGTGCTCGTAATATCCGCTCGGAATGGCTTGGTCCAGAGGACTTTCAAATCTTTGCCGTTTAGTTTTACACGGGCGATACCTACATCAAGGACCTCTCCCAAGTCCAAAACATACTGCTGGTTCGATGTTTTTTGTCCGGAGAGGTCGAAAGTGGTTTTATATATTGCCTTGCCGGAATAGGAACGAACCTTTTGCTCCGGCCGGTCTGTCCAGCTGATGAGCTTATCGAAACGTACTTTTCCAGGGCCGCCCCATTTCGGAGAGAAGTATACGTCCCAGGGGCCTTGAATCTGCTGTGGGCTTGGCCATCCCTTACGGGACAGGACTTTATACTCTGGGAAATTTCTTTCGGCTTTTCCCTGTGTAGTTTCTGAAATCGGCTCTCGAAAAACGATAAAGAGCGAACCATACGGAGCAAACTTCAAGGGCACTTCGATTCGGCCGTTAGATTGTTTGAATGCTTCCGCTTTACAGACTTTGCCGGTAACCGGCTCCCATAGCTCAGGCCGTTTATTGGAAATTCGAAATGCACAAGTCACGTCCTCTTGGCGTTCTTTTTGATTGCAGACGAAATAAACATCCACTTCGTTAATTGTGTAATGGATATAATCGAAAGCTGAATCTTTCTGCTGATTTCCACCGTTAGGTGTCCTCCGTAAGGAGTCCATAGGACTGTGGAGAAATTCGACATCGGGCTTTATACCATCGTCCAGAAGTACTTCGCGAGCTGTCTTACCCCAGATGAGCCGGCCTTTGTCGGATTGTTTCTGTCCGGCTGAGTCAGAGGATTGTCCCCAAATTTCATCCGTGAGTCTTATAAATTCCTTTTCGCTCTCAGGAAAACCTACCAAGCTGACAGTTTTTTCCGGCTTGGGGCCAATTACAGTCGCTCCCTGCTGAATAAGCTCGTGAACCTTCTTCAGAGTTGCGAGAGAAAGCACCTTGTGGTCTGGTAGAACAAGTACCCGATAGCTGATTCGGCTGGGAACGACAATGCAATTATCTTTTACTTCCAATTTGAGCAATATCTCTTCATTCGTAACATCATAATCAAATCCGGGCAGCACCTTTGCCGGGTCAGCTTCTTTTAGCTGCATAAGGTTCGGGACATGGTCACCATAATAATAAAGCACATCGGCAACAAATTTGCCCTGTTGTAACAGGTATTGGCAGCGATTCAGGTAAGTAATGAAAGCATCCGCATAATCCCACCATGTCACATTGGGGTTAAAATGGGTCCCGGCAAAATATTCCTGGCCGGGGAGTCCCATTTGCTTAGGTGAGCAGGTAAATGTGTGGACGAAGACAAGATTCAAGCCGGAACAGACCTCGTGGTCAAAGCTTGGTTTTTGGGATGACCAGAGTACATCGTCCCAGTGCGGACCGATGGATGTAAACGCCTCTGCTCCCACCAGCTTTTTACCATAGACGTGAGCAGCGGAGGAGGATTGTTTGACGAAAAAACGTTGTTCAGGACTTGGACGGTGCGGCGAGGGTACCCAAAACTCACCCAAAGCAATGTCGTTGCGTCCCATGCATTTAAGGGCGTCAAACGGCCCTGCGTGTGGTCCGCCGGATTCCGGGTGAATGCCTAAGTTGTGTTGATGTGCTAACTCTGCAAACACCTGGTAGTGGTTCTCTGCCACACAATCACCAATGGTCTTGCGAAAGTCAGCCAGGAATCGATTGCTGACGTCCCGATTTTCCACGATTTTACCGGCGATGACCGGCAGATAGCAAATAGGGTCGTAGCCGCGTCTGTTCTTGAATTCGGAAGGAAACCGGCTTGTCCAATTCGCACCGCCGCATTCCCAGCTGTCTGTGTGCAAATACTTAAGGCACTTTCCCACCAGCGGTTCGATGTCGCTCAATAATGGGCGAACCACATCATTCCAATAGGTCCGCAGGGCATCGGCATCCATATAATCAATTACGAGGCCTTTCCATTTTGCGCTGTATGTGCTGACTTGGGCATTGCTCGGAGTGTATCCAAAACGCAGAACTACCCACTTGCCGGAAGGCACCTGCCAGTTGAGTATTCCTTCCGGCGTCATTTTATCCGTGATGTTCAAGATGTCTTGAAGACGGGTGTCCTGTTCATCCGGAGCAGCCGGAATATCTTCCAGCAGAAATCGGCAATCCGGGGCAGACATGCCGACTTCATGGCTGGCAGCTTTGGCTTTCAGGTCTCGAATCGGCTCTCTTTGGATATGCTCCACTTGTCTTAGGGGAAATGCCAAGACCGCGATGTCCTTGTAATAACCAGCTCTTTTTTGGGGTTCAGGTAGTTCCTGATTGAAAGATACCGGCCCGCTGCCCCGACTTGTGGAGGGAGACGCATGGGCAGGCCCTTCAATTTGTATTTCAGACCAGGTTAGCATCTTCGCCGCCATCTCAGGCGTTACGTTTGGCCCGCCGAGGTTCCAGCCGCTTTGGATGTTCAGACTCAATTCCAATCCGAGTTTGTCCGCCTGCTGGACGGCATGTTTGAAAAGCTTTCGCCATTGCGGCGTTGCGAAGGTTGGTCCTGCGGGGACCTGCTTATTGCCTCGTTGGTTTGCTCCGCCGGCGTCAACAATCAATGCCCCGCTAAAACCCTTCGCTTTCATTTCCTCCAAGTCACGGGTAATCGCATTTTTGGTAACATTGCCGTTAAGCCACCACCAGAAGCAGCGAATTCCGGCACTTTGGGGTGGATTGACAAAGCCCTCTTCAAGCGACCTGTTATCATCCGCAGCATTAATGACCCCGCCCGGAATAAGCCACAACGAGAAAAAACAAACAAGCAATTTCACGAGTGTACCGCCTTCTCTTGAATTTAACTTTGTCTGCCGCCAATTTGTAAAAAAAAGTATCAAAATTGTCCCCAAGAGTCAATAAGTTGAATCGCTATAATAAGTAAAGAGCCTGAAGTTTTGGATTATTTTTCACTTTAGCCCATTTTAGCTCACTTTAGGCACTTGATGGTTTTTACAAGGGCAGGTATTGAACAAAAAATGTCAAGCAGGCGTAGTATAATAGATTCGGAGGGGAAATTAGGCCCCAAAAGGTTCTTTCGGCCTCGCTCAGTCCTATGGACTCCTAACGGAGGACATGTGTTATTATAATGTGAGTTAATTATATATTTAGATATACTGATAGAAATAAAGTTTTAAAAATATAAGGATATGAGTCAAGTTGTTTGTAACGGCTTTAGTAAGAACATCTTATATACGCTTATTTAGCGGCAGGAGAGCTGTTTTAGGGTCTTAAATATTGATTTTAACGGACTTGATTGATATAATATACTTTTTATGATAAAATTAGCCAAAACAATTCGGAAGAAGCGGGTAAAGAATGCCTCCTCCAAGGTTGCCCCTGTCAGGGCTAAAAAGGCGTTTAAGAAATATGACGAGGCAATAAGCTACCTGTTTGAGAAGACCGACTACGAAAAGCAGGAGCATCTGCGCTATAATGTTACCACATTCAATCTCAAAAGGATGGAGAAGCTGCTCTCGCTGTTAGGCAATCCGCACAAGAAATTCGATACAATTCATATAGGCGGTACAAAAGGTAAAGGCAGTACGGCTACAATGCTGGCCAAAATGCTTGAGGCGAATGACTACAAGGTCGGATTATACACCTCACCGCACGTGGTAAGCTTGCACGAGCGGATTGTGGTTAATTCAAAAATGATTCGAGAGTCGGAAATGTACGGCTTGTTGAATCGTATTTACGCTCCGATTGAGAAAATGTCAAAGAGCGACCCTCCTACTTTTTTCGAGATTATGACTGCTCTGGCGTTTATGCACTTCGTTGATACGAAGGTTGATATTGGTGTGATTGAAACCGGTATGGGCGGCAGGTTGGACAGCACCAACGTTGTCTTGCCTAAGGTTGTCGGGATAACCAGCTTGAGTATTGACCATCAGGACCAGCTTGGGGATACAATTGACAAAATTGCCAGGGAGAAAGCCGGGATTTTTAAACGTGGTGTGCCGGCTGTTACAGTTCAGCAGGAGCCGGAAGCGATGCGTGTTCTAAAATCGCATGCTATTGCTGTCAGGGCGCCGTTGAGTGTAACGGGTGATGATATTGATTTTTCGCATCGTTTTGAAACGTCACTGGAGCACGGTCCGCATACGAGAATCTGCCTGACAACGCAAACGAGTAAATTCGAGCATCTGCGGGTGCCGTTATACGGCAGACATCAGGCAATCAACTGCGGTTTGGCTCTGGCTATATTGGATAAACTCAAGGTCGGTGGCTACGAAATAGACAATGGAAAAGCGACTAATGGGCTTGATAATGTGTCATTGTCCGGCCGAATGGAAATGATTTGCGATGACCCGAGAATTATAATTGACGCTGCTCATAATGCCGCAAGCATCGAGGCCTTGATACATGCGATAGGTCAGCATATTCCTTACGATTCTATGGTGGTGATATTCGGGTGTAACAAGGATAAAGACGTCAGAGGAATGTTGCATAAGCTGCAATATGGGGCTGACAAGGTGGTATTTACGCGCAGCAACACTGCCAAGGCGATGTCTCCGCAGGATTTGGCTGATATGTATACGGAGATGTGCGGCAAGATGTGCCAGGCAGCCAACAGTTTGGGCGAGGCATTGCGAATTGCGAAAAGCGCCATCAGTAAAGGGGACCTGATTTGTATTACCGGCAGTTTTTATCTCATTGGCGAGGCCAAGATGCGTTTTCAGTCAAGCCAGCCGGTTCCAATTGCGTAGCACCCAGACGACGGACGAAAGATGACGGAGCAAAATTCGCCGCAGACCCCGTCAAAGTAGAATTTTTTTTCTTGACATTTCTTAAAAACATCCTATAATAAATACAAGATTCGCGGTAATTTTTGGTGCTTGTTCAACGGAGGAGCGGCATATCTTAATTTCACACGGCGGTGAATAGTCTCTAAAAGGCTTACTGAGCGAGGAGAATAGTGATAAAAAGCAAAACAAATCTTTTGGTAATAGTTATTTTATTTTTTGTTTCCAGTAGTAGTTATGCAGTAACGGCCAGTTTTCAGGGCCTGGGCTATCTGCCAGGTGGCGAATACGGTAGCTACGCCTCTGGCGTTTCAGCTGATGGCTCGGTCGTCGTGGGAGAAAGCGATTCGGCATCGGGAAACCAGGCCTTCCGCTGGGAAAATGGCGTAATGACTGGCCTGGGTGACCTGCCTGGCGGCGACTTCGAAAGCGGTGCCTGGGGCGTCTCAGCCGACGGCTCAGTTGTTGTAGGAAGCAGCCGATCGGCCTTGACCTGGGAGGCATTTCGCTGGACACAAGAAACAGGAATGGTCGGTATAGGCGACCTACCTGGTGGAGACTTCTGGAGCTCTGCAAATGCTGCCTCTGCTGATGGGTCGGTTGTGGTCGGAAGTTGCTCTTCTGCCTTTGGAGATGAGGCCTTCCGCTGGGAAAACGGCCAGATGGTCGGACTGGGCGTCTTATGGGGCGGGGGCGGCAGCGAGAGCGCAAGCAGTGCTCGGGCCTGCTCGGCAGATGGTTCGGTCGTCGTGGGTCAGTGTTTCTCAGGTTATAGTCCTGAAGAGGAGGCGTTTCGCTGGGAAGATGGTGAAATGGTCGGCCTCCGTGATTTGCCCGGTGGCGACTTTAAGAGTGGTGCTTTTGATGTTTCTGCCGATGGCTCAACCGTCGTGGGATTTGGCACATCCGCCTCTGGCAGAGAGGCCTTTCACTGGACCGAGGAAACTGGCATGGTCGGCCTGGGCGACCTGCTGGGAGGGGACTTCTACAGCGGGGCGTTGGGTGTTTCAGCTGATGGCTCGGTCGTCGTGGGAGAAAGCGCCTCGGCCTTAGGCTACGAGGCGTTTATCTGGGATGCGGAAAACGGCATGCGAAACCTCCAAGATGTCTTCGTAAACGACTGTGGCCTTGACCTGACTGGTTGGAAACTTGGAGCTGCTACGGATATATCTGCCGATGGCTTGACGATTGTTGGTTGGGGTTCCTACTACGTAGGCCTGGATATGTGGGCTACAGAGGGTTGGGTAGCGACGGTACCGGAACCCGCCTCCGTGATATTACTTGGACTGGGCGGGATTTTCCTGCGGAAAAAACGTAAAGTTTAAAAGTTGAAGTGTAAAACCATAGTGTAAAACCAAAAACTTTTTATGTTTTTAGCTTTGGTTTTGAGCTTTTTGATTTAAGCTCTAAGTTCTTGCGAAACGATGGAGCGAAGCGGAAAATTACAAAAATTCTTTGAAAAGTGGAACGGCTCACTATTTAAGGCGGCAATGGGCGGATAACTTATAAAAAATTAAGATTTGATTTTTATACACATCAACCTCATAATATCACTAATCATTTATCCTTAATCATTTGCTTATAAGGAGCTTGTGATGGCGGAAGTGAAAAAATATATTGGGGTTGACCTTGGCGCTGATAGCGGCAGGGCGATGCTTGGTTCGGTGTCAGATAAAAAACTTACCCTTGAGGAGATTCACCGTTTTAACAATGGGCCGGTTGAAGAGAATGGCTCGCTGCACTGGGATTTTGACCGGCTGCTATCCGAGATTAAGACGGGAATAAGTGCAGCAGTAAAAGCAGCAGGTACTCAAGTCGGCGGTATCGGCGTGGACAGCTGGGGAGTTGATTTCGGCCTGCTCGATGCCGATGGCAAATTGGTTGAGAATCCTTATCACTATCGCGACAGCCGAACCAACGGGATGATGGAAAAGGCGTTCGAGCTGATGAGCAAGCGGGAAATTTATGAGAATACCGGCCTGCAATTTATGCAGCTAAACAGCGTTTACCAGCTTCTTGCGATGCGCCTGAGTAATTCGGTGTCACTTGCCAAGGCGAAGAACCTGCTCTTTATGGCAAATTTGTTCAGCTATTATTTATGCGGTAAGGTTTTTGTGGAATATACACTTGCAAGTACGTCACAATTTATGGATATGAAGACAGGGCAATGGTCAAAAGAAGTTTTGGATAGATTGTCTTTGCCAATTGATATTATGCCAAAAATAGTTCAGCCGGGAACGGTTGTGGGACAGTTGACAGCGAAGGTTGGAGAGGAAATCGGCTGTGGGCCTATCGCGGTTGTTGCAATTGGCTCGCACGATACTGCCTCCGCGGTGGCTGCAATACCGGCTGCTGAGGATAGCAGTTGGGCGTTTCTTTCATCGGGGACGTGGAGCGTGATGGGGGCTGAGGTGCCGGAGGCAATTGTTAATGATAAAACATTCGAATATGAATTTACGAACGAGGGTGGAGTTGAAAATACGATTCGACTTTTGCGAAATATAATGGGGCTGTGGCTGATGCAGGAGTGCAAAAGACAATGGCAGCGTGAGGGAATTGAGCTGTCTTATCCGGAAATGTCGGCTATGGCGGAAAAAGCAGCGCCTTTTGCCGGTTATATCGATGCTGATAATAGCTCGTTTCTGGCACCGGGTGACATGCCCAAGCGAATCAATGAGCATTTGGCTAAAACCGGACAGAAAACCACCGATGACAAAGGGCAGTTAATAAGAATCATACTGGAGGGCCTGGCATTCAAATACCGCTATGTGATGGAAGCTCTCGAGGATATTACAGGAAAGGATATTGAGGTGCTCCATATTGTCGGCGGCGGCATACAAAATGAGCTGCTCTGTCAATTTGCGGCTAACGCCACTGGGAAAAAGGTAATTACCGGACCTATTGAGGCGACGGCCAGCGGCAATATCCTTATGCAGGCCAAGGCGACGGGGCAGATAAAAACACTGGCAGAGCTTAGAGAGATTGTCCGCAATTCATTTGAACTGAAAGAATATCAGCCGCAAGAGACATCGCTTTGGGAAAAAGAATACAAAAAAATACAGAGGAAAAAGTAGTTTGGTTGAAGAGCTTGAACGAAAGCTGGATAGTTTCGATTTTGCGGAGAGAAAAGAAGCCCTCTTAGCACTGTGTAAGAAAGCTGAGGCGGGCGAGATAGTTTTACCGAAGCCGGGTACAAACGTCAATCTGCACTGTCATACTTTTTTCTCCTATAATACTTACGGCTATTCGCCGAGCAAATTCGCCTGGTTAGCTCGCAGAGCAGGATTAGCTGTTGCCGGCGTAGTGGATTTCGATGTGCTGGATGCGCTGCAGGAATTCCTTGAAGCAGCGAGGATGTTAGGCCTGAAAGCATGTGCAGGGCTGGAGACACGGGTTTTTGTGCCTGAATTTTCCGATGTGGTGATTAACTCGCCGGGAGAGCCGGGTATCTCTTACTATATGGGGATAGGATTTCCCAGTGCCAAGCTTACAGGGCAGCAAAAGAAGTTTTTATCAAATCTTCGTGAAACTGCACAGCAGCGGAACAGGGACTTGATAGAGCGAGTGAATAAATACCTTCGGCCTGTAGAATTAGATTATGAGCGTGACGTGATGGTCCTGACGCCTTCCGGCAATCCGACAGAACGGCATATATGTCTTGCATACGCCCGTAAAGCCAAAGAAAAATTTGGAGAAGGTAGTGCTCTTTCTGAGTTTTGGTCGGAGAAACTTGGTGTGAAGGTCGAGCAGTCGCAATTACCTGAAGGCAGAGACCTGCTGAATACGATTCGGGCCAAGACTATGAAACGTGGAGGCGTCGGTTATGTGATGCCGGATAAAGGCTCGTTCCCGTTAATGGCCGATATGAACCGATTCGTTCTGGCGGCTGGGGGCATCCCTGTTGCAACCTGGCTTGATGGCACCAGCGAAGGTGAAAAGCGTATTGTAGAGCTGCTGGAAATTGCCATGAGCACAGGCGCAGCGGCTGTTAATATTATCCCTGACCGCAATTATACGGTGGGACAAAAAGGCGAAAAGCTCCGGAACCTCTACGGTATGGTAAAGATTGCTGAGAAGCTGAATTTTCCTGTTGTGGTCGGGACCGAAATGAATAGTCCGGGGCAAAAGTTTGTAGATGATTTCGATAGTGAGGAGCTGGCACAATTAGTCCCAATATTTCTGAAGGGTGCGCATATCGTTTACGCCCACTCGGTTCTCCAGCAAAGATGTGGGCTGGGATATACCAGTGAATGGGCGAAGAGGAATTTTGCGACCGGTGCAAAGAAGAACGAATTCTTCGAGCGGTTTGGAAGCATGCTTGAGCCGGAAGAGGAGGTAAAACTTTGTGGCTTAAATGAGGATTCAACCGCTGGGC
>Ga0307433_1000424_pt1 | contig 33984 bp, 27 predicted proteins | sample SalMarWE160210MG_FD_202166 | JGI IMG/M metagenome (GOLD analysis project Ga0307433, IMG submission 202166) | Salt marsh sediment microbial communities from the Plum Island Ecosystem LTER, Massachusetts, United States - WE1603-210 | ecosystem: Environmental > Aquatic > Marine > Intertidal zone >... | reverse complement strand
AAAGCGATCTCAGTGTATCAGTCAAAGCTGTTAAAGACTATTTAAGTATCTATACAAATACTTAAATAGTTTAATAACCCTCAAGCTAAAAAGACGAGATACAACAGTGTAAGATTGTTTGTGTAAATTCGTTATGAGATAAACGTTTGACCGAGCAGAGGCGAGCGTAGAGAGCCGAAGCAAGTCTCGCCCTCGCTGTTGAGTAGTAATACCAATTGCGATTAATCCTTGCGCATCATATAGTTGAGCCAGCTTGTGGATCCAATATTTATTGGCTCAGGAGCACCATGAACCACATTAGATAACCCAGCAAAAGCGCTGTAATTAAGTACAATTGATATTACACTAACATATAAAAATACATCGAAATCTATTAGCAGTTTCCTTTAGCAGAAACTGCTAATAGCTAAAAATCATTCGATTGTATTACAGCAATTGTAATTAAATGTTGCGATTTGCATAAAGGCCGGCAAGCCATCCCCAAGCCTTCGACAAGCTCAGGCGGGGCGCCGCCCTTGAGGCTGCCATCCATCTGTGCCAAACGCACGAAGCGCAGTAACTTAATGCAATTGGTATCATACCAATTGTACTTAGGGCTGTTGCTTAACTTCACTTTGTTGGATCTGGATTGCCACGGCTGCCTTTGTCGGCTTTGCTTTGACTTAAAAAACGGTAAGCGTTCACGGGAAAACCGCATTTTTGTCATTGCGAGCGAAGCGAAGCAATCTAAAATCGTACGTTTTTGAGATTGCTTCGGCCTAAAGGCCTCGCAATGACACAAAAACGCCTTATTTTCTGCGTGAACGGTTACAAAAAACGCAGCTTTTTTTCATTGCGACAAAGCCGTCCCGCTATAGCTGGTATGCCTACTACGATCCGCAGCGAGGACAAACGTATGCAGCCCACGATACGCCAAGCGGAAGAAGGGTGTTTATGCACGATGTCATTATGGGCCTTGATATTTTGGAAGACGAGTCATTGGATTGAGGCTGGTAGGATAAGCAACTTGTCCCCAAGGGACTTTTTTACCCCTGCGGTCAATAATAATGTTTAATCCTGTGAATCATGTCTAAAAATATCTTTTCAGCCCTGCTGCGGCGAGCGCCTGTCGCGACGAGTCGCAGACACGGCGGGCAGCACGACGAGCTGGGCAGCATTGCTGCACCATTCTACCAAAGAATTTGCCCAAGCTACCTGATTATTTCTCAATACCAGTTGAATACCTTTAAGATTTTCTGTTTGATTTTCAAAGAATACCTAAGTATCTTAGGTATTATATAGAACATAAAAATTAAGGAAGTCTGCGATAATTCGCAGAATATTACTCGTCATGGCGAAGGCCATGCCGTAGCCAGAAAGGATTTGATAAGGAGACATTCTCTTCTTCACCCCATGATAAGCCACAGGGAGTTATCAAGTTAAATTTTCTGACTTTTTTGGGATTGGTGTTTACACAATACCTAAGTATCTTAGGTATTGAGACTACCATATTTAGTACGGTGTATCTAAAATTAAATATTAAGCCATAAGATAATAGGAATACCTAAGTATCTTAGGTATCAAGACTCGAACACTTGGTATCAAGTATCTATAGTCTTATACTAAATAAGGATTCATTAGTCGCTAAGAATACCTAAGTATCTTAGGTATTATATAGAGCATAAAAATTAAGGAAGTCTGCGATAATTCGCAGAATATTACTCGTCATGGCGAAGGCCATGCCGTAGCCAGAAAGGATTTGATAAGGAGACATTCTCTTCTTCACCCCATGATAAGCCACAGGGAGTTATCAAGTTATATTTTCTGACTTTTTGTTGGATTGGCGTTTGCACAATACCCAAGTATCTTAGGTATTGAGACTCCCATATTTAGTACGGTGTATCTAAAATTAAATATTAAGCCATAAAATAATAGGAATACCTAAGTATCTTAGGTATTATGATTACAAACATTACTCAACGATAATGATAGTGATATTGATGATAATCTTTATTAAATAACAGCAGTGTTTTATGCTAACATGTGTGATTCATTTTATTTTGCTTGATAAAAAAGGCTTAAAATGTCTCATTCAATCAACATCATATAGTAAAATTCTTTATAAAATATGAAAGGAGAGTATAGATGTTTTATCAGCAGATTATAAAAGGGAGCATCAAATTTGTAATTCTTTCAATGCTCGAAAAAAAACAGATGTACGGCTATGAGCTTATCCAGACAGCTCATCAAAAAACAAAAGGCTTCTTCCAATGGCGTCAATCAGCCGTTTATGCAGCCCTGCGCAAGATGGAAAAAGCAGGACTGATTAAAGGCAGATGGAAACCTGCTGGGCCTTCAAGAAAGCGAAAATATTATTCTTTAACCACAAAAGGCAAAAAGCTGCTTCTGGCAAACCGAACCGAATGGCTCGCTTTTTCTAAGAACATGAACAAGATTGTTTGCAATACCTAAGCATCTTAGGTATTATTTACAAGAATTACAACACCAGATTTCGTGTGCGCTTCGGCTGCGATTTATGCGAATTATACAATTTCTAAAAATTAATGGTGCTTTAAGGATTTGCGGATTGCTGCTTTTGAGTCTTGGTCGGCTCAAGGCGGATTTGTCTTGATGATAAATTTATAAATAGCATATGCCACAACTCTCATGACGAGCGCAAAAATTTATTATGATTTGTATTAAAGGTGTCCGCCTGCACCTTCTGTACCTTTTTAACTTGTGATGGGCAAGCAGAAACGTCGGCAACGAGAGCGGAGGTAAGAGAGAATGATGAAAGAGATACCATTAGCCCGTAAGGGGTCCTCCGTAAGTCCACAGGACGTGGCGCCAGCCATCCCAGCGACCTAACGGCGGAGTCCTTAGAACTACGAATATTAAAATCTCACGCTATTAGATTCAGCTATTGAGTATTACTTTTACAAAAATCAACGGCGTCGCCGAGTTCGGGGTGCAGATTCATCCCCAAATTGTTCTTGTCCCCTCAGGCGTGCATCTTGCTCATATCTTCCTCTGGTTGTTCTGATTTGTTAACAATCGAGATTTCCCTTGCCCACGGTTTTAACATCCTGGAAGCAGGTAGTTTTCCTCGGTTTATGTTTGTAAGACCTTGTAAACAAAAAAAGTTGTGTCCGATAAGCAATTTCGCCGTAAGATTATAGAACGCGTCCTATAATAAATTGAATATTTTTCTTGCATTGGGGGTGCATGATTTGGTATAAATCATCATGTAAGCATATTTGGATTTTGATTTCCTGTGCACTAATTACCTGAAGAGTAACTGACAGAGGCTTAAATGAGCCCGCCAAATTTGTGGCAGTTTCTATCCTGAGGAGGAAATTTATCTACGTTTCAATCAATAGCCTGTTTTTAGGTTTTTAGAGGAAGGAGGTAGAAACAAACCAGATAAAAGCTCTTTCATTCATTACCAAACTGAGCGAGGGTGCATTTTATTGATATTTATTTTTCAGGGATGTTGTTATAGACGGGTATCTCCAGGGCTAAAAGCCGGGTGTCCGTCAAAAACAACGGGTGTTTTGGTGTATGGCCAAAACAAAGACACTTTTTTTGTGAGGAGAACTATCATGTTGTACAGAAAAATCTCTTGTTTAGTTCTAATGATGATCCTGGTTAGCACCGTATCCGGGCAAGTAAACGATTGGACGAACGGTACAGGCAACGGACGCTGGATGGATCCAAACAACTGGTCTTCAGGCGTGGTACCAGGGCCTGGCACAGGCAACACCCGAATCAATCCTGATACGAATGCCGACCCCAATAATCTGATGGGTCTGACCATTGGTGTGGGGGAAATTGCCATAACGGATGCGGCTGATAATTGGGGTCCGGAGTGGGGTTTGACTCTTAATATCGAGGGCGGAAGCCTTACGAGTTCTGGCTTTATCGGTCTGGTTTCAGTGGGCGGTGAAACCAATCCTTGTGCGATCAACTTAGGCGCAGATGGCAGCGGTGGCTGGCTGGATCTCATTAACTTCCTTGTAGGCGACAGCTGGTGGTGGCACGGCGGACCGTATGTTACATATAACCAGGAGAGCGGCACAGCCATTATCCGCGATTATCTGTGGATGGGTGGTAAAGTGAATCTCTACGGCGGGACTATGTATGTATTCAACGGAGTCAGCATGGCTTCGGTAGGCCAGCCTGCGGATATATGCACACTGAACATTGAGGGCGGCACGCTTATGTTACCACTCATTGCCACGGCTGACAATCCTGACACTCCTGAAGATGAAACCGTTGACTTCGCTACTGTTGTACAGGGCTGGATTGCGGATGGCTACTGTGTAGCCTACGGCGGAACGGGCGAAATTGTCACCGAAGAGTTGGAGAGCTGGACGAAAGTCACAGCGATTCCCGAGGCGCCCGAGCCGGAAGATCCGAATGCTATATAACACCGCAATAACCTGATGGACCGACTGATGTTCGCTTGGCAGATGATCAATCGCCAACGCGGTACTGAAGAATCCGTTTTGCGACGACTCGGCGTGGAGGACGGCTACAGCTAGTCCAAGGCCTCCCACAACGGGGTGTTAGGAATTGAGCCCTGCGGTGAGGGGGAAATGGCCTGTGGGCTTCTGGGCACCTGCTTCCCAAGGGCCACGGCAGTCCCCATGGCCGAAGAGTTCCAGGTGCTCCGTAAACGGGTGACCCGGTTGCGTCTGGAGAATGAGATTCTAAATAAAGAGCGGCGGCGTACTTTACGAAGGACAGTCCCTGTGAAGTACGCCTGGACCCGCCAGTAATGGGGCTCCTATCCACTGGATCTGCTGTGTGAGGTCCGTGAACCTTGTATCGGTTCATGACTTTGACCGTCCTTGGATTTTGGGATGAGTTCGGGCCCTTATTTGAAGGAGAGTATTATGTGTAGTATAAAACTTTGCCTTTCAGTTTCTTTTGTCCTGGTGTTTGGTCTGGCTGGAAGCGCAATCGCCCAAGATATTTACTACTGGACGAACGCCAGCGGTGACGGCATGTGGAACAGAGACACAGAGCCGTACAACTGGGGGAAGACGCCTGCGTGGAATCCGGACGGACCCAGGACGCCATGCCCGCCCCCCTCCCATGATTCAGGGGTTGTCTGGATTTCCAGAGACCCGAACGTGCCAACCGCGCTTGACACGCCGTTGGTGATTCCTGCAGGATATACTGCTGACTGCACCTACGGCGAAGACTATGGTACGATTTACGGGCCGGAGTGGGGACTGCAACTGGACATCTATGGCAGTCTGACCTACAGATGGTACCTCGTCCTGGCGCAAACCCCAGACGGACTGATTGACCCCAACAACCCCGACAATGACCCGAACCGCAGCGTTATAAATATGTACAGCGGCTCCAGAATACATGGCACAGAAGACAGCCCCGGCGACCCTGCGCGAGCCGAGGGTATTGCCCTCGGTACCAACTGGTGGGAACCCTGGCCTTATGTGACGATGAACATGTACGAGGGTTCTGAGTGCCTTTTTAACTGGGCCTGGATCGGCGGCCACCTGAACATGTATGGCGGAACCTTTGATGTCTTGACCGGTGTTAACATGGGCATCGGCACACCTAATAACGTACCTGATGAACTGATCCGCGTGGATATCTATGAGGGTAAGTTGATACTGCCCTCTGACTTCACCGATGAGGTAGAAGACTGGATCAACAGAGGCATTCTTAAAGCCTATGGCATGACGCCAGGTCTGCCCAAGAACGCTCAAATCGTCGTCGACACGGTCGCAATACCGGATAGGACAATCGTAACAGCAATTCCTCAAAGTCCTCCAGAGGCGTCGGAGCCAAACCCGGCTAATGATGCGACATATATGCGGATTGATCCCAATCTTAGCTGGAGGACGGGTAGGTATGCTGATAAACACGATGTATATTTTGGCACCAATCCCAACGATGTCGAAAATGCCAGTTCGGTAAGCCACCCTAACGTCATGTTTACTAATGTTAATGTCAGCAGCTTTGAGCCTGGAACATTGGAATTTAACACGACCTACTACTGGCGGATTGATGAGGTCAACGACCTCAATCCCGACAGTCCCTGGGTAGGCGACGTCTGGAGCTTTACGACGGGTAACTTTCTTGTTGTAGATGACTTTGAAGACTATGACGACTTCGATAACAGGATATATAGTACATGGGTGGACTATTTCGTGAATCATACCGGCATGACTGTGGGTCACCTTGAGGCTCCATTTGCTGAGCAAAGCATAGTTCACGATGGCCGCCAATCTATGTACATGCGTTACGACAACGATGGTACCGTCAATGAGGGTACAGAACTGGAACAGGCCGGTACACTGCTTTATTCCGAGGCTCAACGTTCGTGGGAAACTCCGCAGGATTGGACAAGAAGAGGTGTTACTTCCTTGACGCTGTGGTTCAGAGGAATACCGGCATCCGTCGGCAGCTTCACAGTTGGCCCACCAATTACGATAACTGCTGGCGGTGCAGATATCTGGGGTATGGCTGACGAGTTCCATTTTGCCTATAAGCGGCTCTCCAGCCTTGGCAGCATAACAGCGAGGGTAGTCAGCGTCACTGATACCGACCCGTGGGCCAAGGCGGGTGTGATGATCCGTGAGTCGCTAGAGCCAGGGGCCGCACACGGTGCGGTAGTCGTCACGCCTGGTCAGGGAGTTACATTCCAGTACCGTGACGAAGCAGGCGTAGATAGCCAAGAGGTAGCCGCGCAAGCCGGCATCACCGCTCCACATTGGGTAAGATTGATGCGCAGCGGCAACACATTTACAGCCGATTATTCGGCTAACGGCTCAACCTGGGAGACGCTGGGCTCTATGGATATGCCTATGCTTGCGGACACCTATATAGGCTTAGCCTTGACCAGCCATAACGTCAATGAAACATGTACAGCCGAATTCTCTAATGTTACTATAACCGGTACTGTTTCAGGCGAGTGGCAGTCACAGGACATCGGCATAGAAAGTAACATTGGTGAGCCGATGTATGCAGTTCTGGAGGATAGCGCCGGCAATAGTGTTATTGTCACACATCCGGATCCGGCTGCATCGGCCATAGGTGACTGGACGGAGTGGAATATTCCATTTACGGACTTTATCGGCGTGAATCTATCCAGTGTCAAGGCGATGTACATTGGCGTGGGTAATAGGACCACTCCACAGGCTGGAAGTGCAGGTGATTTGTATATTGATGATATCAGGTTAAATCTTCCTTCGCTTGCAGAATAATGGATAGCTTAGTGAGGTTAGGTAATATCACTCAATCAGGGCCTATACTTACTCATTATAGGTCCTGATTGCTTTTTGTGATCTGACTATCCCAGCCTATGCTGAGAAAGATAGGCTGGGGTTCTTCGCACTGAAAGGATACATTCTACCAGAAGAAACCGGGGTTATTCCCGTATCGAGGTACTGCAACACCATTTTCAATTTCCGGCTTGAAATGCCTCCATTCCGTATGGCTATCCAAAAAGCCGATGTTTCCACCGAGAGGTTCTTCGTCGCTTTTCAAATGGCTTGTTTGATCATACACTCCACTTTGCTGGTAGATACCTCCCATGACCTGGCCGAAATTACGCCCATACACAGTGTTTGGTTGAGGCACGCCCATTATTGAATCAATACACAACTCTCTACTAGCTGGATGATTCTCCTGGTTTGTTCTTAACCATATTTGTTGCTCGCTATCATCCTCATAGCGTACGATTTCCGGTCGTGGTGTTGCTTCTGGAACAACCTGCAATATATAGCAATATCCAGACACAATAAAGTTACTACTATTGTAGTTAGTGAATTTGCTTCCATTCCAAGATTGGTTGTTAAACTCCCAGAACATGTCATTGTACTTTTGGTGGTTAGAGTTTGACGGACAATAGAATATCTCTCGTGTCAGACCGGTCTGGAGCATGAAGTGCACCGTATCGATCGCAATATCCTGCAGCCAGTTTCCGGCTGTTGCGGGCAATGGCAGCTTTGAATCGTTTTCATCCGCATACATATTCAAAGCAAACAGGTGCTGACGAATACGCATTGCACAGGATCGTTGTTTGGCTTGTTCTTTTACTCTTCGCAGTGCTGGCAGCAGTATTGACATCAAAATAGCTATTATTGCTATCACAACCAGCAATTCAATTAAAGTAAAAGATTTTCGATTTACTATATCTGACCTCCCTTCTATTAACAAACCCGATTTTTTAGCGAAATGTGGAAGTTTTTATTTTTTTGGCATATTGTTGATAAATACCTTATACAAAAAGCTGTAATGGCAGGTCCGAAGGCACATAACACAAGCTAAAAACTCTCTGATTTATCGTAAATAACTATTATACTGATTTTGTCAGTAAAGTCAACTTTTTGACTTTTGATATATTGAAAAGTCACATCGGGGCTTTTCTATGTCACAGTCCGAAAGGCACAGCACAGGATTATATGGCTCATACAAAAATCAACGGCGTCGCCGAGTTCGGGGTGCAGATTCATCCCCAAATTGTTCTTGTCCCCTCATGTGTGCATCCTGCTCATATCTTCCTCTGGTTGTTCTGAGGTTGCGGTCGCGAGGGTCGTTTATTTGCTGTGATTCTCTCTGGGCTTGCTCCTCCATTTTCTGAACGATGTCCTCGAACCGATCTTCTCTCCTTAGGAGTATCCCATCAAAGGCCGCTGTTGTCTTTTTCGCTTCTTCCTCAACAGCGACCGCCCGTATAGAGGCATATTGTGTTTGGATATCTGTGTGCACAAATTGCAGTAAACTGTCTTTGTTATCAATGGTGGTTTGCAGCCACTGACGGATTTTGTCTTCGGTTTCGGGATCTAATTCTTGGCCTTCGTCTGACTCGCTTCTAAGCCCGTACGGTCCTGCCATAGTTTGTTCCGGAAATTGACCCGCTATGTATCCTTCCTGAGGATTTCTGCCTCTTGCTCCTCGGCCGGCTCTACCCCGGCTGGTCCTATCTCTATCTCGGCCACGACCACGTGGTCCGGCTCCGGCATTGCTGCCGGTTTGATTCTGCCTCGCCTCTCTTCTCTGCACCAAAAGCTCTTTGCGAACTTTGCCGAATACGTCATCCCTGCTCGATAACACATAATCAATTATCTTTGTTGTTTTTTCAGCTTTTTCTTCAACTGCGATATTACGTACGAAAGTCAGCTCCTGCTCGACCTGTCGTTCTACCATCCTGAGCAGACTTGTTCTGTTATCAATCCTGCTCTGAAGCCAGGCACTTTTTTCACTCCGACTTTTGCCGTCAATCTCCTCTATTGCTTTTTCAAGGCCCTCAAATGTCTTGATTCTGGCTTTTATTTCGTTGGGATCGGCAAGTATATCTAACCTGCCGCCGCTTCTTACGGCTCGAGTGCTTCTGCGTTGCGTCTGTTCTTCAAAATCCATGTACGGCTCTAATCCGCTCGGTTGGATTGGGACAGGTTGCTCTGTCAGATTTCCACGACCATAGAGCCCTTCGTCCATCAGGACCGACGTTGGTTCTTCGGCACCGTGTTTGAGCAGCAGGTCCTCAATTTCATTATTGTTCTTCCTTTTTGCCAATGACAACGCGTTATCGTTGCCTGACTGTGCATTGACATCGGCGCCCCTGGCAATTAGCAGCTCCACTATGTCCTTGCGGCTGTACTCTACAGCGAACAGCAGTGGCGTTTGTTGAGCTGAAGTTTTTGCATTGATATCAGCGCCTTTAGCAATAAGCAAACTCGCCGCATCGCTGTTGCCTTTAATTGCTGCAAAGTGCAGGGGAGAATTTCCGCGGTCGTCTTTTGCGTTTATGTCGGCTCCTTTGGATATGAGCAGCTCCACCACCTCATTTTTACCATACCAAATTGCGGTGTGCAGTGATGTCCAGCCCTGCCGGCCCTTTCCATTAATATCTGCGCCTTCTGAGATAAGGGATTGCACCTTGTTTGCGTCACCGGTTATTACAGCACGGTTCAGTGACGCGGTCAGCTTTTCCTGCTCAGGCCCTGTCGGAAGTTTTCGCTCAGCTACTTGTTCTTGTGTACTTGCCGCTGGCTTGATAGGCCAGAAAACCTGGTCGCCACCTTCTTCGCCAGCGCCCCATTTGCTGGGCTGGCCGCCATCATCATCGTAATCTGCTCCGAAACTATAGAGTGTAAAATTATCTTGTCCTTGTTTGTAAACTAAAGGATTGTTACTGAATGGGTCTATCGGCTGCTCTTTGATATAGCCGGCCGAAACAAGCTCCGGCAGCGCTGCAGGATAACCGCCTTTGTCACTTTTGTATCGCAGGACGGCGAGCGTTGTTATTAAGGCCTGTGTATCCGCTCTGCTGCGATATTCAATCTCTATTACCTTGGTCATGTCTGTCATTAAAGAATCGCCACTTGGTGGGGCTTGAGCCGGTTCATTGTGTATCTGCCAGGGTGTTTTGGCCGCCATTGTGTCATAGTATTCAAGAACGTTTTGTAAATATGGTTTAAGAGGAGCAGCTTTAGGGTCTGTTTCAATTTGTTCTTGCATATAAAATTTTTCGCCGCGAACATCAAACGGCTCGTTTGGGTTTGTCGAAAGCTGCTCTAACTGATTCTGCAGATTTTTCATTAAATCGATATTAACTGTTGTTTCACTAAGGATATTAAATGCAACCTTTATGGCCATGCTTTTTATAGCTATTCCTATAAGTTTTTCTACCAAGAGTCTCGGACCAGCTTCGCTGTGTGCTCCAAGTCCATACAGTGTCTCAATATCGTTGACTGCATCGCTGACTCCGCCCTCTTCGGCCTGAAGCATTGCCCGAAAACTCAGTGCCCTCGCTAAATCTCTTATTGTCATTGATCGATTCGACTCAGTCGGCGGTATCTGTCCGGTTTGTGTGAACCAGCAATATGATTTCTGACCGCCAAGTTGCAGTTGCTCAAGAGCCGCACTATTATCCTGTACCCATTTTCTCAGCATAGTTTGCTGTTGTGCAGGTAAATCTTTAGGTAAGATTATTCCTGAAACTTTTAGGTCCTTTGGCTTTTCTACATAAAGTTCGATTGCTTTTTCATAGAATGGCGCTGCGTTATCGCTTTCAGAACGTCCGGCTATGCCTATTTTATTAAGCTTGGCTATATAATCGATTGTATCTGCCTGACCCTGCGCCATGCACAGGCCGGTACTAAGCAATGTCATTGTCACTGTGATGAGGGACACTATCCAGTGATCCTTCTTTACGCACAACATATTATTCACCTTTCTTTAAGAAATTTCCGATGTCTTAAGGCTTGGCGGACGCTCTTAACTTTTTATACGGATGGTCTGGATTTATTGCTTTTCCACCAAGCGTTTGTCTGATAAGCACACTAATATTTTACCGCTTTTTGGGGAAATAGGCAAATATGATTTTAGCCCCCTATTCAAACCTGCTCTATGGTCGCCAGGCCGAGCCTTTCTGCAATATTGTCAAATTCGTCCAGAGAGTAAAATTCGATGATAATCCTGCCTCTTTGGCCGTTTTTGCGGGTTTCGATGATTACCTTTGTGCCGAGCTGTCGGCTGAGGTTGCTTTCGAGTTCCTGTATATGAGCCGGTTTTGAGCGTGCGGTAATTTTAGCCTGATTATTGCTTATAAGGTATTTTCTGACTAATCTTTCGACCTCACGGACGCTCAGTCGGCCTGCCAGCGCCCGGTTGGCTAATTTTCGCCGAAGCTCATCGGTCGGCAGAGCAAGTATCGCTCGTGCGTGGCCCATACTTAGCCGGCCATCGCTTAACATCTGTTTTATTTCATCTGGTAAGTCTAATATTCGCAGATAGTTAGCGATGACGGAGCGGTCTTCGCCAAGTCTTCCAGCAGCTTCGGCCTGGGTAAGACAGAAAGTGCTTAGATAGTTTTGATAAGCCTTGGCGCGTTCGATTGGATTGAGGTCGCTTCGGTGAATGTTCTCTACCAACGCCAATTCCAGCAGTTGTTCGTCCGTTGCCTGTCGAACCAGTGCCGGTATGGTTGTTAGCGAAACCATCTGTGCGGCTCTGAATCGGCGTTCTCCAGCTATTAGCTCATATCCCGGTCCGGCAGGGCGAACAATGATGGGCTGAATTATGCCGTTGGCTTTGATTGACTCAGCCAAATCTGCTAATTCCTGCTCATCCCAAACCGTTCGTGCCTGATATGGATTCGGTGATATGGCAGATATGTTGATTTCCCGCAGCGATTCACGTAACTCTTTGTCAGGAGGGAACATAGGAGCTTCTTCCTGCTCAGATGATGACTGTTGTATCGCTGATACATTGCTTGTTATCGGACCTATTAAAGATTCCAGACCTCTGCCAAGATGTTTTGGCTTCTGACGGTTTTTTGTCTCCATATTAATTCTCCTTCATATCGATTGTGTGAAAATTGCTATTGTTTGCTCATTTTACTGATATTGTGTAAATTATCAATCTTATAACAACTCAACTTACCCCGTGAGATAGGCCGCAGGCCATCCATCTCACGGGGTGAACGCGCCAAAGGCACAGCAAGTAATTGCTTCTTAATAAAAGCTCGAATCTTTATCTGTATGATATTTCGGAATATTGAGTGAAAATTCTGCAACTTTATCGGGTTAAAAATCGTGTTTTTAAAAAAATGTTTCACGTGAAACAATTGTTAGGAAACGTACGATCTCATCAGCCAGGTACAATGAACTGAGAAAATAGTGTGTCTCGGTCATAGGACCACCTTCTAAAGTTGGCTTTGATAAGGTAATAGAACACAATTGGAATTCCAGGCGGGATTAAAACAAATAAGGCTGTGGGTCCTTTAAAGAGCCTAATTTATGATGGTTCCTGCTCTAATACCCGGCACAAAATTTACCCGCCTTCGCAGAAAGCCACGGGTGTAAACCCGTGGATGAATGCGAAAAGGGTAACCCTCCGTAGCCTTGGCGAAGGAGGGTATGCTCCGGCGGGTTTCGCCGAAGCGGCTACGCGCATGCAGGTATGTGAGGATGCCATCCGCCATAGGCGGATAAAGCCGTGTAGCTTCACTATAATATCCCCCTGCTGATGGATTTTTAAAATTCCGGTAACTGCTCACGGAGGCAAACCAGCGTTTTTGTGTCATTGCGAGGCCTTTAGGCTGAAGCAATCTCATACCTTCGCAACAGGGAGATTGCCACGACCTCACTTCATTCGGCCTCGCAATGACGATCACTGTTTGTATGTATAGTCGATATGCTTATGAGATTGTGAACTACACTGAATGTTTCACGTGAAACATTTATCAACAAAAGATGTTGGTAGAATAGGTGACATAGGAAAGAAGGGTGGATAGGATAAAGAAAAATTGTTTGTTAGAAATATATCATATTTTATTGATTTTAGGTTGAATTTAGCTTGCATTTGGACATTTAGTTTGTGAGACATTTCTGAAGTATTTTTGTAAGTTCTTAATATTAAAGAAGATAAGGGGGATAATTATTAACAGGCACATTCGTATAAGCACAGACTACACATTTTGTTCGGAATTCTATTTTGATATTGAGAAGTAAGAGCTAAGTTACTCAAAAGGGAAAGTTCGTTGTCCATTGGGTTTTTTCCTTGCTATCCCGCGCCACAGTTTGGCCGCAAGTGAATGACGCGAACAAAAGATTAATATGTATAATGGATGGTTATTCATTCTTATACGCTCATATTCAAATTCGGTGTAGCCAAGCGATCTAATCTGGCCAACATACAATTTTCGCAAGACCTCAGCTAAGTTGTTGCGAGTGGTATTGTCTAATATAGAACGCCAATCTGCACCTGAACCAAGACAGTGATCAAGGTTTGAGTCTGGATTATCCAAATAATTATGTTCCCAATTCCTTAGGGCATCGAGATAGTCTGGAAAGAAGATAATCAGATCCGCTCTTACATCTGACAATACTTTTAGAGTTTCAAATTCAAGATGTAGGCCATACGGGTCAAGAAAGGCGAGTGACAATGTTCCTTGAGGTATCTCTTTTACAATATCATGAATCTTTTTATTTGCATTTCCATAGAGAACTTGTGAGTCCGGTCTTATTTTATCGATTCGAGATTTGAGAGCATTGTATTTCCGTTTAAGCTTTTCACACAGATGTAGCCTATCGAACGGATGAGGGGCTTTTGCGGCGATTATAGGTGAGCCCCAATCAAGCTTTTGAGATGTCTCTAATTTCTCAATTCCTGCGCCTGCAAAAAGATCAATGTAGTGTAATCCCTGCCATTTTTTACCTTTCATAGATGTTGTGAAAGCATCAATGTACCGCATAAGGAAATAGTGCTTGTCGCTGGACCATTCTCGCACAATTGGAATATACAGGTCATCATCCTTAGCAGATGGCAGCTTATACATAACTTAGTTCCGGCAAATTCTTCGCAGAATGGCTAGGCCCAGATGACATCGGCAAATCATTCCACGTACGGCCGTCAAGCATGCGACCGTTTTTCTTCTTATTTATACCTCCCCATTGTTTGAAGAAAAAGGGAACGCCAGCAGCAAAGCACTGGTCACGAATGTCCTTAGCCCATTCCGGTTTCATCGGCCTTGCGCCGGGGCCGGATTCACCTCCAACGATTACCCAATCTATGTCGGTAAGGTCGATGTTGGGGATAGGACCCAGAAGCGGCTCGAAGGATATAAACTTTACTACCGCAGGGATTTTCCGTAAGTGGTCTATCCGGCAAAGGTAATCCGTAGTTTCGACGGTGACGCCCATCCATACATTCTGTGGCCAAGGTAGTTTATAACTCAATTGTATCAAACGCTTACTTCGTTTTGTTAACACTTGAAATCTGTGATGAGATGCCTGACACATAACTTCAAAGATTTTCGCTACAAAGCTAAAGGGAATGTCCTTGTGAAACAGATCGCTCATAGAATTAACAAATATAATGCGAGGCTGCTTCCAGCGAAGGGGTATTTTAAGAGCGTATGGGTGTGCTGTGACACGGAAACCATTCGCATAGTTGGGACTACCGGCTGCCTTCAGTCTTAAAGCCATACGTTCGGCATAGCAGTTCTGGCAGCCTATACTAATCTTTGTGCAGCCGGTAACGGGGTTCCAAGTAGATTCGGTCCATTCAATTTTAGAGGTCTGCGCCATATAGTCTCCAAAAGTGTTATTTTACAACTTGTAAACAATTTTTGAAGGCGAAAATCATTATAAAGCTCACAATCTTAAAGCAGGCCTTAATGTGTTTTGATGACATAGAGCAAATGGTAAAAGGGCAAGGGAGGATGGACGAGAGACGAAGTTTAGCCGGCAGAGGCGGGGATGACGGAGGACGGAGGTCTTCCCTGAGCGAAGTCGAAGGGACGGAAGGCAAAGGTCGGAGGACAGAGGACGGAAGACATAGAACGGAGAACAGAGGACAGAGGGCAGAAATCCTGGCTCGACGCGATACGCAATACGAAATAATACAGTAAAGAAAACTTGTATTTCGCCGGTAAAATGCTAACAATAGATACTTGATGCTCGATGTTGGATACTCCGCTGACAGGTCGCTGGGATGGCTGGCGCCACGTCCTGCGGAGATACTCAACGAGAATCAAGAACGGTTGATAGTGCCAGGGAAAGACAATAAATGACAAATACTTGTGGTGAGCCTGTCGAACCCAAAGGGACAGGCCTGGAAAAGTATATCCGCAGCATACCTGATTGGCCAAAAAAAGGGATTTTATTCCGCGATATCACGCCCTTGTTAGCAGATACGAAGGCTTTTTCAGCAGCCGTAGATGCACTATGCGCAGGTTTTACCCCCGCTCTTGCTTCACAAGAAGCTGCGGGGGCCGGCGTAGATTCGACTCGTCTCGGCGGAGGCTCGCCGAGCCGGAGAAGGACAGGCTCGCCACAGGTTGAATACGTTGCTGCTGTGGAGGCGAGAGGATTTATTTTCGGAGCGGCTGTTGCACAAAAGCTCGGGGTCGGCTTTGTCCCTATACGAAAAAAAGGCAAACTGCCTTTCAAAACTGAAAGTGTCACTTACGACCTGGAGTACGGCACCGATACGCTGGAGGTTCATAAAGACGCTGTAAAAGAAGGGGACAAGGTCTTAATGGTCGATGACCTTTTAGCGACCGGCGGGACAATGGCAGCAGCCTGTCAGCTAATCGAAAAAATCGGAGGACAAATCGTCGGCATCACCTTTCTTGTGGAGCTTAAAGAATTGGCCGGCAGAGAAAAACTCGGCAGCTACAAGATTAGCACAGTCATTTCATACTAATCCTGAGCTGCAGGCTTAAAATTCTAAATTCTAATATCTAAATTCTAAACAAACTCAAATGACCAAAATCCAAAACGTTTCGAACATTTGAAATTAGAATTTTGATATTATTTAGGATTTAGAATTTAGATTTTGGCTATTTAGATATTTGAGCCAGGACGGCGGCGTTGCGCTGTACAACGAACTGCTTTATATCATCGGTCATAGATTTCGGCACCCAGTCACCCAGCAGCTCGTCCACCAATGGATCGAACTGCTCGGGCGAGAAAACCGTGTCGATCAGGTCGATGAGCTGGCTGTAATACAAGGGGATAATATCCGGATGCGTCAGCAGCTCATGTAGGCCGTCCAGTCCGGTATAGACAAAGATACTGCGATGGATGTCAGGCGAGTGGTCGCCCTGGCCGAATAACGTATCAAGATCGTGAGGGAGCAGCCAAAATCGTGTATCTTTTCTGCCGCGATACAGCGCATAGTCATCACCTCTAGGAGTGGTCAGGCCGCCTTCAAGATTGCCCGCCAGCGCATCAACAGCAAGGTAACGCAGCCATTGCTCAAGATTGATAACCCGGCTGACATCCTGGACAAACGTCTCCGGCGGTGTGTTATTCAGCACATAAACCAAGTTAATCAAATCGTTGAAGTCATCCTCAGCTATGTTGGTACTCTTCTCATAATAGTCGCGATATCTATTCGGATTGTCACCTTTGTAACTCAAGTCCGCTTCACCGCTGGCACAGATGTAGGCGTTCCCAGCCGGGTCATCGGGAAAATGCCTCTTAGTAAAATCACTGTCGATAACCCCCAATGCAACATAAGAACCGTACATGTGGTCGTTGGTTTGAGCCAGATTCCGACCATTGATACACAGTTGCACCGCTTTGGCGTCAGCGGCGGGCAGACCCGCTGCCTGCCAGATTGCACTGCCCAGCAGTTGTATATATCCGTAGCGATTGTTGATAATCAGGGCTGTGACGCCGTTCCATTCGCCGAAGGCAGAATCGTTCGGAAAATTGACGTGATAGTTGTTTCGGTAGCTGTTGCTACTATTGGTTCGGCTGCCGGCGCCACGGTTGCGGATACCGACACGGTACCGCACCTGTGTTTGCACGCCGTCGATGCTGATAAAGGTCCCGTTCATCTGAACACGAGACCTCGCATCGTTGCTGTGGGAACCGATGTATTGCAGCTCAGCCCGCTCGGCTTCGGTCATAATCAGATAATAAATCGGCTGCCTGCCCGGCCATTGGAATTGGTCAAGAGAATCACTTACCTGATAAAGCAGGCCGATCTGCTTTAGCTCGCCGTCCACCATGCTTGGGCCGGGCCAGGTGCGTACATTATTCGCAGCGTCAGCAGCTTCTATATAGAACTCGATGATAGTACCATCCAGATGAGCGGGTATCACTGCTGCGTATATTCCGTCACCTGCATTATTATCACCATGGCCTCCATCATCAAACATCTCCAATGTGCTGAAGTTAGGGTCTCCGTCTTTACGGTAATACAGCATTGCAGTGATACCGGCTGTTAATTCATCGACTATCCGAGCCGACACCGTCACCGGCTCGTCGGACCACGGTATGATTGGAAAATGCGTCGTATCTAAGACCAACGGCGCAATGTCACTGTCAGTAGCCGAGTTAGCAGTACCGGGCGTACCACCATCAATAGTGCTCGCCGCCCAATTTTGACCGTGCTCGTTGGACATCGCAAAATTTACCAGCTCCAACGATTTGCCGCCGCCGTCGTGCTCATCCGACCATATCCACCCACGGTGGCCATAATCTTCCGGGCCAAGCTGCCGCACAGCCCAATCGCCCTCATCCGAGTAGCGGCCTTCGTCAACCTTTCCGCCCGACGCGTCTTGCAGTTCAATCACCTCACCGGAGTTGCTCAGTCGGCCACTCCAGCCGCCAACAACATTGATAACAGCCGGGTATTTGGCCCTAAATGTGCTCAGGTCCGCAGCTACTACAATGTACTCAGAAGGGCCGAGCGTTACATCCGGAAAAACAAAGCCCACACCGTCCGCAAATCGCCAGCCCAACAGGTTGACCGACTCACTTGTCGGATTAAACAGCTCGATGTATTCCTCGTGAATATTCTCAACCCCCTGACTGGGGTGGTCGGGATGGTACATGATTTCGCTGATAATGACACTGCCGGACTCGCTTATATTAGTAGCTGCCGGGCTGGGGACAACAAAGAAAAGCCAGTTCGCAGATCGTCGGTCGAGAGCCCGAGGGGCCAGATTCCCAGGGAAATGGCCAGGCCCACTTCCGTTTCCGTCGGGGAAGCGTCCATAAGATACATCGGCCTGCTGAGGACCGAAGGTGATTGTATCTATAGGATTTCCGTCGTCATTATAAAGGGCGATTTGTTCGCCATCCGCGCTAAGCTTGAAATTTGCGTGCAGCGTGCCTTCATTAGGTTCGCCGTCAGCCCAAATCAGCAGATAACCCTTTGGCGGAATAATTGTTATAGAGGGATTATTATCGGGAACCTGCCATTTAGCGGGAAATGAAAGATTATCCGTGAGGTACATCCCGGCTATATCAACAGCGCTATCCCCACAGTTATAGATTTCGATCCAGTCGTCATAATCGCCGTTTGGGTCTTGAATAAGGCTTTCGTTTTTGGCCATAAACTCATTTATTGTCAGCGTGACTTCGCTGCTTTGCTCGAGGTCAAAGGCCGCAATAAACCTGTCCTGAGCAGAGTCGAAGGATTGCGGGGCTAAATATGTCAATACCAACAATAGCAATGAGATTTTCATAGATTCTGATGGGCCTCTATAGTTATCCTCACCAATTTATGCGCAGCATGCCTTGCGGCATAGGCTGCTGATTTCAGTCGTTATTTTATTTGCGCAGCATGCCTTGCGGCATTTGACGGGCCTTGTAAAAAGAAAATTGGGTATCCGAACCTCGATAATTGTAACAAAAAGAGGGGGCTGAGTCAATATTTAGCCGTCGCCGTGCAGGGCACATCAAAATAATAGGGCAACCCATCCCTTAGGGATGAGTTGCCCCTTTTTCCGGGGGAGTCCAATCCCTTAATCGGAATCTACTCATTCCCGAACATCAGCAAGATGATCAAGTCGTCTCGAGCACTACCGCTGCGAAATCAACTCAGGACTTTACCAAATAAACGAAACCTGGCTCGTAGTGACGTTAAGGCCGCCTGCCGTGGTTACGTGGGCATAATTCGAGCCGGCACCTTGTTGATAGTTAGAGATACTGACGTTGTTTCCACCATTTATTGCTATACTGGACAAATTGCCGGTACCTACTTGGACCTGCGTAGTAGTATTGTTGTTTCCTCCATTTATTGTTGTCCCGGCGAAGTTGTTAATACCTTCCTGAAACTGGTGAGTCTGGTTGTTATTTCCATATACGCCGATAGTTGCCACGTTACCGATTCCAGACTGATACTGCTCAGCATAGTTAGCTTGGCCGGTTTGACCGATCACCGCAACGTTGCCATTCGGCGGAAAAGTTGTAATAGTCATAGCGAAGTTATTAACTCCCGTCTGAATGTGTGTTACGTTAGGGGCTCCCGGAGGGATTATTATCGATGTATTGGCTGCTAACGGCGGTCCGGCAATACTCATGAGGATCACCAAGGCAATTTTTAGTGTTAAAATTTTCCTATACATATCTCATTTGTCCTTTCTCTGTCTTTTTTTTAATCTATCGATCAAGATTATACTGTAGAGAAGACACAAAAATGGTTGGGCAACCCATCCGCAAACGGATGAGCTGCCCCTTTTACTATTGAGCTAAGCCCTTAGCTACTTATGAAAAGGAGTTCTCTCGAGCACAACTGCTCCAGGATTAACTCAGAACTTTACGGTCCAAACCCAAATTTAGTCACATTGACTTCCTGGTCATCTGCTGTAATAATGAGATCAGAGTCGGTGGGCAAGCCAAAACCTATTTGAAGGTGGCTAACTTTGTTCCTGCTGCCAGTTACTTCTATGATGGACGTGTTGTTGCAACCTTTCTGGATTTGTTTAGTAATATTGTCGTCTCCATTTATGACTACCTCTGCGTAGTTGCCAAAACCTTGCTGCCATTGGCTAGTATGGTTGCCATCTCCAGTTACGTCTGTGATGGCCTCGTTGCCGCACCCAAACTGGTACTGCGTACTGGAGGCGTTATTGTCTCCTAATTGCAGGAACAAGGCTACGTTGCCACTGCCAGTCTGATACTGCTTAGCAGAGTTATTACTGCCCTCTTGGCCGATCATCGCCTCGTTGCCGAAACCGTTCTGAGTTTGACGGGCTTCATTGTTACTGCTATTGGCGCCAGTTTGCTGAATCTCCGCACGGTTACCGCTACCAAATTGGATTTGGTACGCTTCATTGTAATTGACGCCATCTTGAACGATCTTTGCCCAGTTGTAGATACCCATCTGAGTTTGGTAGGCTTTATTGTTATTGACAGTGGAATGCCCATATTGTTTAATTTCCGCCTCGTTGCCAAAACCACTCTGAAATTGTTTAGCTGTATTGTTATTGCCTGATTGATATATCTTCGCCCAGTTGAAAAAACCACTCACATATGTCTGAGCGAGGTTCAAATCGCCGAGCGCGTACTGATCATGAATAATCGTGTTGCCTCCCCAGGGGGCCAAGGGGTCAATTGGAATGCTCGTATTCGCAGCCAAAGCCAGACCGCTCACGCCGAGCACAAATGCTAAAGCTATTGCTATCGTTAACACTTTCCTATACATTTTTCACACTCCTTTGCTTTATTTTGTTCTGTACTACCAGAACATTCAACCTCTCACTCTCTCTTGCTCTGGCTCTAAGCCAGAGCAATTTTGTTGTTTCAGACAAGTCTCCTGAAGCGAATCCTGTCTCAAACAACTATCAACATTATGGGCATATAAGGTTCTTGACCAAACCCTTGCCCTGCTAAATTGCATCTCAGGGCTTGATGACTTTCACCTCCTTTGCTCAAAAGCCCTGTTCAAATGGTTAATAAAAGCTTCCCGGGCACACATTTCTTAAGCAGCTTTGCTGCTCACTCAGAAATCTTCATCTAAGTTTAAATTCATTTGCCGAATTATTTCCGGCCTTGCCAAATAAAAAAGCCCGACAGAACATTTCCTAAGCTCTGTCGGGCTCGCTTTTTGTAAAGTAGAGTCCGTTAGCAAACTATGATATTATGCTATATCTAAATTTTCTTTAATCTGCTCTCATTCTTTCCTTAATTGTAGTTATATCAACCTGTCTTATCTGCCCTTGATGTACTTGCATCTCACAAATCAAGGAGCCGTAGCCCACTTGCTCAGCCCGGCGTTTCAATTTCTCCCAGATGTTATCAACAGATTGATTTTGTAAAGCCGATTTTTCGGGGTTTTGTTCGTCATTCCGTAGCTGATGTAGTTTATTCATCCTTAAATATATCCCTCCATGCTACCGGTAGCAAACATCGAGTTTAGATGAATTCACTCACCCGCCCTGCCGTATTCAAGTATCAATACTGATAGATTACGACACTTTACCAAGCTCTCACTGATTTTGTCAATAATTTTATCGGACTTAAAATCACTTTGGGATTAAATTACCCAAAAACAAGCAATTCTTGCATTTAGTAATTTTTACAAATATTCGATCAATAGAACTTTTTCAAAATATTGTTTTCACCAATTATTGGGTGCTCGCTTTGCTATTAAAATCTTCTACTTTTTCTATATTCTCATTATTATTAACATCTTCTGGTTGAATTTTATCAACTCCCACTATATTCCCTATTTCATCGGCTATCACAATATCCTCAACACCTTCAGGTTCAGATTCTTCGATATATTCGGGTCCCTCGGTATCCTTTATCTCCACCAAATTGCCCTCATTATCAAAAACAACTGTTTTTTCTGTTTCCTGTTTTTCCTTTAAGAAATTTTGAATAGCTGGCGAGTTGATATCTTCCGGATTCTTCAGCTCCCAGATACCATCCAATATTCCCTCTATAATCAAGTCATAAACGGCCTTCTCTATCGCTTCCAAAACACATATAGTTGTTGGTTCATTAGTAGATAGGCCGGTTTCAGCCTCCAGCAGTCTCTTGACACTAACAAATCTGTAAATTCCGAAGTCTACCTCTCTGGAAAGAATGGATTTGGTAGTTGAAACAGACTTAAGAACACCTCCATTCCTGACAGAGACAAGCCTAAGATAAATAGTCACCTTGTCCTTTCTTAATTGGCCCGAACCACCGAGACCAAAGTATTTGATTCCCAAACCACCCGTGATCAAATTGTTATCATATCCAATTATGCCGCCCTCTAAAAGCACGCCTGCATAAAGTAGTGGCGGTAAGGACGATAACGTCTGGCTGCCTTCGGCTTTGTACTGCATCCTGGTTGAACGAATGATCTTTCTCTCGTTCAATAAGTTTGCTAAACCTTCCCTTTCTATTGGAATGAACCAGCCGGAATCCTCAAGCACCTTAATCAGCATTGATGTGGCACCTTGAGTGACGGCTGTGGAAAAGGTCGTTGCCTGGGCAGAAGTCTTATATTGTCCGGTCTGGTCTCTGAACTTATAAATCGCTATCACTATTTTATCTTTCGGCGGAGGTAAAGAAATCAAATCATTGTGGATATCAGTAGTGTATCCCGTGGTTGCCCGCGTGGTATAGATAGAAGGAGCCATATCCTCGCAACCAGACAGATAAGCAAACTGAGATAACATTGCTGCTGTTACGACAGCACTCAGCATTTTCTTCATCTCCTACGACCTTTTAGCAATTTTTAATAATACGGTATTTGTATAGTTGTTTGGCTTCCACTCGACTTATTTATTAAGACAACATTGATGCCGCTGACATCGGCGCCGACATCAACGGTAAAATCACCTAAGTCGTAAAATCCTCCTTCAAGCCCTTCCTCGCCAAACGCTTTACTTACAATCCTGTCCGCCAACCTGGAAAGTATTTGACGTTGTACATTAGCGTTAAAGTCTTGAATCAGATCCCCGACTCGATCTGTGGGTTGCTGTCGGTCTGCGTATTTGTTCTGAGCGTTGGCTGAGGCCAGCAGCCAATCGGCGTTATATGCAAGGCCGCCAAAAGATGGATTAACCGGTGTCCAAACCAATTCCGTGGCTGTGGTTATATCCGCCGGCAACAGAAAAAAGCCAAAAACAACACCATAGCCGATATAAATTACTAACTTTTTCATTTCCATTCTCCTTTCTAAAATAACCAAGCATCCTGTCAAATATGTAACTCTGCCTTAACGGCAAACCATAGAAAGAGAATCTGCCTATATACGTGCGATTGATTTATCAATAATCTCCGACCATTGGAAAATAGAGTAAAGTTTGTTTTGGGATTCTTTGTCTTTGTCAAAATTCAACATACGCATTGAAGATACTTAATTGCCTCAACGGTGCTAATTTCCTCCGCGACCGTGTTTGTTTAACTAATTCTTAGACCTTAAAAACAACGATGTTAATCAGTCTAAAAATGTTTTCAAGTGCGTCAAGTCCTCAATTTTGATGTCATCAGTAATAAAAACATCATTATTCGTAAGCGTTCACGGGAAAACCGCATTTGTGTCATTGCGAGCGAAGCGAAGCAATCTAAAATCGTACGTTTTTGAGATTGCTTCGGCCTAAAGGCCTCGCAATGACACAAAAACGCCTTATTTTCTGCGTGAACGGTTACCATTATTCTCTCTATTTTCTCGAGATGTATATCCTTTTAGCCAACTTTTTCTATATGCCACTGTCCCCTACGTCCTCAGTTTGAAATTGGTGTTTCTCGTAGTTATTTAGATACTCTTTGGTTGCTTCGATGGCCTGCTTTACCGCCTCTTCAATCTCCTCGGCTCTCGGCCTGAGCACTCTATTCCAAACCACGGTGCCGTTAACCTCGACTTCCACCCAGCTTCCCCACTGAGAGCTTGCTCTTTCGATAATCAAGATGTTGTAATCTTTGATATTTACTTCTGTGGGTTTCCAGAAAAGAAAGAAATATTCATAGAAATCATATCCGATCTTAGTCATGGTCTGCTCAATAATTAAGCCGGTTATTTCTTCTATAAGCCGTTTTTCCGCTTTTGCCGTTTTTGATTCTTCTTCAATCTTAGCGATTAATCCTCTAATTTTTTCTTCCGTTACTGAAGGCTTCTTTGCTTTTTCATCTTTGTATTCGCCAACAATTTTTTTTGCAGTTTTTTTTTCTTTAGGTTTTAGTGTTACTTCTTTGCTCTTTGGCTCTTCTCGTTTTCTGCTCTCAATTTCTGCCGGTTTTTTATCTCTTGTTTGTTCTGGTTTTGTTCCGACAATCATATCTGAACATGAGCAACATACGACAAATACTAATACCAAGGTTTTGCAGAAGATTTTCATTATTCAACTCCATTTGTGTTAACCTGCTCGAAGCTCTTTATTATTTTTATAAATTCTAAATAATCGAAATTGTCGACGATGAGCAGCTTTATTATGCCTGGCGAATAATAAAAGTCCGGATACGTTACTATATTGAGGTTGCGCTTATCCGGCATAATAGGCTGACTGACATACCGCCAGCGAAACGACGATGCAAAATTTTCCAGGCTGTAATAGCTTGATACACTTAAAACGACATTTCAAGTCCTAATTTATAATGACTTATGCAGAAAACCATTTTGGTAATTACATATTAAGAGTTGCTGTCACATCAAATTTCGGTATTCAACTCGTTATTTGTCCTAATCTCATAGGATGGCACATGTTTATATATCTATACACAATAAGCTGAAAACGGACTCAATTTTTTAAGGATTTTTGTTGCATTATCATGCATATTATATCATATTACTGCATATAGCTGAGGTTATTGTCCTATGCAGTTGATGTCAATAGAGGATTTGGCAGTTTATTTAGGCGATTCAAAACGTACGATTTACAAGTACATCGCCAGCGGAGATTGCCCGCCGTATATCCGCATAAGCGCTAAGAATATCAAGTTCGACCGGGCTGACGTTGATGCCTGGCTCGAATCAAAAAAGGTTAATCCAAAAGAAATCAAGGAAAGGAAAGGCAAATGATTTTGGATATTTTAGCTGTCGCAGAACCACCAGTCGTAGAACCACAAACGAGGATGTTTATCGGTGGGCTCATAGTAATTCTGGTCTATTCGGGGATAATCACCTTAATTATTATTGGCCTGATTCGATTGGTAAGGTTTTTGGGCAGCGCGGGAAAGGAGATGAAGCTGACACGGATGGAACTTGGCAAGCTTGCTGAGGAAGTTCATCTCCTGCGGCAGGAGTTAGAAGGCGGAAAAAATAGTAATTCCTCTCCGCAGACAGAATGATTATCTGCATAAGCTAAAGAGTCAAAAAGAAAGGATGAAAAAGGTGGTTCTTTCGACAAGTGACATTATGAGATAGCAAAGTTTATTGCTTACCATTTTGTCTCGACAGAATAGCGTATTGAGCTGTTGAGTTTTAAGACCTTGTAGTTTTACTATGAACAGGCACTTTTCAACCGGTGCTGTGGGAAAGGCGGGTTAATAATATGAGAGTGAAGATCGAAAATTGCATTGTAGAGCTGCTGGAGGGTGATATTACAGAAATGCAAACCGACTCTATCGTTAACGCTGCTAATGCACAATTGATTTTGGGCGGTGGCGTTGCCGGGGCTATCAGAAGAAAAGGCGGCCCGCAGATCCAGCAGGAATGTAACAAAATCGGCGGAACTTATGTAGGCGGGGCAGTAATCACCACCGGCGGCAATCTCAAGGCAAAATACGTGATTCACGCGGTCGGTCCACAAATGGGAGAAGGTGACGAGGACCGAAAGTTAACAAATGCCACGCTCAGCTCGCTAAAATTAGCTGACGAAAATAACCTAAAGAGCATTTCCTTTCCGGCAATAAGCACCGGCATTTTCGGCTTTCCGATCCAAAGGTGCGCCGAAATAATGCTCAAAACGACTATTGATTATCTTAAAGGTAAAACCGGCTTGGAAAAAGTCATCTTTTGTCTCTTTGACCGGACCAGTTACAAAGTCTTCGAGACCCAACTAAAGCAGGAAACCTTAAAATAAAGGTCAAAGCCTAAAAGCTCTTCTTCATTGACAGCAGCGGGGACAGCGCCAAGCCTATCCCTTCAACTATGTTCAGAGCCTGCCCTGAGCCTGTCGAAGGGGCAGGCTCTGAGCTAAGCCGAATGGGCATAGCTGCTCTACTAAGCCCGCCTAAATCCTGGTAATGACCTTAGCCAATCTGTCACCTGCAGACGCCTTTGGGACCGTCATACCAATTGTAGTTAATTCTTGCGCCACATATACTTGATGCAGAAGGCAGATTTTATAGTTATTGCCTCAGAAGCACCGTGAACCACACCAGATAACCCAGCAAAAACGCTGAAATTAAGTACAATTGGATTACACCAACATATAAATATATCTCTGCATATATTAGCAGTTTATGTTAGCAGAAACTGCTAATACCAATTGTAAATAATTCTTGCGTCTCATATATTTGAGCCGGCTTGTGGATTCAATATTTATTGGCTCGGAAAAGCTCTAAAGTACATCAAATAACCCAGCAAAAGTGCTGTAATTAAGTACAATTGGTATCACTCACCAAGAACATTAATCGCAAGAAGGAAAAATGGACCTGGTCGTTTCCCTTGGAATCTGGCCCCTCGGGCTCTCGACCGACGATCTGCGAATGATTAATGGAATCACGGTGACTCTTTTGGGCAAAATACTTCCCGGCGGAACAAGAGGATAGATGGCTGAATAAAAAGGGACGTGAGCCTCCATGCTCCTTGTCGTCCTTGATACTATGTACCACCTCGAAGTAAAAGTGTTTCTTGTGGAAATTACGTATTTTTGTCTCTTGCGATTACAAATACTCTGAGAAAGCTCGGCTTTGTTTTTCAACAACAAATTTACCAGATAGATAAGTCCTGAGCTTGTCGAATGGATTAAATGACGTAAATGCAATATAGACCGTTCGATAAAAATGGCTCTGATACTATTAGAAACTGCTAAATAATCTTGTATTTGTATAAACTCGACCGTATTATCATCACTATTAGAGATAAAACTTCTTAATCCGGCAAAGAAACAGATATTTGGAAACGCACTAACGCATCGATTTCAGCGTATTAATATTTGTTTTTGTATAGGTGCATAGATTCAGACGTTAAATGTTATCTGTACAAAGTGATTTGATAGCAATTACTTAGCGATGGCTTTAAAAAATTCCACGCTGCCGGATGTGCGCGATCTGAGGACTGCTGCAATTATAGGGCTTGCTTTTTACCTCAAGAAAATGGCCTACGCCAGTCGATAGAAACAAAGTTGCAGCTTTAGAATAAATAGATGTTAGATTAATTTTCGGACACATTAACGTCCTAAAATATCGTTTACCCGTACCTGTGCTTACCCGCGCAGGTAAAAGCGGGTACAGGTGTAACTTTCAAAGAGGGGTTGTGCAGAGATTGACACCACTGCCCTGCTGACAAGATTTCCTTGTCGAACGGATTTATTTATGAAAAAACACAAAGGAAAAACATCACGTGAGCTTGGCTTGGAATTAGCCGCGATTTGCGGCGCCCACTTTTTCAAGCTTGAACACCTGCATTATGGTTATTGGACTCCTGACCTGGATATAGCCTTGGCTAATCTGCAAAAAGCACAAGAGCAATATACTGATTTTCTCCTTCACCACATTCCCGATGAGGTGCACACAATCTTAGACGTTGGATGTGGCACAGGACATATAGCCAAAAAGCTGGTTGATAAAAGCTATAAGGTGGACTGTGTCAGCCCAAGTCACTTCCTTAATGAGCGAGTCCATGCCTTATTGGGAGATAAAACCCATATATTTGAGTGTTTATATGAGCGGTTAGAGACAAGCCGTAAATATGACCTTATTTTTTTCAGCGAGAGTTTCCAGTATGTCAACATTGACCAGTCACTAAAAAACACAGCAGAACTGCTCAACGCCGGAGGCCATCTGTTAATATGTGATTTTTTCAAAGTCGAATCAGGCAAGAATGGTTCTATAAGTGGAGGACATAAGCTAAAAAAATTCAATGAGCTGATAACGCATTACCCTTTTGAGCTTATTAAAGATATTGACATTACCCCTCAGACAGCCCCAAATCATGACCTGTTCGATTCCACTATGAAGGATGTAGCTGCCCCCGCTCTGGAAGCAAGCCTGGACTATTTAAGCAATAGGTACCGACTGATGGCTAAGTTTCTGCGATGGAAGTACAAGAAACAAATAGAACGCTTATACACCAAATACTTCAACGGTAAAAGAACCGCCGAGGATTTTAGAAAGTATAAGACATATCGGTTCTTTCTCTACAAGCTTGTCCCGAGCACGGTCGAGGGGAAGGCATATCCGGATTTTGTCCGTGCCGACACAGCGGAAAGTAACGAAGAATCTGCATTATGTTATTCTGCTCCGTGAAAATCCGGCCGGCATGAAAGTAATGCTTTTAACCTCCTTTCCCGACCGTCCGTAAAAAACGACATTTTAAATACAGCAAATCTGTGAATTTAACACATAAGAAAAAAGTGATGCGAAAAGTCACAACCTGCTTTGACAGCACATCTTACATTCGAAGCCCGTTCGAGAATTTGGCAATTCTAAGCTCCTTTGTTGACCTGCTTCTATCATTCTAATATTATGTGTCCATCGGACTTCGACGAGCCCCTTAGCGGCGAGCTTAGTCGAGTCATGGCGGGCACAGAAAGTTGTGCAACCGGTTCCAATTGTTTGCCATTCTATAGCTGCTCAGTCTCATGGACGTATGCAATTTCAAGGAGGAAAACGTGCCGTTACAATTGTTGGCCATAGCATTTTTATCATTTCTTTCGCTTGGGGCGATTGGGTGCCGCTTCGACGGCGCACCCCGGCCTCGCTTAGGCTGCTATCCCACCTCAACGGTAGGAACAAGGTTCCTCAAGCCCAGAAGTCTCGGACCACATCGGTACAGATTTAGTTTGTCAGAAAAGAACGGAATAGTATATACCTGCAATGCAGGTCATATTGATGTTACACATATAAGAATAGCTGCTGATTGGACGGCATACCTTACCACAAAAAGCTTTGTTTGCCTGATGAAAAGCAATGCCGGTTTTTCATTCAAATTAAGAACGGACCCTACAAGGTATTTTATCCGGATTACTTATCCGGAATACTGGAAAGAGCTCCCACATAAGCATAGGGAACGAATCGCCTGTGAACTCGCTATCAACCTTGGGCAGTACTTAGCTTTCTCTGCGACTACCTGGCATGAGATTATCACATGGTTTGGCTATAAATGTGTAGGTGTTGTCCCGGAGTTTCCATCCGCTTTTTCCTGGGAAGACTCATTTTCAAACGTACTTGGCACTCATATTGCGGCTCAAGCACTTTGGGACATCCACCATACATTTGACGAAGCGGTGGCGTTAGCTATAGAGCGGGAATTGAAAAACCTGGCTGTTCAGCCGACCCAAACCGCGTTATACGCTTCCGAGAAAATGAGAGGAAGATGGTTTTCGGGCCAGTTATTGTTTTTGGTTAATGTGAAAAAGAGAAATTTCGACATCGGGCTTGTTGACGGCTATATTACACCAACCCTTGTTCCTTCTATCTGTGAGTGTACCGGGGCAATAGCAAAACCATATCCGGTTCCGAGTCTCGATTTAGCAACCCAATATGGCTTCTCCATAAAACTTGAAATTGAGCCTAAGGAGGCGGAAAAAAACAAAGTCCTAAGAATCGTTTATCCAAATACCAAAAAAAGAAGAAAACGGATTGAGCCTGCGGTTCACTTTGCTCGAATTATGGATTATATCAGGAAAGATGCAGCCGAAAAATATGGCCAAGATTTGATTCTAACGAATTAGGGCGACACTGTATTACACGGACTATAACACTGACATACACTGACCTCCATGTTAGTAGGTGTATCACTCTTGCCAAATTTCACCTCTGCGACTATTATAATGCAAATGGCAACAAAATCGCGCAAGCATAAAGATGACCAGGCTCCCAGAGCGGCTAATAAAAAGGCCTATCGAAATTTCGAGCTTATTGATAGGTTTGAGGCCGGCCTTGAACTGTTGGGCGCCGAGGTTAAATCGCTGCGGTCAGGCCAAGCCGACCTCGACGGCTCATACGCGCGGATAAAAGGCAGCGAGTGCTGGCTCATCGGCGCCAAGATAGCACCATATCAGTCTGCCTCCAGGCAGAGGCTATCCTCGCACGACACATCCAGAAACAGAAAGTTGCTGCTGCATAAGGCTGAAATCCGCAGGATAAAAACTAAGCTCGAGCAGCGAGGTTTTACTCTTGTACCTTTAACAATTTACTTCAATAATAGAGGGTTAGCAAAGATAGAATTAGCTTTAGCCAGAGGCAAAAGGCAGTACGACAAACGAAAGGCAATCACAGAACGTCAGCACAGAAGAGATGTCGATCGAAATACAAAGAAATATCACAAATAGCAGGCGAAATTCAAAACAATAGAATATCGAAAAAGAATTGAGCTTAAGTGACTAAAGTGAGCTAAAGTTAAATTGATAATTTTAGCACTTTAATCACTCCGAGCTTTAGACACTTTGTTTAGAGGGCTTTGACCTATGACTGAAGAAGAAAAGAAACAAGAGAAAAAGATTATAGTCGATGAGGACTGGAAACAGCAGGCTCAAAAAGAGAAAGAAATATTAGCCGCTCAGGAGAAAAATGTAAAAGAAAAAGACCAGCATGAGCGTAAAACACGTGGGCCGCTGCCGAAAGGAAATTTTGCTGCGCTGGTGAGCATGCTCACTACACAGGCATTGTTTGCCCTGGGCTTGTTGGAATTAAAGGGACAGGAAAAAAGAAGGCCTGACCTGGAGCTGGCAAGTTACAACATCAATATGCTGGAAGTCCTTCAGGAAAAAACCAAGAACAACTTAACCAAGGAAGAAGAGAAGGTTCTCGATAATACGCTTAGCGAGCTTCGCATGGGTTACGTGACTGTGGCCGACAACGTGTCATCAGCAAAAAGATAATAATGCTTTGAGCCGAAACCTTGAAACAGAGCCGTGACTCCCCGCTTTTGCGGGGATTCATCCTTCGTAGTATCTACTACGGAGAAGGACAGGCTTGCCCCTGCGAAGGCAGGGGGAGCGGTAAGAGATGGACGATGGACGAAGGACGAAGAACGAAAGAAAACAGAGCCGCGACCGTAAGGGAGCGGTAAACTTAAATGATGTATTAAAGGTGTGCGCATCGTACGTTCTTTGAATCGATGGGGACAAAACAGAATTGGCAAATATATTAGACAAGATAATCGCCGACAAGCGAATCGAAGTCCAGAATCGTAAACTACAACAAACTCTGGAGGAGCTTAAAGAGCAGGTTCGCTCGATGCCGAGATGCCGTAACTTCTATAAAGCAGTCACTAAGCCCAACCCTCGAGGCATAAACGTTATCGCGGAGGTCAAGAAGGCCTCGCCATCCGCCGGTATCATACGCGAAGAATTTGACGCGGTAGAAATTGCATTGATATATGAAAGGTGCGGTGCCGATGCCATCAGCGTTTTGACCGATGAAAAATACTTTCAGGGCAAACTCCAATACATCGAGCAGATAAAGCAGGCCGTGGAACTGCCGATTCTGCGGAAGGATTTTGTTATCGATATCTGGCAGGTGTATGAGTCCCGCGCTGCCGGTGCCGATGCGATACTGCTAATAGCCGATGCCATTAAACCGGGAGAATTGATGGACCTAATGATAGCTGCCGCGGAGCTGACACTAACGGTCCTTCTGGAAGTCCACGAAGCTGATACGCTATTAGCCGTCCGCAGTCTGATAGGTTTTCCAAAAAAAGGATATAGCGTTCTGGGAATCAACAATCGCGATCTCGCCACCCTGGAGGTTGACTTGAACAACACCAGCCGATTGGCCAGCCTCCTCGATAATAAAAACGAGCTGGTCACGGAAAGCGGAATAAAAACACGAGCCAATGTTGAAAAACTAAAGGATGTTGGCGTAAGAGCAGTTCTCATTGGCCAAACACTCTGCGAAAGTCCCAGCATAGAAGAAAAATTTAATGAGCTTTTTGGCACATAACCAGAGAGGATCAGGACATTATGAATATAGGACTTTATTTATTAGTCGGCTTGTTAGGCGGAGTTGCCAGTGGTATGCTCGGTATTGGAGGGGGAGTAATAATGGTGCCGGCGCTGGCCTTTCTATTTGGCTTATCCCAGCACCAGGCTCAGGGGACAACACTGGCGCTAATGGTGCCGCCTATAGGCCTGCTCGCGGCGTGGACATATTATAAAGGAGGTTTTGTCGATTTGAAAATAGCAGCTTTTGTGTGCCTTGGCTTTTTCTTTGGCGGACTACTTGGCGCAAAGTATGTTGTCGGAATGCCGGAGCCTCTTCTAAGAAAAATCTTTGGTGTAGCTCTGTTAATAATTGCGATAAAGATGATTCTGACAAAATAATCCAGCTATTTTATGGCTTACTTTAATGAGGAGATTGTTATGGATGTACATCCAAATCACACTGCTGAATCATTGAAACGTGTGTTGTTGACTACAATATTACTGCTATTTGTAAATGCAATCGGTCAGGCCCAACCGACAGGACTCTACCTTGAGGAAAGCGTTGTGGCAGGCGGGCCGGAATATTTTATGGAAGCTCGGCACGTGGTGCTCAAAGGGTCAAATTACGAGATTGGCAGGAAAATTGCTGAGATCGCCAAACGAAATAATGATCGAATAAAGCCCTCTGGTGATCCGCTGAGAAACAAGGTACAGCGAGAATATATGGAAAGGAACTATCCGATACACTATGAGCGGATGAAAGGCGTTGCCGATGCTTACGGTTTAAAAATTGAAAATAATGCTTATGACTTTTGTGAAATAGATCAATTCGCCGGAATACTTGGCTGCTCCGCGGTCTTTTATCCCGGCGGATTTACTCAAAATAAACATGATGTATTAAGTAGAAATTATGACTTTACCACTGGCAACATAGAAGGAAAACGTATCAGGAAAAACGAATTTGCGATTATGTCACGACCGTATATTTTTGAAGTATATCCGGACAAGGGTTATCCTTCTCTATATATAGCTGCTTTTGACTTATTGGGAGGTGCTCTTGATGGAATTAACCTGGAGGGATTAGCCGTAGCGACATTGGCAGACGGTGGGCCACGTGAAAATCCCGTTATGGGTCAGGATGAACATACAATCGGTTTTCATGCGCTCTTAAGTATGCGCTACCTTTTGGATTACTGCAAAGATGTTACCGAAGCCAAAGAAGCAATGTTGTATTTGAAGCACTATAATTTAGTTATTCCATGCCATTTTATAATTGCCGATAAAAGTGGACAGTCGTTTGTATTTGAATTTTCACGCCTGCGTAATACAAGTTACCTTATCGACGGCCACGGCATTCAATGTATTACAAATCATCTAACCTCAAAATACTCAAAAGCTGAAAACGCATCCGGAAAAGACCGAAACATTAAAGAAAGCATCGGGCGATTAGAGGCCCTTCGCAAAGCATGCAGAAGAGGTGGCCCATTTAGCTTGAACGAAATAAAAAGCATAAATGCAGAAGTTGCTATACCGCCGTATATTTCCAACGACCGCGTCTATGCTCTTGGAAGGACACTTTGGCATAGCATTTACGATTTGGATGAAAGAAAACTGAGCGTCAAGTTCTATCTGGGGGAAAAGCCTGACCCCAAGGATAAAAGTAAAGCATTGCTTCGGCACTCCGATTACATCAACTTTCAACTGAGTACGAACTGAAATCAGAGCCACGACCTGAAATCAGAGCCACGACC
>Ga0307433_1000423_pt1 | contig 34035 bp, 30 predicted proteins | sample SalMarWE160210MG_FD_202166 | JGI IMG/M metagenome (GOLD analysis project Ga0307433, IMG submission 202166) | Salt marsh sediment microbial communities from the Plum Island Ecosystem LTER, Massachusetts, United States - WE1603-210 | ecosystem: Environmental > Aquatic > Marine > Intertidal zone >... | reverse complement strand
TTACCGGGATAACAAATGAATTTAGCTATGATTTCACCAACCCTGTCTGGGGAGTGGAAACAATTGAAGGTGACGTAGGTACAGTGGAATTACCTGAAGAGGTAGAGAATACTCCAGAGAAAGGCTCTATTACTATATGTAAAACAGATGCGTCTACTTTAGAACCTTTACTGGGTTCAACATTCGAACTCTATAAGTGGGTATGTCAGTCTCCATGTGATTGGCAAAAAATAGATACGATAGTTTTAGAAACAAGCAATTGTCATACATGGGGAGATTTACCATATGGAAACTATAAAGTTAAAGAGTCAATCGCTCCTAAGGGATACCTGCTTTTTGGTGATCCACCTACGGGTGAGATTGAAGTAGCTTTAAATAGTGAAACAAATCCGATCACCCTTACAGAGGAAATAGCTGACCCGAGGATACCGGGAGAGATAACCCTTAACAAGAGCGGTCTTGATTCCGGTGATACTGCAGGATTTACCCTGTATGATTCAAATGGTGTTGCTGTAGGAGGAGAACAAAAGATAACCGGCAATGGTACGGTTAGCTGGGATGACCTTAAATGGGATACATATAAGATTGTAGAGACCACAGTACCATCGGGGTTTTATAAAATGGCTGATATTACCGGAATAGTTATTGATGCCAGGAATGAAGGCCAGCAGTCATACACCTTTGACAGGACAAACTCAAAAATAGTGAGGACCCGTGGTTCTATAACCCTTAACAAGAGCGGTCTTGATTCAGGTGATACTGCAGGGTTTACACTGTACAATTCAAGTGGTGCTGCTGTAGGAGGAGAAAAGAAGATAACCGGTAATGGCACGGTAAGCTGGGATAATATACCATTTGATACATATAAGATTGTAGAGACTACCGTACCTGGTGGATATGGCAAGATGTCTGATATTACCGGAATAGTGGTTGGTTCTTCTCAGAGAAATTACACCTTTAGCAGGACAAACTCAAAGACACCTCCTGGCGGCGGTATAGAAGTACTGGGTATACAGGAACTTCCCTTTACCGGGATGCATCCTGCTATTCCAATATCGGGTATTTCTCTGATACTGGGTGGACTGGCAATGTTTATAGCTTCTCTGAAAAAGAAGTTTAGAAGGAAATAACACAGGCCATTAAAATGGTTGATATAAAAATAGCCCGGGTAATTCATCCGGGCTATTTTATTTTGCGCTTAAAATTGCGGTATAATTGATAGCAAATAAATTAAGGTTTAGAGAGAGTAAGCATGAGTAAAAAAATCCATTTTCCTTTTACTGTCGCTATATCAGTATTTTTAATTACGCTTATCTTATGCGGGTGCAGCCAGGCGGGTGCCGGAACCATTGAAGAAACAGGCGGAACCGATGCTGTTTCCGGTGATGATGAAGACAGAAAAGAAGAGGTGTATTACAGCATATTAACTGCTGAAGACTTTTTTCCTCTAATGATTAGAATCCCAAAAATAGGGCTTAAGCTGATTGTAAATGAAGGGGCCGATACGAAGACTTTAAAGCAGGGGCCCGGTCATATACCTGAGACTCCCCTTCCGGGAGACACCGGAAGATGTACCATATCGGGGCACAGGACAACTTACGGGTCACCCTTTAGAAGAATCGGCGAGCTTGAGGATGGAGATTTTATCTATCTTGAAACGTTTAAAGATAGGAAACTTATTTATGTGGTTACGGGGCAGGAGATAGTTGGTCCGGAAGATGTATATATCCTTGCCGGCACTGATAAGAAAGAGCTTCTTCTTACCTCCTGCCACCCCGAATATTCAGCAGCTGAAAGACTTATTATAATATCGGAACTTATAAAGATATATTCGCTGGAAGCTGCGTCTGGAGCCTGCAGGTAAAACTTGCAATAATTTAAAAATGGATAGATTAACCAGAAAATTAAAAAGCCAGTTAGTATTTATTGTAGTCCTGGCCGTAATTATGGCTTTGCTTGCAGGCTACAACATATGCCTTATCCTGATTAACAGGCAGTCGGCTATGGAAATGGCAGGTAAGCAGGCAGAGCTTGAAGAGGAAAAAGCTAAGCTTGAGGAACTAAAAAAAGAAATAGCAGCAGAGCTCGCAGAATATTATCCGGGCTACAGGGCTATAAAAGAAGAATTTATAGAAGAAGCAGCCGGATTTTCAGAAGAGTTAAAGAATGATATTATAAATATGGCAAAGCTAAATGAAATTACTTCAGCCCGGCTTGATTTGGCTTTAGATTACCGGGATAAATTTGTCGCTCTTGATACTCCCGCGCCGCTTAAAACTTTTTCCAGTTATGAGCTTGAATATATCGAAAGTGATATCCAAACCATCAGAGAGGCGCTTTTATATTACGGAAGCGGAAGCTACTCAACCTATGATGACAGCAACTTAAATGAGCTTTACATAAAAACAGATTTGCTTTACCGTAAAGCTCAAGAAGAGTTGCACAGCGTCTACATTCAGTACGGGCTGGAATTCCTTTTTGAGTAACTTAAATGTCTGTTGCGAATATTACCTTAAAAAAATAAATATAAGAGTAGGATAATTTATAATTAAGATACTAAATGCCAGATATTAAACGAGATTTTTTCTATTTCTCAGGTATTCCTTATAATAATTATCAACATAAATGTTAATAAAATCAGGGTTGCTAATAAGCGGGACAAGGTCAGATTTAAGCAATGACTTATGTTTCCTGAAGGTTTCTTCTACTTTTAAATCCAGTTGCTTTACGAGAGAATTCATACTAAAACTGGTACCCAGCATTTCTGAAAGTCTTTTTAGGTTGGGTCTGATAGAATTTTTTAAGAACCACAGGAGATCAAAATAATCCCTGTCCTTTACAACCCCGGTGTTATCAGCTCCTTTAAATCTTTTTCTTACCAGGATAGCGTGTATTTTACCGGCCATGAGTGAAGGCAGGTCATAATGAATTGCTGCAAAATTAAAACCGTAAATGGATTTAGATGTAGTCTCAAGGTTAAAGTGTTTTGATGGGTTTACTAAAAAATCAAGCTTTACAAATAGCAGATTGCTTTTATCTTCTTCTGCCAGACCCAGTTTGTGTAAAACTGGAAACTTTAACAATATCTGTTCTCCACGCTGTTTTAAAGTCAGCTTTATTTCATTATACCTATATCGTTTTTTAAAATACTCTTCAAGGTCACTAAGCAAAATATCTAGGCTAAAATTATTCTTAAAATCAAAATCTATATCTTCTGAAAGCCTGGGCAGATTATAAAAATGCCTCAGGCAGGTGCCGCCGGTAAAAATAAGATTTTTATTATATTTAGAATTTGTATAGATAAAGTAGAGTACATATACCTGAAGATATTCCTTTAACAGGTTAAGGATATAGGCATCATTCGAGCCTCTGGCTCTTTCTTCTATTAATATTTTTTCAAGTTCCTTATAAATCATTTTATTATACCTGTATTTTTTTAATTATTTCTGCCAGTTTTAAATATTTTTTCATACCTGCAAGCTCACAGTATTTTTTGAATTCCCTGAAATCTTTTTTTTTAAAGTTATCAAGATTTAGCCTGAATGATTCCAGCATAGCCGGGTCAAATTCTTTTAATCTTAGCAGTCTTAAGTACAGCCAGTCAAAAAGAGCCTTTGCTTTTGTAGATTCCTTAATTGAAAAGCCATTTTTCTCCGTGATATTAAATCCTGTAAAAAGCTCATCTTTTATATTCCTGTATATAAAAAGGCCAAGATTATTTTTATACATTCTGCCTGATTTAATAGTTATGGAATTAATAGAGTAGATTGATTCCGTTAATATCCCGTATTTTTGCAAAATATATTCCATACTTAGATATGACGGTTCCCTCAATTTGTTTGATATAAATTCAAGGTATGGAGTTTTATTCCCGAGTCTTTCATAATAGCTTGAGGTAACATAAAGCCCCTTTTTTAGCTGTATTAAAGTACCATTTTGAATCCATCTCTTAACATCTTGCGAAAGAGCGTTTTTATTAATATCAACGAACTGTGATATGGTAGCTTTATTAAAATAGCTTAGATTTTCCAATTTTTTAATTTTTTTAACTTGATTCATAACTAGTACATATTATATACTAATTATGAAATAAGTCAATCTCTTCTTTTTGTGATTCTTTTCTCTAATTTGGACGCTTGAGAAAAGAGAATAAAGCAGCGAAACTGACAGAGTCCTATTAATAAACCTTCTTATTCATACATGTTTTTAAATATTATGTAAATATCTTTACCATATTTAAATATCTGTTGCGGGGATAAAACCATCGGCAGGGGAAAAATTCTTGGTGATAATATAATATTTTTTAATTCCAATATTTTTACAGGTTCTTTCAAGTGATTTTAAATCAGAAATATTTGCTGTTACCCTGGATTCCAATGCTATCAACTCTTTTAAAAGTATAAAATCTATTTCCGAACCACTGTATTTCTGGTAGTAATTAAGGCGCCCATATTTTTTGAGATTGTGAAAAACTGCATTTTCAAATAAACTTCCTTCGTCTGTCTGGCCGAATTGAGTTATAAATCCGTTGTCACATATATAAACTTTTTTCAGGCTGCTAATTTCCCTGTCAACACTTTTTGTAAATGGAGGCAGGAGAAATAAGAAGTATGTTCCATTAAGGAAATAAATATAGGAGTAAATGGTCTCCCTTGAAACTCCTATTTCTGATGCCAGTTTTGAAATCTCAACTTTGTTTCCTGCTCTCTTTAGAAGCAGAAGTATTGTATCCCTGAAAAGGTTTATTTCCCTGAAATCAGCAAGTGACCTTACGTCCTTCTCAAAATAAGACTTGAATATATCCTCAAGCCACATTCTTTTCCTGTCCAGATCTTCTTCAATTACAACCTGCGGGAAACCGCCATAATAAAGGTATTCATCATAAAGTTTTTTTAATCTTTCAAACTCAATGGAGTTTTTATTTTTTTGCTTAAGATTAAAATCCTGGTGAAAATTTCTACTGTTATCTTTAAAAATAAGAAATTCTTCAAAATCCAGTGGAAACAGTTCAAAAATAACCTTTCTTCCGGACAGACTTTCAGGAAAAAGGTTTTTAAGATAGAAGCTGCTTGAACCTGTTAAAAAAAACTTTATCTTGTAATGGTCATACAGATATTTAACTGCTTTTACTGTATCCGGTGCATCCTGAATTTCATCAAGGAATATATATACGTTACCCTTGCTTTTAATTCCAAATGTTTTAAGGTTTGACCATATATTGTTATAATCAGTCTCTTCAAATATTCTTTGATTTAATGGATTTGAAAGATCAAGGAATACTTTGTTGGAACTCTTTATGTCTTCAAAAAGCATTGACAGGAGTGTTGTTTTCCCAACTCTTCTCATTCCGGTTAAAACAACAATCTCCGGAGAATCCAGCTGTTTTTTTAAATGACCCAGTATTTTTCTTGAATAATTCATATGGCAATAGCTTACAATTATGGTACTAAATTGTCAAGTAGTAACCGACAAATTATACATTTTAGTTAGCCTCTGTACTGCCTGCAGAGGATTGTGTGCGGTGCGTGCCCGGATCAGGTATCAGGTATTTTTTTATCTGCCATATAATTTTTCTAATTTAAGTAATTCTTCTAACGTTCTCATGCCATCTATAGAATTTTCATGGGAGAGGCTGGCTGTAGCCGAAGCAGAAGCTATTCTTAATGAATATTCAGGGTCAAAACCCTTAAAAATACCGTAAAGCATACCTGCACAGAAAGCATCGCCCGCGCCGACTGTTCCCTTTATAAAATTATCCGGTAAATTTAAAGAGGCAACTTTTATAAATTTGCCGGACCTATCCATGTACCACCCCGCCTCGGGAGAATGTATAGCAGTTATTTCTTTAACTCCTCTGTCAAACATCCCGGAACAGATTCTTTTCATGTTATCGGTTATTATCTCTCCATTATCACCTCTTGCAGGTATTCCTGATATACGTGAAGCTTCTAATTCATTTATTATTAAGTAATCGCAGTATTTCAAAGCTGGTGTTACTATTCTTACAAATCTTTTGCTGTTTTCGCTGACCACGTCCATGGATGTCTTAAGTCCATTTTTTTTGGCCTCTGCAAGTGTCCTTGCCATAACTGTTCCGTATTCGCTGTCTTCGGCATCAAAGGAGTCCAGAAGTAATGCGTAGCCAATATGAAAAATATCTGCAGATATTTTTTTAAAATCTATATGTTTATATATCAGGCCGGCATTGGCTCCGCGTGCATGGAAAAAAGTCCGTTCACCGGTATTTTTGACTGTCATTACATCAGTAAAAGAAGTGGGCAATAAGTCACTCTTAATAATACCCTTAACATCAATATTGTTATTTCTGAGCACGGATAATATATATTCTCCGTTTTCATCGTCACCAACCATGCCAATGACCTTAACCGGAACGGAGCTATCTATCTTTGAAATGTCAACAGATGTATTTGCCGCACATCCGCCAATGCATCTTCTTGAAGAATAAATATTTGAAAGCATTCCAGTGGTGGGATACTTATCTATTATTTTAATATAATCTATTATCAGATTACCGGCAAACAGTATGCCTTTATTCATAATAATATCTTCCTAGATTAGTTGATTTATAGTATGTCTTAAAAAATGCAATATATCAATAATTTATTCAAATAGAATATGGATTTGAAGGAACCCATTTTACAATTAAAGGTTTGATGGAAGTAGAAAAATCTTATGTATAAGATTTTATAATTTTTTTCTTTTTCTATTTTTAATTCTGGAAAGAAAGGACAGGGCATATACTGCATATCCGGTTTTTAGGACAATAGACTCGCATCTTTTTATGGCTATGTTTTTGCCTGTTGCTTTTCCTCCTATGGTAAGGGAAGAAATAAATCCGGTAACGGCAGCGCTCAGCAGGGCACTTTCAAGAGTCGGGTTAATAATTAAAATTCTAAAAACCAGGATTGCTCCTATGGCGCCGCTTACAATCCCGCAGATGTCCCCGATTACGTCATTGCAGAAATTGCTGACTTTATCCGCATTTTTTAGGAGCCTTATTGCTTCTTTTGCCCCTTTTATTTTTCTGGCTGCCATACTGTTCAGGGGAACCTCGGAGCATGCAGTTACCGCAACCCCTATTGTGTCAAATAAAACCCCGATTGAAATTATTATTACGAGAATTATTAATGTAACAATTAGATTGGTTTTTATAATAAGTGTTTCGGAAATGAAGCTTACCGCGATTGCCAGAAAAAAGCTCCATAAAATGATTGCTATGATCCAGTTTCTTATATTGCCCCTGGATTTTTTTAATTTAACCAAATACGGCTCCTAAGTAGAAAAGATGGCGATGCGACAGGTAAACTTTGCAGTTTAAGGTCCAGTAGGATTTCCCAAACGGTGCTGAGTGTTACCACATCAGCGGTTTCCCTTTAAACCGTTTCTATAGCGTTGCCGCTTATAGGACTGGATTGCCTTTAAAAACTACACTATAATCCCCATCACACCTCTCATAAAGAGAACAGCCTAGGAGCTTTCCCCGGCAGTCTTGTGTTCACTAGCCTCTTTAGCAATAACAGGTTTCAGGTCTTATATATATGATGCCTTAAACCGGCATCTAAATTATACCGGACCCTCCCCCTGTATCACGCAAGGCAGGCTACACCGCAATGCCTGTTAAACAGTTGCGGGTTACCTCCAAATGTTTTTTAATACATTTGAAGTCTCCACGGAAAATGGGTCCACGCCCATATGCCATTATGGATCGCCCACTTTCCTTAACCTCCAGGATCAACCCCCGACTGGGCGTCAGCAGCCAATCCCAGAGACTTCACATGTACGCCCTTGACGGATTTTTAGCCCCGTCTTCATGGACACAGGTACTGACTAGGATACTGCGCCATCTCTTAAATTGTCAAAATAACAGCGGTTATATAACAACGGTGTTATCAGTAAAAGCAATTGACTATATTATATCATAAATTTTTTATGTCAATGGCTGGCAAAAGATATCATATAGGCCCGGAGAAAGGTAAGCATGCTATGGCGGAGAGAGGGAGTTATATCCGGAGACGCTAAAAAAAATATATGCCGTACCTTTAAAGATTAAATCCTTTAAGATATGCCAGACTCTGAGGATAATCTGTTAGAAATAATTAGCCAAAAATAGTATTATTATGATAAAAGAAAGCAGGTATTTTATGAAAAACAATACTGAATTAAAAGACACAGGAAAAATTTTACCTAAAGAATTAAAAGCTATGCTGTGGTCAAAAGATATTAAAGATATAGACCCGGAGGCCGATAAGGTCTATATAATTCACCAGGTTTTATCTTATGGAGATATTGATGAAATAGAATCGCTTTTGAAATTTTACTCTCCTGAAAAAGTCAAAAATATTTTTATAAATCTTCCAAAGGCAGTTTATACAAAACCTGTTTTTCTGTTTGTTAAGAATTATCTGCTTAGAGTAAGTAAAGAACTTGAGGAAAAATACTATGTCAAAAATTTATATAAATCTGTTGAGTAAAACAGAAACAAATATTCTTTTTAGATTAAAAAATTTCTTTAAAACCGGCGGTACATTATCTGGTGGTACAGCACTTATGCTTCAGATTCCATTTAGAAGGTCTTACGATTTTGATTTGTTTTTCCCCTACCAGATTCCTGATAATTTCTCACGGAAAGCTTCGGAGATTTTTAATTCAAATATAAAAATTTTAATTGATAATATTGACGAGCTTACATTTATCGTTAGAGATAAAATGAAGGTTTCATTTATATATTTTCCTTTTAAAAGGAATTATGAGCCTGAAGTGATAGATAAGGTTGTATTATCTTCATTTAGGGATATTGCTTCAGATAAAGCTTATGCTATAGGAAGAAGACCCGAGTTTAGAGATTATGTGGATTTATTTATTATTTTAAAGAACGGTTTTGGGCTTGAGAGAATAATTGATGATGCAAAAGAAAAATTTAGGGGAGAGTTTTCTAAAAAATTGTTCTTATCCCAGCTTGTTTATTTTGCGGATTTAAAAGATTTTACTGTAGAGTTTATAAAAGAAAAGTATAATTTTGATGAGATAAAAGATTTTCTCAGGCAAGAGGTAAATAAATTAACACATAAATAATACTGGATATTTTTAGTGTAATTTTGTGTTTATGGATAAAAAAGGAAATAAAAGCAACTACAATAAAAAAACAGCCAGTAAAAAAGCTTCCGGTTCTAGTAATAAACTGGAAGATCTTGTTAATATTGATATTGAAGAAGTAAAGAACCCGGAGGAAATTATAACTGCCCTCCGCGATGAGATAGCAAAACATAATTATTACTACTACATCAAGGATAATCCCATAATAAGCGACGCCCAGTATGACAGGCTGATGCGAAACCTTGAGGAGCTGGAGAAAAAATACCCGGAACTGGTTACCGATGACTCCCCCACGCAGAGAATAGGCGCCCCTCTTGAGGGAGGTTTTTCCACTGTGGAGCACGGGGAAAAGATGCTGAGCCTCCAGGATGTTTTCAGCTATGACGAGCTTGAGGATTTTATAACCCGGGTGTATAAGGACCTGGGAAAAGGTGGAAAAGATAATGATAGGGTGGAGTTTGTCTGCGAATTAAAAATAGATGGCTCGGCTGTGTCCCTGGTCTATGAGGATGGGAAGTTTGCAAGGGGTGCAACCAGGGGAGACGGCAGGTTGGGAGAAGATATAACCTCAAACTTAAAGACCATAAATTCCATTCCATTGAAGCTATTTGCGGAAAACGGGGTTAAAATACCCCCGCGGCTGGAAGTCCGGGGTGAAGTTTACCTTGCAAAAGATGAATTTAAAAAAATCAATACCCGGAGGGAAGAGGAAGGTCTTTCGCCGTTTGCCAACCCCAGAAATGCAGCTGCCGGCTCGCTGCGGCAGATTGACCCTGGAAATACGGCGCAGAGGAAACTTGATATATTCATTTACGGGGCGGCAAATACAGCAGAATTTGATATTCCAACCCATTTTGAAATGCTCCGTTATCTGGCCGGGGCGGGGCTCAAAATAAATCCGAACATAAAAAAAGCATCCGGTTTTGACGAAATTAAAAGTTATCTTGAAAAGTGGGAAAATAAACGGAAGGACCTGTCCTATGAGACAGACGGCGTGGTTATAAAGGTGGATAGCTTCCAGTTACAGAGGAAGCTGGGCCAGACCTCAAGAAACCCGCGCTGGGCAATCGCATTTAAGTTTCCTCCCGAAGAAGAGGTAACAAAAATTACCGGCATAGAGGTAAGCGTGGGAAGGACCGGAGCGCTTACCCCGGTTGCGGTTCTGGAGCCGGTAAAGGTGGCCGGTTCCACAGTATCCCATGCTACTCTGCACAATGAGGATGAAATAAAAAGAAAAGGGGTTATGATAGGCGACTGGGTGATAATACACAAGGCAGGAGATGTAATACCCGAAATCGTAAAGGTGATAAAGGAAAGAAGAGACGGGACCCAGAAGGAATTCAGCATGCCGGACAGGTGCCCGGTGTGCGGGTCTGAGGTTGTAAGGCCTGAAGGCGAGGTGGCGCTAAGGTGCACCTCCATGGCCTGTCCCGCCCAGCAGTATGAAAGGATCGTGCATTTTGCCTCAAAAGGCGCCATGGATATAGATGGGCTGGGCCCCGCTATTGTTGAAAAGCTGATACGGAACAAATTAGTCAGTGACCCTGCGGATATTTATTACTTAAAATATGATGATATATTCTCGCTGGAAAATTTTAAGGAGAAGTCAACAGAAAACCTTCTTAAAGCCATAGATGAAAGCAAAGGAAGACCGCTTTCCAGGCTGCTTTTTGCTCTTGGGATAAGATATGTGGGCTCGCACACCGCTGAGATCCTATCCGGAGAATTTTTAAATCTTGAGAGGCTAATGGATGCCAGATATGAAAGAATTGAGAAAATAAAAGAGATAGGACCCAGGATAGCAGATAGCATAGTTACCTTTTTCAGGCAGGAGCAGAATCTAAAAGTAATAGAGAAACTAAAAAGAGCCGGGATTAACTTCAGCGCGGAGCAAAAAAAGGTAACCGAGAAAAAGGCTTTCAGCGGAAAGACATTTGTTCTTACCGGGAAGCTTGAAGGTTTTTCAAGAGACGAGGCGACCGGGGTTATAGAGAGTTCTGGCGGGAGGGTAGTCTCCAGCGTGAGCAAATCTACCGACGCGGTTATTGCCGGTGAAAACCCGGGGAGCAAGCTTGATGATGCCAGAAAATATGATATCAGGGTTATAAGTGAAGAGGATTTTAAAAAGATGATAGAGGAGTAGTCCTGTGGCATGGCTGGCTTAATAAACGCGATTGCCATTATTTGTCCGGTACCGGTCTGGTTCTTAAAGCTTTTGGTTCTAAAGAAAATATTATAAAAGATTTATAAAACTCTGACATTTTTTTATGCCTTATATGAGATTTAAAGAAAATAATACCGGTGGGAACAATAAGCGCGCTCTTAATATAAAGTGGAACGCCCGGGATGGCGTAATCTCCCTTGTTTTTTTAACCGTGGTTCTTGTTGCGGTATATTACGGCTCGGCACAGCTATTAAAAGTTTTCGGGGAAAGAGAATTTTTTAACTCTTCAAATATAGGCAACATGAGTTTTATTGTTCTTTACAGTATCCAGGTTGTTCTTATGCTGGGAGTGGTCTGGTATTTTGCACTATTCAGGAGAAAGTCCGGGTTAAGGGACCTCGGTCTTCGCTACTACAGCATTTTTAAGACTATCTGGTATTCATTTATCTCGCTTATAGCCATTTTTCTGGTAAGCTTTTTATATGTTTTTTTTATGAACTCTACGTTCGGGATTGAGGCTCCTTCCAGTAAAATTGAGGTTCTGGTAAGAAACGGGAGCTTATCAAGCAACATCCTTCTTATTGTGGTGACGGTAATTGCCCCCCTGAGCGAGGAGGTTTTTTTCAGGGGTTTTCTCTACTCTGCTTTTAAGAAAAGCTGGGGAGTAAACGTGGCGCTGTTTTTATCCTCCTTTTTATTTGCCGCGGTGCACCTGGAGATATACAGTTTCATACCCATAATGATTATAGGCTGGCTGCTCGCCTATCTTTTTGAAAAGACAAAATCACTCATGCCTGCAATTTTCCTTCACGGTGTCTACAACCTGGTACTTATACTGATACTGCTGGGAGAGCTGGAAATTATAAAGTTGTATTAATAGGATGAAATATTTGTTAAAATGTTATACTTAAATCAACCTTTTTTATGTTTTCTGTGCGGTATTGATTTTGAAATTTTTACGCAATGAGCTTAAAATAAGATAGTTTTTAGGAGAGTATAATTTATGGGGAAAATTTCTAAAGAAGAAGTAAAACACGTGGCAAAGCTTGCGGAGCTTGAGATAAGCGCCGGGGAAATTGAGAAAATTACCTCCAAGCTGGATAAGATTCTTGATTACGTGGCAGAGGTAAGCAGTGTGGATACTAAAGATATAACCCCGGTATCGCATGTGATAGACATAAAAAATGTCCTGAGGGATGATGTGGTAAAAGAATCACTAAGCCAGGAATCAGCGCTTAAGAATGCCCCCGAAGAAGAGGATTCCGGATTTAAGGTTCCCAGGATAGATTAAAAATATACCGAAAGGAATTAGCGTATAGTGGAAACTTATTACCTTACAGCTCACCGGCTAAAGGATAAGCTTATAAAAAAAGAGATAAGCTCGGTAGAAATAACCGAAAGTATATACGGCCGGATTGAAGAAGTTGAAGAGAAGTTAAACTCCTTTATAAGGCTTAAAAAAGAGGATGCCCTTGCCCGGGCAGAGAAAGCAGACAGCTTTATAGCATCAGGCGCCGCTGTGAAAGACTTTACGGGAATACCCGTGGCCATAAAGGATAATATCTGTACAAAAAAAGTTACCACCACCTGCGCCTCAAAAATTCTGGAAAACTATGTTCCGGTATACAATGCCACAGTGGTTGATAGGCTTGAGAAATATAATTATATTATGGTGGGCAAGGCAAACATGGATGAGTTTGCCATGGGCTCTTCAAATGAAAACTCTTATTTCGGCCCGGTTAAAAACCCCTGGGATATTACCAGGGTGCCGGGAGGCTCAAGCGGCGGGCCCGCGGCATCTGTGGCAGCGGGAGAAGCGGTATGCGCACTTGGCTCCGATACCGGCGGCTCCATAAGGCAGCCGGCGTCTCTGTGCGGCGTGGTGGGTTTTAAACCCACATACGGGTTGGTATCAAGATACGGATTGGTTGCGTTTGCTTCCAGCCTTGACCAGATAGGGCCCCTTACCAGGGATGTTGAGGACTGTGCGGCCATGCTTAATGTAATCTGCGGGCACGATGAAAATGATTCCACATCCATAAAAACGGAAGTTCCGGATTATAAGAAGTTTCTGGTGCCCGACATAAAAGGTTTAAAGATAGGTGTGCCGGAAGAACTTATGGTGGAGGGAATTGACAGTGAGGTAAAGGATAAAGTTCTTGAAGTCATTAAACTGGCGCAGGATATGGGAGCGAAAGTTGAAGAAATATCAATTCCCAGCCTAAAATATGCCCTGAGCGTTTATTATATTATTGCGCCCTCAGAGGCAAGCTCAAACCTCTCAAGGTTTGACGGGGTAAGATACGGATACCGCAACATGGAGGCAAAGACTTTGAGGCAGATGTACAGGAAAAGCAGGGCGGAGGGTTTTGGCGAAGAGGTTAAGAGGAGGATAATGATAGGAACCTACTGCCTTTCGGCGGGATATTATGATGCTTATTACGAGAAAGCCCGCAGGGTAAGGACCCTTATTATAAATGATTTCAGGAAGGCTTTCAGCAAGTTTGACGTATTGCTTTCCCCCACATCGCCTACCACTGCTTTTAAAATAGGGGAAAAGATAGATGACCCCCTGACCATGTACCTGTCAGATATCTGTACCATACCGGTCAACCTGGCGGGGCTTCCGGCGGTTTCAATTCCGGCAGGCCTTTCCAGTGGCAGGCTTCCGGTGGGGGTACAGATTATTGGAAATATATTAAGAGAAGATAATGTCCTGAGAGCGGCCTACAGTCTGGAGAAGGCAATAGGCTTTAAAGAAAAGCCCGGAATATAAGAAAGATTATAAAAAATTATGGAAAAAGAAAATAAATACCGGACAGTTATAGGGCTGGAAACTCATGTGGAGCTTTCCACTGCCACAAAAATGTTTTGCGGCTGCAGGCTTTCATTTGGCGATGAGAAAAATATAAATACCTGTCCTGTCTGCCTGGGCCATCCCGGCTCACTTCCGGTTACCAACAAAAAAGCGGTGGAATATGCCTTAAAAATTGCACTGGCGCTTAACTGCAGGATTAATAAATATACCATCTTTCACCGGAAAAACTATTTTTATCCTGATATGCCCAAAAACTACCAGATTTCCCAGTACGATATACCCCTGGGTGTGGAGGGGTATCTGGATGTTGATATGGAAACCTATGTCAGGAGAGTTGGCATAACCAGGGTGCACATGGAAGAAGATACCGGGAAGCTGCTCCATACAGGAACGACAGGCAGGATAAGCGAGTCTTCTTCAAGCATAGTTGATTTTAACCGTGCAGGAACTCCCCTGATAGAGATTGTGAGCGAGCCGGATATAACCTCTCCCGAAGAGGCAAGGGAATATTTGATAAAGCTGAGAAACTTAATCCTGTTTCTGGATGTGAGCGACTGCAGTATGGAAGAAGGCAGCCTTCGCTGTGATGCCAATGTTTCTGTAACCGGTAAAAAGGGGAATAAAATCGGGACAAAGACCGAAATTAAGAACCTGAATTCTTTTAAGTTTTTACAGAAAGGCCTGGAATACGAGGTAAAAAGGCAGATTAAAGTGCTGGAATCAAACGAAAGGGTGGTCCAGCAGACCAGGCATTACGATAGTAAGACAGGAACCACAAAAGCCCTGCGATCCAAGGAAGAGGCCCATGACTACAGGTACTTTCCGGAGCCTGACCTGGTCCCAATTTGCCTGGAAGACGGGGTAATAGAGGAGGTAAGAAAAACAATTCCCGAGCTGCCGTCCAGAAAGGCTGAAAGATTTAAAGCCGAGTACGGCCTTTCGGGGGATGACTGCATGTTTATAGCCAATGACAGGGATATGGCGGATTATTTTGAGGAGTGCTGTAAGTGTTACCAAAACCCCGCAAAAATTGCCAACTGGTTGATGGGAGATTACAGCGCGCTTTTAAATAAAGAGAAAATAACCATAAAGAAAAGCAGGATAACTCCTGCCAGCCTCTGTGATATGCTCAGGATAATGGATGAGGGTAAAATCAGTTCCAGAATAGCAAAATCGGTGTTTGAGGAAATGTTTAACACGGGAAAGGACCCGGCCAGCATCATTGAAAACAGGGGGCTGGAACAAATAAGTGACGGAGCGGTCCTGGAGCCCATAATTGATGAAGTGATTGGTGAAAATCCAGAGCCGGTTGAAGAGTTCCGGAGCGGAAAGGAAAAGGCGCTGGGGTTTTTGATAGGAAAGGTTATGGCAAAAACCGGGGGTAAGGCGAATCCGCAGCTGGCAAATGAAATTATAAGAAAAAAAATAAGTTGATACAGGGGCCAGAACTATTGTAATTTTATATCCGGCGTGTTTTTAAAATTCAACAGGTTCCATTTTTAATTTGATGTTCTGTACATAAGATAAATTTTGTCGGGGATAAGCAGAGGCAATGATTAAAAGCGCAGGCAGAGTTCAGAGGCAATATGATTTTTATATATTGAATTAAAAAAATAATTTTAAGAGTAGAAAGGGATAAGTATGATAAAAAAAATAGGTGTTCTGACCGGTGGAGGAGATTCTTCGGCAATAAATGCGGCCACCAAAGCCATTCTGGCAAAAGCGCAGCAGTACGGGTATAAGGTTCTGGGAATAAAGGATGGATGGGATGGCCTGATAAAGGGCAGAGCAGAGGAACTTGACAGGCAATCGGTTTCGGGAATACTGGCTGAAGGCGGAACAATACTCGGCACATCCAGAACCAATCCCTTTAAGATAGAAAACGGGGTTGAAAAAGTTAAGGAGAATATAAAGAAACTGGAGCTTGACGCAATAATAACCATGGGCGGGGATGACACCAACGGAGTCATAACCAGGTTGACCCAGTATGGTATAAAGGGTGTTGGCATACCCCAGACCATAGATAATGATATTGCCCACTCTGAGTATTCCATTGGTTATGGAACGGCGCTGGAAGTTGTTACCGACTGCATTGATAAGCTTCACACCACCTCATATTCTCATCACAGAATAATGATAGTGGAGGTTATGGGAAGGGATTCCGGATGCCTGGCACTGGATGGCGGAATTGCCGGAGGGGCCGATGTTATTTTAGTTCCGGAAGTACCTTTTGAATATGATGAGATAATAGATACCATTGAGAGGAGAAAGAAAAGGGGTGCGGATTTTACCATTATAGTAGTTGCCGAGGGAGCAAAACCTGCCGAGGTTGAGGGCCAGGTATCTTCTACCGGTGAGGTTGACAGTTTTGGACATGTGAGACTCGGCGGCGTAGGAAATATTATTGCAAAGGAAATCGAGAAAAGAACCGGCTACGGAACCAGGGTAACAATTCTCGGTCATCTTCAGAGAGGTGGAAGAGCTTCAGCTTTTGACAGGCTGGTTGCTATAAAGCTGGGAGTAAAGGCAGTGGAGCTTGTCCATGAAGGAAAATTCGGAGAGATGGCAGTAATAGAGAACGGAAGGGTTACTTCTGTATCGCTGGCAAAGGCAATAGAGGAAGAAAAGCCGCTGGATATGGAGCTCTACGAGATATCAAAGATTTTTAATTAAGCAGGTTTAGTGCTATCTATCTGATGGGTTAAAAAAAAAGAATAAAAGATAAAAATATAAAAATCTTTTTTATTGCTGGCATATACATGCCAGCAATTTTTATTGTGGGTTAAAGTAATATTATTTTTTTAATGTTATTTGGTGATTTTATATTCTAAGATAGTAGTTGGTATTTATCCTGGATAAGATACGAGAACTTATATCACTGACAAATAAAAAAATAATAAATAAATTAATAAATCGACCTTGACATTCAAAAACTGTTGTGATAATTTAAGGTTAATCGTTTAACGTACCATAAAAAAATATAATCTTTAGCGAAGTCCTAAGGGAAAAATATCAAATCTAAACAATAAGAATTCTCAAAAAATAAATAATTATCTATAAAAAGAGGAGGTGATAATAAAAAATAAATGAGATTTGTCTGAGATGACTAATATAATAAAATATTAGAGGCACACCCAAACAAATCTCAAATGAAAGTTATCAAAAAAAATCATAAAAGTAAAGAAAAAGGAGGTAGCCTATAAAAAAATATATTTATATTAAGAATGTCAGTTTTTTATAAAGAAAGGATTTTAAAATGAAAAAATCATTATTATGGATATTGATTTTATCGTTGAGCATATCAATGATTGGTGCTTTTTCACTTGCTGGTTGTAAGGCAGAAGCAGAGGAAGAACCTGCAGCAGAGGTAGAAGAGGAAGAAACTGTGGAGGAAGAACCTGCAGAAGTAGCAGAAGAAGAGGTTGAAAAAGAACAAGTAACGCTCAAGTTTACTGGATGGGAAGCAAGCCCGCTGGAAACTGAAAGTGTTGAAAAAGGTCTTGAAATCTTTATGTCACAGAATCCAAATATTACTGTTGAGTATAATCCAATACCAGGAACGGATTACACCTCTAAAATTCTTACTATGATGATGGCTGATACTGCTCCCGATGTTTTCTTTTGTTATTCATACGATTATCGTTCATTTGCAGAAGACGGGAGTCTGCTGGATTTAACAGATAAATTTAATGAGGTTTATAGTATTGATGATTTTATACCTTCATCTGCAACCATAATGGACACAGATTGGGGTATATATGGTATAAGCAGTTGTACGGTTTCGCCTGTCCTGTATTATAATAAGGCGGTTTTTGATGAAGCCGGTGTAGAGTACCCACCAAGCGACCCTGCGGAAGCGTGGACATGGGATGAATTTGCTGATGCTGCAAAGAAGCTAACCAAAGTTGAAAATGGCAAGACCACACGATATGGTGTTTACGGGCTTGAGAATACCTATCAATACGAAGCACTTTTAATGTCTAATGGTGTTAGTTTTTGGGACGATAATAATAATATAGCTAAAATCATGATTAATACTCCGGAAACAGAAGAAGTTATGCAGGCAATTTATGATCTCGGTTGGGTGGATGAAGCAACTACTTTTTTACCTGATCAGATGGAATTAGTTGGTGGCGGGCAAGCTGCAACCAATCTTCTTGCAGCTGGAAATATCGCAATGCTGGTAGATGGTTCCTGGTCTTTGCAGGAACTTGCAAAAATGGACTTTGAGCTTGGAGTTGGAGTATTGCCGAAATTTAAAGAAGTTCTTACTCATGGCCAGGCACATGTACATGCTGCATGGGCAAATACAGAGCATCCCGATGAGGCATGGAAGTTACTAAACTTCCTTTCCGGCGATGATTATCTGCTTCAAAATATTCGAGCCGGGTTATGGATGCCTCACAGGACAGAGTATTATACAGAAGAGGGTATAGCAAAATGGTATGATCCTGAAGTTCATCCAGAAGGATTTACCGACATGGCTCCTTATTTCGAGGATGCATTGGTGGAACCATGGGCAATAAACTCAAATCTAAAAGCCAAGGATATTTATCTTGAAGAAATGAGTAATTTCTTTACCGCTAATCAGCCTATAGGTGAAACACTTTCAATTATTGAAGAAAGAGTAAATGAAGAATTAGCCAAGTAAATATAGGTGTATGTGTATATACTATATGCAGCCCTTCGACCACCTCAGGGCTGCATATAGTATAGTATAGCTAAAAGGGAAATTAAATGGGGTATAAAAAACTTTTATATAGAGATAGTACATGGAGTTTTATTCTGTTGCTGCCAAATATTTTAGTCTTTTTGGCATTTTCATTGGTTCCTTTGATTGCTTCTTTCTTCATCAGCTTTACCGAATGGGATCTGCTGACGCCAATGCAATGGGTGGGGTTTGCGAATTATAAAGAGCTATTAGGTGATGAAATATTTTTAAAATCGTTATGGAATACAGTTTATTTTACTATTGGCTCGGTTCCATTAGGAATTATAATTTCGCTTTTTTTAGCTGTTGTTATAAACCAGCGTATAAAAGGAATAAAGATATTCAGGGCTGCATTTTTTCTTCCGGTAGTAGCATCCTGGATAGCTGTGGGACTGATCTGGATGTGGCTATTTGACAAGGAATTTGGCCTTATCAACTATTTTTTACATTTGTTTGGAATACAGGGACCAGGATGGTTAAGCACTAAGGAATGGTCAATGCCTTCTATTATCATAGTCGCAATATGGAAAGGACTTGGGTTTAATATGCTGCTCTTTTTAGCTGGTTTACAGGGGATACCGGAAAGTTATTATGAAGCAGCAGACATAGATGGAGCAAAATGGTTTGGTAAATTTTTACATATTACAATTCCAGGTCTTTCAAATACCACACTTTTTGTTGTTATAATAAGTGTTATAAATTCTTTTCAGGCATTTGATTTAATATATTTAATGACATTCGGGGGGCCGGCCAGGTCAACCTCTGTTCTGGTTTTTTATTTATATCAAAATGCCTTCAGGTATTTTAGGATGGGGTATGCAAGTGCTATAGCTTATGTAATATTTTTCATAATGTTAATTTTCTCTGTTGTTCAATTCTGGCTTCAGAAAAAAAGGATAATGTCTTAATGAAGAGGGAGTGAATAGTGAATAAAAAGAGTCCTTTAAAGATTATGATACTTTATATATTCCTAAGTCTGGGTGCATTAATTATAATAATTCCTTTTGTATGGATGGTTAGCACATCTCTTAAGTCGATAAATGAAGTATTTTCCTACCCACCTACTTTATTCGGGGATACTATTAGATGGGACAATTATTTAAGAATTGCCGACAGATTCCCATTTGGACGCTTTTTTTTAAATAGCACAATAGTGACTTCTGTTGTAGTAGTTGTTCAGCTATTTACAAGTTCACTGGCAGGTTATGTTTTTGCAAGGCTCAGGTTCAGATTTAGAGATATATTATTCTTAGTGTATTTAGCAACTATGATGATTCCAATTCATGTAACCCTGATACCAGTTTTTATAATTATGCGAAGCCTGGGTTTAATTGATAAGCTTCCTGCTCTAATGTTAACAGAACTTGCAACAGCATTTGGTACATTCCTGATGCGTCAATTTTATCTGAGTATACCGGATTCATTAGAAGATGCCGCAAAAATTGATGGTTGCAACCCATTTACAACCTATTGGAGAATATTTCTTCCATTATCAAAACCCGCTCTGGCAACTTTAGGAGTATTTATTTTTATGGGCATGTGGAATGATTTTATCAGGCCACTTATATTTATAAACAGCGTAGAGAATATGACTCTTACTCTAGGATTAGCAAATATGCAGGGTCTGTACTCGACTGACTGGCCAGTTTTGATGGCAGGTGCATTTATTAGCATGATTCCCATACTGGTTGTTTTCTTATTTGCCCAGGACTATTTTGTAAGGAGTATAACTTTAACAGGACTAAAAGAATAAAATATGAATAGCAATATATTGTGATTAATTATGTGAAGGAAGGATATTTTTATGGAATCAAAGAATCTTTTTAAAGCAAATGTGTCCCCAAAAAAGGTAATAGTAAATGATGGTTTTTTTGGTAAATACATTGAACTGATTAAGAAAGTAGCACTCCCATACCAGTGGGATGTATTGAATGACCGTATTAATAACGCAGAGCCAAGCCATGCTGTAAGAAACTTTAAAATTGCAGCAGGTTTATTAAAAGGGGATTTTTACGGGGTGGTTTTTCAGGATACAGATGTTTTTAAATGGCTGGAAGCCGTAGCATATATATTGATGGCTGGACCTGACGCTGAATTAGAGAATAAGGCTGACGAGGTAATTAATATTATTGAAAAAGCCCAGCAGGGTGATGGATATTTAAATACATATTTTACGATTAAGGAACCTGATAAAAGGTGGACAAATATTCGTGATGGCCATGAGCTTTATTGTGCGGGACATATGATAGAAGCTTCAGTGGCTTATTTTGAAGCTACAGGGAAAAGAAAGTTTCTTGATGTGGCATGCAGGTTTGCAGATTATATTGATACAGTATTTGGTGAAGGACCAGATAAAAAAAGAGGTTATCCCGGTCACCCCGGGATCGAGCTTGCTTTAGTTAGGCTATATAAGGCTACTGGTGAAAAAAAGTATCTCTATTTAAGCAAGTATTTTATTGATGAGCGAGGCAAGACCCCAAATTATTTTGAATTGGAAGTAGAAGCTGATCGAGAGGATAAAAATGAAATATGGAAAAAGTTAGGATTGAGATATTATCAGGCTCATTTGCCAGTGCGAAGCCAGACCACGGCTGAGGGACACAGTGTTAGAGCCATATATTTGTATTCAGGTATGGCAGATATTGCGATAGAAACAGGTGATAAATCGTTAATTGAATCGTGTAAAAAATTATGGAGAAATATTATAACAAAAAAGATGTACATCACTGGTGGAATAGGTTCTACTTCATTCGGAGAGTCATTTACATTTAACTATGATTTACCCAATGATACCATATATTCAGAAACCTGTGCATCGGTAGGTCTGATATTTTTTGCGCACAGGATGCTCCAGATAGACCCGAACAGTAATTATTCGGATATAATGGAAAAAGTATTGTATAATTCAGCTATAAGTGGAATATCTCTTGATGGAAAGAAATTTTTCTATGTAAATCCGCTTGAGGTCTGGCCCGAAGCAAGTGAAAAAATTAAGATCAGGGAACATGTAAAAATAACCAGACAATCCTGGCTCAGGTGCGCCTGCTGTCCAACGAATATCGCCAGGTTACTGGCATCCATTGGTAAGTATATATATTCAATAAGTGAAGATGAAATTTATACTCATCTATATATTGATAGTGAAACGGAATTAGATTTATCAGGGAGCAAAGTAAAGATAAAGCAGGAAACGAAATACCCCTGGAGTGAAAGAATAAATATAAGTGTTTATATTGATAAGGAGAAAGAGTTTTCACTTTTACTGCGCATTCCGGGATGGTGCGATAACGCAAAAATTTTTATTAACAACGAGGAAATTAATCTTTGTGATATCAAGGTAAAAGGTTATGCAAGATTAAAACGAATATGGAAAAATGGGGATGTAGTCGAGGTGGTTTTACCAATGGTGGTACAGCGTGTCAGGGCTCATCCTGGTGTTAGGGCAGATATAGGTAAAGTGGCGATTCAGCGGGGGCCAATTGTTTATTGTCTTGAAGAGGTTGACAATGGTCCTAATTTACATGAGATTATGTTACCTGTAAAATCTGAATTAAACGCAGATTTTGATAAAAACCTTCTTGGTGGTGTGATGGTTGTAAGCGTACAGGCAGAAAGATATAATTCTAAATGGACAGATGACGAGCTTTATAAATTTGAGGAAGAGTCAGAATACAGACCTGTAACCGTAAAATTTATACCATATTATGCCTGGGCAAACCGTGAACCCGGTGAAATGGTAGTATGGATTAATGAAAGATAGAACACAGGCATTTTAATAGCAGGTGGGTTAATTATTCGGGAGAATATTTAGGGTAAATATCATAATTAAAAAGAATGGGCAAAAGAGATTGACTGGTAGAGATGACTACTATTAAAGATATTGCGGAAAAAGCTGGAGTTTCGACAGCTACAATATCATATGTTTTAAATAATAAAGGGAAAATAAGCGAGGAGACCCGCGGTAGAGTTCTTAAGATTGTCAATGAAATGAACTATAGGAGAAATAGCATTGCCAAGAGCTTAAGGACAAGTAAAACAAATACTATCGGCATAATTGCAGAAGATATAACAGTTTTTAACACTTCAAGCATAATAGATGGGATTAATAAATTTGTTGAGGAAAAGGGCTTTCATCTTATATTAACAAACCTGAGACTTAATCAAAGACTCGGTCTAAACTATTCTGATATTAAAAGCTGTATTTCGGAGATATCGGAGAGTATAGAGGTTTTGTTAAGCAGACAGATCGAAGGAATAATATATATCGGGGTTCATCCCAGGGATGTAACCGGTATAATTAGGAAAATAAATAAGCCGGTGGTGTATACATATTGTTATACTTCAAGGGATGATTATTGTGTTAGTTATGATGATAAACTTGCTGCTTACGAGATTACTGATTATTTTTTAAAAATGGGCCATAAAAAAATAGCTGTTATAAGTGGACCAGTTGATTCTCTTGCTACTTCTGAAAGAATTCAGGGCTATAAAGAAGCTCTCAGGAATAGTAATCTATCATATAAACATGATTATATAGTGAGCGGAGAATGGGATTTTGAATCAGGGGTTAGAGCGTTTAAAAAAATCTTATCAAAACACAAGACTCCCCCAACAGCAATATTTGCCATGAACGATTTAATGGCAGCCGGGGCAATTGAAGCTGCGTTCAGTTTTGATTATTCAATTCCTGACGATTTTTCAATTATAGGTTTTGACAACAGGGAATTCAGCGGTTTTTATAGACCCAGGATTACTACTATGAGCTTACCGTTAAATGAGATGGGAAGAAAGTCTGCTGAGATATTGACTGATGTAATAAATGGGAAAAAGGTTAGCAAGAAATCATATAAGATTAAGTGTCGATTAATTAAAAGAGATTCAGTAAAAAAAATAAAAAGTAGGTAAAAATACTTAATTCCAATCTTATTCTTAGCTGATTTTCTTATTTTTTATATAGGATTGAATTCTCTATATTTTATAGTATGGGTATAACTATAAGGAGAATATTAGCATAAATGTGATATTATTAAAGAGATATATTCATCAGGTAATAATATTCTAAAATTTAGGCTGAAATAAAATCAAGTATAATGGAGGCAATATGCGATTTATTACTCTGGGCAAGACAGATATAAAAGTTTCGGCTATCGGTCTGGGCACCTGGGCCATAGGCGGATGGATGTGGGGAGGCACCGATGAGGAAAAGTCGGTCCATGCAATAGAGGCGGCAATAGATTCAGGAATAAATCTTATTGATACCGCACCTGCTTATGGACAGGGTCTTTCGGAAAGAATAGTTGGCAGGGCAATTAAAGGCAAAAGGGACAGGGTTGTTATTGCTACCAAATGCGGACTTGTATGGCATACTAAAAAAGGGGAACATTTTTTTGATTACCCTTCTGGCCAGCAGGTGCATAAATATTTAGCTCCTGAATCCATAAGGTATGAGGTGGAGGAAAGCTTAAAAAGGCTGGATATTGATTATATAGATATCTACCAGACTCACTGGCAGGATATTACCACTCCTATCGAAGATACCATGGGGGTGTTAATGGATTTAAAAAAAGAGGGCAAAATAAGGACTATTGGCGCCAGTAATGCTACTCTTGAACAGCTAAAACAATATGAGAAGTTCGGGCAATTGGACGTTGACCAGGAAAAGTATAGTCTTATAGATACAGAAGTAGAAGATGAAATACTGCCCTGGTGTAAAGAGAATAAGGTGACTATGCTGGCTTATAGCTCAATGGCCAAGGGTCTTTTAACGGGTAAGCTTGGGCCGGAAAGAGAATTTAAGGGTGATGATTTAAGAAAAAATAACCCCAGGTTTAGTGTGGCTAACAGGAAGCTTATGCAATCCATTTTAGAAAAGGATTTCAAACCTGTTGCGGAAAAATACGGGGTTTCTATTTTACAGCTTTCCGTAGCAGCATTGATTTCTAAAGGTGGAGTGGTGGCGTTGTGCGGCGCAAGAGATGCGTTGCAGGCAAAAGAAAACGCTAAAGCAGGAGACATTGCTCTGGATGAAGAGGATGTAGAGAAAATAAGGAAGTCTCTGCCTTCAGTTAATTTATAATTTTAATTAAGGTAATTTTTTATTTCCTAATTTTCTATCCTCGGGTTTACCCATACCGCCCAGTCCTGGCCAGAAGAAATACCTGACGTGACAATTATACGGATTTTTCCTGACAGGCCTTCAAGAGAACTTAAGTCAAGATTTAATTTATTCAGGGCTCCATCATAATTAGCATTAAAAATATAAAGATCATGATAAGTTGTTGATGAATCTATAAAATAAACGTAAATTCTTACACCGTCAGTTCCGGTAGCACCTTTAATAAAACCGACATCTGCTATAAATCTTGCTCCTTCAGGTATTTCTATTGTTTCACTATAATCACCTGTAATCCAGCCATTAGATATCCAGTCGGGATGTGTTTGAAGGACTTTGGAATAGGTTTTACCGTCCTCTAATGTTATGTTAGTTCTATAGCAGGCAAATCCACGGGAATCATCTAATCCCACATTCCATAAGCCGTGGTCGTCTCCATCTTTATTATACCAATCAGCACCCGGTGCTTTTTCAAGTAAGTCATAAAGAAAGTGAACGTATATATCTTCGGACCTGATGTCCTGCCCTCCTTTTCCGTCAGATACTGTAACTGAAACTTTATAGCTTCCACATGTTGAAGGAGTGGTCCAGTTAATATTCTGTGCATGGGCATTATCTATTGCTCCACCGGTAACAGTCCAGTTATATGTAAGGCTATCTCCATCCGGGTCGGAGGCGCTTACTCCCAGACCGTATGTTTTATTTATGTATTTAGTTCCCATTACAGTTATTTCAGAGATTTCAGGCGGGTTATTTGGTATGGGGCATCCCCATGGTATTACTATATAATCGGTTGCAGTCCCTTCGGTATTGGTAGCAGTGGCGGTAAGCTTGTAGGTCTCATCGGGGCTTGCAATATTGACCTGGGCTTTTTTAGTGCCCCAGGCTCCGCCGCTGTCATCCCTGCTCCAATCAACATCCGGGGAAGGATTTCCCGTGGCAGTTGCTTTCACCCTGTAATAGCAAATGTTATCTGATGGCGAATAAGTGGGTCCTTCGTATATTTCAATGCTAATGGTGGGGGCTGTCTTTTCTTCTTCCTCCTTTGCTACTTCTTCCTCTGTAGCTTTATCCTCTTCTTCAGCAGTAGAAGCTTCTTCTTACTCCTCTGCCTCTTTAGTTTCTTCTTCTTCGGTTTCCTCTTCGGCTTTATCTGTATCTACTTCTTCGGATTCTTTTTCTTCTGCAGCTTTCTTTTCAAAAAAGTTTGTTATTAAAGGCATGGCAAAAAGAAAGAAAGCTGCAACTGCTAAAATTACTATAAGGGCAGACAGTATGGTAATTACAGTATAGAGCTTTTTCTTATCCATTTTATACTTCCTTGAAGAAAGTTTTAAATATATTAAAACCTAAAACTACCAGGTCTGGATAATGTATCGTACTTTTATATAACTATCAGAAATAATTACAACTTATCAACAATTATCTAATAGAAATAAAGATTTATCAATATGTAGCATTTGTATCATATTAATTTTTTTAAAGTCTGTATTAAAATACAAAAATAAAATAATGGTTTTTCTTCAAAATCATCCGGGCTTTTAAAGTTTTACCTGATTCTATCATTTCCTGTTTCAATGGCTCTGACTATATTGACAGGGCCGGCCTCCTTTGTAACTACTATGGTAGAATTACTGGTTACGGGCTCTGATTTAACGGATAGAACCACTTTCTTTTTTAGTCCGATAAGCTCTTCTACCAGTACCCTGTCAAGAACAATTTCACTGGCATTATCACTTAAATATAAAATATTTGCGGTCTCATCCAGTGATTTTCTGAATTTTTTGTAATCATTAACTCCGATAACCTCCCGTGCTACAAAATAGGTAGTGTCAGACCTATAAGCAGGAGAAGAATAATAATCTAACTCAGATAGCATGTTATATAGAGCTTTATCTGGCTATACTATGATTATTCAGGGACTGAAGATTGTAACCGGAATTCTTATAGTTCTGCAAAAGGGTTAAGAAACCATGGAGATGCTAAGGTCATGAGGAAGAATACCTGAGCAAGGCCGGTGGGTTTATTCCTGAAAAAAGCAGGAAATTTTAAGATTGGGTTAAATGTTATGGTATAATACTAAGTTATGAAAAGGACTATTTACATATTTATTATAAAATACTATGGGCTTTAATTTTGAGTTTAATGTTGTTCTTGCTATTGGAATATTTCTGGTAATTGGTTTCTTTGGCGGGCTGGCAGCTCGAAAGGTTAACTTCCCGACTATAAGCGGATTTATTATAGTAGGCATAATTTTAAGTCTGTTAGATATTATCCCCGGAGAATTAATTGAAGGGGAATTAAACATAATTACAGAGATTAGCCTGGGGATAATTGGATACCTGGTAGGAGGGGGATTATATCTTAAAAGGCTAAAGCAGTTTGGTAAGAGTATTCCCATAATTACATTTTTCCAGGCAATAGGAGCGTGGATATTTGTCACTGCAATAATAGCTTTTCTCGGTCCGTTTTTAATAAGAGTTGATGTGGGCGGTACTCCTTCTTTTATTTCATGTTTGCCTATTGCTATAATTATTGGAGCCATATCCTGTGCCACTGCCCCTGCTGCAACTATAGCAGTTATTCATGAATATAGGGCAACCGGTCCGTTTACGACCACTCTTTTAGCAATAATTGTGCTGGATGATGCTATAGCAGTTATAGCTTATTCCATTGGTGCGAATATTGCTGATTCTTTAATAATCGGATTAAGAAATATCTCTCTTTATAAAATGTTACTGGCTCCTATTATTGATATATTTGGAGCAATAGCTCTGGGTACCATTTTAGGATTTGGGCTGACTTTTGTAGGCAAATTTATAAGAAAGGTGCCACAGATGATGGTTATAGTCCTGGGTACAGTTTTTTTATGCACCGGTCTGTCCAGTGCTCTGGGGCTGTCGAATATCCTGGCAAATATGGTTATGGGCTTTATTGTGGTAAACAGAATGGTTGATAGTGAAAAAATGTTTGAGGCAGTGCACAGCATTGAAGGGGTAATTTTCGCCATGTTTTTTACTTTAGCCGGTGCACATTTTGATTATACCATATTGAAAACTTCTGGAATCATAGCTGTAATTTTAGTTATTAGTAGATTTATAGGAAAATTTATAGGGGTTAATATTGGAGTGTCAGTTTCTAAATCACCGGAAAGCTTTAAGAAATATTTGACCTTCGGTCTTTTTCCCAAAGCAGGTGTAACCATGGGTTTAGCCCTGCTGATAAAGGAGCATGTTCCTCTAATTGATGCTAATATCGCCAATGTATTCATAAATGGTATAATAGCATCTGTTATAATAAACGAGATGGTTTCTCCGCCATTAATTAAGTTTGCTCTGGTTAAGTCCGGTGAGGCTTATAAAAAAGATTAAATAATTATATGATGAATAGGTGAATTAAGGATAAATGAAAGAGCTTTTTGCAAAAGATATTATGACCAAAAAGGTAATCACCATAAACAGGGATTCTACAGTTGGCGACCTGGCAAAGCTTCTTATAAAGAAAAAGATTTCAGGAGTACCTGTTGTTGATGAGAAAAATGCTATTGTCGGTATCATTACAGAAGGGGATATCATATTAAAGGAATCAAGTCTGCCCCTGCCTATTTCTTTTAGTTTCAGTTTTATGAATAAGTATGACACTTATGCGAAAAGTACAGAAGAGTACTTAAAAACAAAAGTTGAAGAGGTAATGACCAGAACTGTAAGGACTGTTAGAGAAGATGAACCATTATCTAAAGTTGTAAATATTATGCTTAATAATAAAATTAACAGGGTACCGGTTCTGGATAAAGAAAATAAACTGGTAGGAATAATAACCCGGGCAAATATTATAGAATCTATACTGAAAAGCGAGAAAAAGTATAAATAGTATATTATGTCCCGGGGTGTTTAAGAAATCTTACCAGAGCATAATTTCTCTCTCTTCCAGCAAACTCTTTTTAATTGTGTCTTCATTTCTTCTCAGGATTATATCACCAGAATTTATTCAAAAGTGTTAACGTAACCTGCTAGCAATACAGAATATTATTTTAAAATCTCACATTTTCAGTATAATTTGATTTAGTTTATTTATGGATTTAGAAAGGTCGCCAATGATTAAGGCTGTTTTTTTTGATATGGATGGGACAATTGCAGATAGTGAAAAGATACTCTGGAAAGTTACAGGGGATTTTATGGCAAAAAGGAATATTATCTTAGCAACCTCAGAAGAAAAATTATTTTATGGGCTGATATGGAAAGAATCAATAAAAATAATACTGGAAAGCAGGGGTATTGAGTACAAACAAAGCATAAAAAACACATTAAAGGAACGATATGTCAGGACTTTAAGAAAAGAAGTAACCCCGGTACCTCATGTGCTCGATCTTCTTGGAAAGATAAAAGGGGAATTTAAAATAGGGCTTGCCACAAACAGCAGAATTAGGGAGGTTGAAATAATATTTGACAGATTAAACCTTGCCCCCTACTTTGACCTCAGGCTTTCCAGGAATGATATAAAAAAAGTAAAGCCTGACCCTGAAATTTACTTACTGGGTGCAAATATTTTTAACGTCAGACCCTCTGAATGTGTTGTTTTTGAAGATTCTATAGCAGGTGTAACAGCTGCAAAAAGTGCAGGCATGAATTGCATAGCAATAACAAATACCTATGCTGCAAAAGACCTGGGAATTGCCGATGCGGTAATCGGTAGCTATAAGGAAATAGACCTTGAAACAATTAAAAGGTTTGGTAAATCTTAAATTCAGCTTTCCTTCTTGCTCTGCCCGGCTCTTATAAGTTAGTATACTACATTCTGAAGCTATAATAATAATTTCGTTATTCTTTACTGCAGTAATAGCACCCGGCAGGCTTTTTCCACGGTCAATCAATATACTGACAGGCAGGGCTCTTAAAATCTAAAAAATCTAAAAAAGACTTGACTTTAAATAATTTTATATTATATTATCAATTATTGATATCAATAATTGATAATAGCAATAAACTGATATGAAAAAAAATATAGATTTAAAAAATTTTACCCGGGAATTAGAAAGAGGTTTGTTCTGTCTTTATATTCTCTGGAAAGCTGACGAGCAGCCCGTTAGTGGAATTGACCTCTCGGAACTCGAGCATGACCATGGCCATGAAGTAAGTGCTGGCAGGCTTTATCCAAAACTTCACGATTTGACCGAAAGAGGCTATCTCGTCATGGAGAAGGTTAATGAACATGGAAAGGTCCATAAATATTACAAGACAACCGAAGAAGGCAGGGAGCTTTTAAAAAAGGTCAGGGATGAACTGGGCGAACCCATGAAGGATTTTTTAACCGGCTGGATAGGAAGGCTCTTTTACAATATTGATATCGGGAAAAAGGAAGAGGAGCGTTTCAAGAAGTCCGAAGAGTCTATTCTCCAGATGGTTAGAGACGATATTTTACGAATATGCGGTGAAAATAAGGATACAAATGTTTCATTAAAATTGCTGGGGTCAAAAATTAAAGCTTCTGAGTCTTTTATTTCTAGAGCAAGAAAGCAGCTTGAGAAAGATGGTTTAATTCAGTTTCAGAAAGGTTCTATTGTATTGACCGAAAAAGGTAAAAGAAAAGCAGGTTATATAATTAAGAAATATTCTATCCTTGAAGATTATTTTAAAGAAAGAAGAGATAATAAAAATCCCTATAAAGAAATTGACTTTCTGGAGCATTATATTTCCGAAGGAGCTCTCAATAACATAAAAAAGCTATCAACGTTTAACGGGACAAGTGTTCCCCTTGAAGAACTTGGCCTGGACAGAGAAGGTTTGATTACCGATATTGAGTTTTATGTTGGCGGGTTGTTCGAGAGAATGGTAAGCATGGGGATATTCCCGGGAGAAAAAATCAGAATTATGCACAGGACCCCGGATGGTTTTGTTGTTTATGTAAGTAATAAAAAAATTGCTATAGGAAAAGATATAGCGAAAGGGGTTATGGTAGTAGAATATGAAAAATCTTAAAATACTCTTAATTGGTCAACCAAATGTAGGCAAGTCGAGTCTGCTCAATGCTTTAGTGGGTTCAAAGGTCATAGTGTCTAATTATCCCGGAACCACCGTAGAAGTTGTCAGGGCTAAAAAAACATTTGGAGAAACGAAAATAGAGTTTGAGGATACCCCGGGGATATATTCTATTTCTGATAGAAGTGAAGAAGAAAAAGTTACGGAGAGAGCTCTGTTCGAGGAAGATATAGACGGAGCGGTAATACTTGCCGATGCGGTATCTCTCGAAAGAAGTCTTTACCTGGTCTTTCAGGTGCTGGAAGCCAGGATTCCCGTTATTGTGGCTCTTAATTTTATTGAGAGTGCGGAAAAAAGGGGGATTATAATTGATTACAGAAAATTGTCTAAATTACTGAGTGTTCCCGTAATTCCCATCAATCCATTAAAAAAAACAGGACTAAGAGAACTTATAGATGCATTTTTAGAGTTAGAAGAAACTAAAAGGACGACCTTTAATGTTAAATATGATGATGATATCGAAAGGGCGATAGAGGAAATATCCGGTCAGGTAAATGGCAGGCTGCCCAAAAGATTTGTTTCATTAAGGACTCTGGAAGAAGACAAAGATTATTACGGGTATTTGAAGGATAAAAATGTAATTGAGAAGGCTAAAGAACACCTGAGAGAACATCCCAGAGTTGCATGTGATATATCCATAACCAGGTATGGAACGGCTGCGTTTATTGCAGAAAAAATTACCCGATTGTTCAAAGTAGAGGGAAAAACAGGGAGTATGGAAGATAAAATTGACCGGGTTCTTCTGCACCGGGTGTGGGGCCCGGTTTTAACTGTTGTTACCTTTGCGATAATATTTGGCATATTGCTTTATCTTGGAGGATGGATAGAAGAAACTCTTATGGGTCTGGCTGAAGAAACAATTTTACCTGCGCTTGACATGGGAAGCAGCTTTCCTGCCATGGCTTTAGAAGCAGGATTAACGGGAGTGATGGCCGGTGTTTCTATTGCCCTTCCATATGTTTTTTTATTTTATATAATTTTTACCCTGATTGAAGATAGCGGACTTCTTTCCAGATTTGTTATAAACGCCGAGAGGTTTTTGAGGAAATTAAGTCTACCCGGTAAAGCAATTATCCCGCTGGCTCTGGGTCTGGGCTGCACTGTACCCGCTACCAGCGCTACAAGAATATTATCTTCAGAAAAAGAAAGATTTTACACAGCGTCCCTTTTTACTGCGGTTCCGTGTTCTTCAAGGCTTGCTATAATAATGGGAATAGTCGGTCATTTTGGAGGTAAACTTCTGGCAGTTTATGTTCTGGCCTCTCTTGTGGTGGCTTTTTTAATCTTTGGTTTTATTATGAAAAAAGTAATGCGAATTGAAAAGAAGCCTATTTTTCATGAATTGCCCGAGCTGCCGACTTACCGGGCACCTTCGATAAAAAATATCCTTACCAAAAGCTGGATCAGAATGAAGTCCTTTATTTATATAGTCATACCTTTCCTTATTATAGGAGGTATGGTTTATTCGGGATTGGACGCTCTGGGTGTTACTAAAATGATGGTAAAACCTTTCTCTCCTATTACATGGTGGCTGGGATTACCTGATGTAACTGTTGTTCCATGGCTTTTTAGCTATCTGCAGAAGGACCTTTCTTCGGCGATGCTTTTCTCTGTCCTCGGGAGCAGAATAGCTGAAGTTTTAACACCTCTTCAGATTTATACATTTGGTATGGCAACTACCCTTGGAATACCATGTATGATTGCCACGGGTATGCTCTGGAAGGAATTTGGAGCAAAAAAAGCTATTATCCTGACCCTGGTCTCGGCAGCTTACGGCCTGTTATTTGCCGGTGTGGCCTTTAGAGTAGTTTCTCTTTTTTTGAAATAGTCTGCTTTAAGTAAAATAAAAATTACCTGAAATTAAAACCTTAAAAAATTTATTGGTTTAATAACTATTTTTTAAGTTCCTTCACCATTTAGCCATACCGGTTATATCTGGTATTTTTGCTTATTGACAATATATTGGGAGTATATTATTTTTATTAAAGAGGCCTTTTAAACTGTTTATTTTCTATATTTAAAATTAAATTAAACTTAACAGGAGGGAAATAAGATGGGAACAAGAGCAAAGGATATAGTTAAAATGGATGTAGAAAAAGTTATTGAAATGCTTAATAAGGCGTATGCAGATGAGTGGCTTGCATATTATCAATACTGGGTTGGTGCAAAAGTGGTAACCGGCTCACTGAGGGGTATTGCAGAAAGTGAGCTCATTGAACACGCTACTGAAGAACTGGGGCATGCAGAAATGATTGCCGAAAGGATAATCACCCTCGGCGGCACTCCAATTTTAAACCCGGATGACCTTGCTAAAATGTCTAATTGCGGTTATGATGCTCCGGAGGACCCATCGGTAAAGGCTATTGTACAGCAGAATGTAAAAGGTGAGCAGTGTGCGATTGATGTTTATAATAAAATGCTGGAGGTTTTAAAAGATAAAGATGAGGTTACTTATAAAATGATTCTGGACATACTGGAAGACGAACTGGAGCATGAACAGGATCTCCAGACAATAATGGAAGACCTGAAATCAATGGGTAAGTAGTTTTATAGTATTTATTTTTCTTTTTACAATATATTACAGGTCCGGGATTAAATTTCCTAATTTTCTATCCTCGGGTTTATCAGGACTGCCCAGTCCTGTGCAGAAGAAGAACAGGCTTTAATTTTTAGAACAACATTTCCGGATTCTCCTTCATATACACCGAGGTCAATATCTAAGTTATCTAAAACTCCATCATAAGTATGAGATGGCACAGGTGTCCCAATTGAAACAATAAGCCCACCTGTATAGATGTGTATACTAAAATCTACGCCATCGGTTCCAGTTGCCCCTTCTATAAAACCAATCTCTGCTTTAAATCTTGCTCCTTCTGGTATAGTAATTACATCCGAGTACAATCCTGATATAATCCCATAGCTTTTCCATTCAGGATGTGTTTGAAGGACTTTGGGATAAGTGTTACCATCCTCTAATTTTATGTTAGTCCTATAGCAGGCAAATCCACGGGAATCATCCAGTCCTACATTCCATAAACCACTATCCCCTGTTGAATTACTCCAATCAGCACCCGGTGCTCT
>Ga0307433_1000421_pt1 | contig 34364 bp, 30 predicted proteins | sample SalMarWE160210MG_FD_202166 | JGI IMG/M metagenome (GOLD analysis project Ga0307433, IMG submission 202166) | Salt marsh sediment microbial communities from the Plum Island Ecosystem LTER, Massachusetts, United States - WE1603-210 | ecosystem: Environmental > Aquatic > Marine > Intertidal zone >... | reverse complement strand
TGCACAGAAAAGGTAAAACCCTCATCATAGTAACCCACGATGAGAACATCGCTATGCAAGCTGGGCGAACCATACGCCTTCTTGACGGGCGCATAGAACAACAATAACATAACGACTCCCCGTTTTCACGGGGACGAGGGTAGCAAGTTATGATTCTCTTTCGTCTAAAACGCACACTTAAGTTAGGGATAAAGAGTCTATGGATGCATCGGCTGCGTTCGACTCTTACAACGTTGGGTGTAATCTTTGGTGTCTCTTCGGTAATTGCGATGTTAGCCATAGGTGAAGGGGCCAGCCGACATGCGCAGGAACAAATTGCCCGGCTTGGCAGCCGTAATATTATTATAAAAACAGTGGAACCTCCTGAGGAACAGGATGCCTCAACACAGCAGCAATCCATGCGTGAATATGGCCTGACCTATTCCGACGCCGAGCGGTTCCGTAACAGCATTCCTGACGTCGAAGTTGTCGTGCCAATTCGTCGTCTCGGCCAACGTGCCTGGTACCGAAACCGCAAGGTAGCTATAGAGGTCATTGGTACTGTGCCGTGGTATCCTGAGATGGCACCGATACAGCTAAGGCTTGGACGCTTCCTCAGCAGCATCGATATGCACTACAAGCAAAGCATTTGTGTTGTGGATGAGAAAGTGGTCAAAGAGCTGTTCGCTTTTGATGACCCATTAGGAAATGATTTGAAGATAGCCAGCGATTACTACCGAGTCGCCGGTGTTGTCAGCGCACAGGATGCTGCCCCGGCAACGGACACCCTTAACAACGATGTTCCTGTAACATCGAGTCAGGGCGGCGCAAACATAGGAAACATCTATATTCCTCTCACTACGGTTAAGGACCGTTTCGGGGAGATATCGATACAGCTTAGCGGAAGCAGCGGACGCAGTATCGAAAAAGTTGAACTGCAGGAAATCATCGTAAAAGTCGGCTCAATGGAAAATGTGCTGGCAACACGCGATATTCTGGAAACACTTTTGGAACGATTCCATAAAAAAAATGATTACCAGGTAATCGTTCCTTTGGAGCTGTTACGCCAGGCAGAACGCACCAAACTGATTTTCAGTATTGTGCTCGGCTCAATCGCTGCAATTTCGCTGCTGGTCGGCGGCATAGGAATTATGAACATTATGCTCGCCACCGTCAGCGAGCGAACACGCGAGATTGGCATCCGCCGGGCACTCGGTGCCAGAAAACGAGATATTATCATCCAATTCCTCTCAGAAACCCTGCTTTTAACCTTTGCCGGAGGCATCCTCGGCATAATCCTGGGCTCTTTTATACCGTTTTTGGTCACTTATTTTGGTCGTATGCCCACGGTTATAACAGGTACTTCTTTAATTTTGGCCTTTGGAATCAGTGCTGCCGTCGGCGTAACCTTTGGCTTATATCCTGCCTATCGTGCCGCCAATATGGACCCCATCCAGTCACTCCGCCACGAATAATATCTACAAACAGACCTATAGATATGAAAATCCGCTGTTTATTGCGGAAAAAACTTGCAATTATCTAAGCAGCCGACTAAAATGCGGGATTAGTGTTTGAAGAGTGTATTTCAGACACAATCGTATACTTGTCTCGGCGAAGCGCCAAGCCGTAGCCGGATACGATATACAAGACATAGACAATAAAGAAAGGGTTTGTCTGAAAGATGTTAACAAAACAGGAAAAAGAGAATATTATCCACGATTTTAAGGCACACGAAGGGGATAGCGGTTCACCTGAAGTGCAGATTGCACTACTGACGAAGAGAATTAACGACCTCACCGAACACCTCAAGACTCATCGCAAAGACCACGCATCCAGACGTGGCTTATTGAAAATGGTCGGGACCAGGTCGGCATTGCTTAAGTACTTAAGCAAAAAAGATGTAAAGCGTTATCAGGAAATTATTTCCCAACTTGGCTTGAGAAAGTAAAATTATCAATCGCAAGTTGCATCTCGTAAATTACCAAGGGATATAAGGTGCAGAACATAAACAATGAGGTAGTGTATGTTTAACGTATGTAGAGTAGAAAGACAAATTGGTGGCAGAACGTTATCCATCGAGACAGGTAAAATTGCCAGACAAGCAGACGGAGCTGTAATAGTGCAATATGGTGAAACTGTCGTTCTTACTGCCGTGGTAACTGGACCGCCCAGAAGGGAAGATATCGATTTTTTCCCGCTGAGCGTTGATTATCGTGAAAAACAAAGTGCCGCAGGCAAATTCCCTGGTGGGTTTATCAAGCGTGAGGGAAGACCGACTACCAAAGAAATCCTTACGGCAAGAATGATTGACAGGCCTATCAGGCCGTTATTCCCCGAAGGCTATTTCCAGGAAGTACAAATTATAGCATCTGTTTTAAGTGCCGACCGCGAAAACGACCCGGATGTTCCCACTATGATAGGAGCCAGCGCGGCGCTTACGATAAGCAAAATTCCATTTTTGGGCCCCACCGGGTCTTGCAGATTAGGCAGAGTGAATGGAGAATTTGTCGTCAACCCCACGCATCAGCAGATTGCTGAAAGCGACCTAAACCTGCTCCTTGGTGGACGCAAAGATGCCATAAATATGATTGAAGTCAAAGCTAAGGAGCTGTCGGAAGAAACCATCGCCGAAGCCATCGCAACCGCACAGGAAACCATCCGTCAGATTTGCGATATGATAGAAGAACTCCGTTCAAAAGTCGGCGTCGAAAAGGAAATTCCGCTCATTGAAGTCGATGAGGAACTCTATTCGGAAATTCATTCAAAGGCGGCTGATAAATTGCGCGAACTCAAGCAGATATCTACCAAACAGCAGCGTAACACCGCTCGAAAAGAACTATTTGAGCAGCTCAATGCTGAATACTGTGGTGTTGAAGAAAATCAGGAACCGGCTGCCGTTGAAGGTTCGAATGTCATTAAGCCAAAATGCAATAATGCAATGTTTAAGCGAATCTTTGAAAAGATAGAGAGTGAGACTGTCCGCAAGATGTTATTAGAAGGTAAAAGAGCTGATGGCAGAGGATACAATGACGTTCGTTCTATTGACTGCGAAGTAGGCATCTTGCCCCGAACCCACGGCTCAGCATTGTTTACGAGAGGAGAAACTCAGGCATTGGTGAGTGTAACCCTCGGTACCATCAGAGATGCGCAGATTATAGATGGTTTATTAGATGAGTATGCCCAAAATTTCACACTCCACTACAACTTCCCCCCATTTTCTGTCGGCGAGGTGCGTCCTGTCCGCGGCCCAGGTCGAAGAGAGATTGGCCATGGAGCTCTTGCGGAACGGGCATTAGAGCCGATAAGGCCCGCAGAAGACAATTTCGCATACACGGTCAGAATCATCTCGGATATCACTGAGTCGAACGGTTCCAGTTCAATGGCTTCGGTTTGTGGCGGGACTCTGGCTCTAATGGATGCCGGCGTTCCGATTACAAAACCAGTAGCCGGCATCTCAATTGGAATGATCAGCGACAAAAATGACCAATATGAATTGCTGACCGATATACTTGGCGAGGAAGACCACTATGGCGATATGGACTTCAAAGTCGCAGGTACTGTCGATGGTATTACAGCTATACAGCTCGACATCAAGGCCGAGGGACTACCACACAATATTATGGTCGAGGCCCTGCAAAACGCCAAACAAGCGCGTCTGGAAATTCTGGAAATTATGGCCAAGACCATTAGTAAGCCAAAACCAGAGTTAAGTGTATATGCTCCAAAGCTGGTATCCATTGAAATTGACCCTGAACTAATCGGCAAGGTAATAGGGCCGGGCGGCAAGGTCATCAAAGGCATTCAGGAGCAGACCGATACAACCATCGAGGTCGAAGAGGATGGAACTATTTACATAAGCTGTCTCGGCGGCGATGGCCACCTCAAGGCCAAAGAGATTATCGAATCAATTACACAGCCACCTGTAGTGGGGCGGATATACCACGATTCAAAGGTGGTATCCGTCAAAGACTTTGGTGCATTTGTTGAAATAATACCGGGCGTTGAAGGATTGTGTCATATAAGCGAATTAAGCGACAGTTACGTCAAAAACGTTGACGACGTTTGCAAATTAGGCGATTTGATACCGGTAAAGTTATTATTGATTGACGAGCAAGGCAGATTCAAACTTTCTCGCAAAGCTGCTCTTGCTGAGATGACTAAAACACAGCAAGATAAACCAACAGAAAAAAATGAGAACAAAAGTGAGCTAAAGTGACACGGAGTTTCATTGCGAGCAGCGCAGCGACGTGGCAATCTCTCTGGCGAGGTTTGAGATTCTTCGCTCGCTGTCCTATGGGCTCCTCACGGAGGACACTCACTCAGACCTGCCCTGAGCGAAGTCGAAGGGATGACAGCTTTGCTGCCACTTTAGGCACTTTACACTTTTCAGTATCTTTGTGGCAAAAAAGCTTCAGGCTCAGCGGTAAAGAGGGAAAAATAAGTGCTCCAGTTTGTATGTGGTTTTATTGTTGCTTTATTGGTCGCTGCACCGGCTGTCTGGCTGATTCTGCATAAAAAACTCTCCAAAGCTCAGCAAAGTACAAACGGCCATCTCAAACAACTTGAGGAGCTCAGCAAGTTGACCGGTGCCCTTGCTCATGAAATAAAAAATCCGCTCTCTACCATTAAAATTAATTTGAAACTTGTAAGCGAGGAGCTGGAAGACTCAAATACCAATGTACCTGCAGGCAAGGGCGTCCAGATACCCACAAGGGCACTTAGAAAAATCGCTGTTATTCAGAAAGAAACAGATAGACTTGAGCAAATTCTTGATAGTTTTCTGAAATATATCGACAGGACCAAATTGCAATTGGCAAGCGTCGACATTAATGAGCTTATTGATGATATGATTGATTTTTACTCGTCACAAGCTCACAGCCATTCGATTACAATTCGCCAAGGCTTATATAATGAGCCACTTATTTGCAAAATCGATGCTGGTATGTTAAAACAGGTAATATTAAATATATTTATTAACGCCCAACAATCTATGAGCAACGACGGTGAATTAATAATAAGAACAGACCGACAAAAAAAAGAGGCAGTTATTCAAATTAGCGATACCGGCCGGGGCATTGCACCGGCTAATTTGTCTAAAATTTTTGATGCCTTCTATTCTTCTCGACCACAGGGAAGCGGATTGGGCTTACCAACAGCGAAAAAGATTATTGAGGCGCATAATGGTACAATAACTGTTGACAGCGAGCCGGGCAAGGGAACATCATTTACCATAAAACTGCCCCTGCAAGACCATTGAGAAAGTAATCTGATGAGTAAAGATGCCATAATTTTAATCGTGGACGACGAGCCTGACCACGCTGATGGTATCACCGAAGCGCTCGAAAAACACTGCGCAAAGGCCATTGCTGTCTACAACGGCAAAGATGCCCTGGAAATCATCCGCGAGCAAACGGTCGATATCGTTGTTACCGATTTAAAATTGGGCGATGATATTGACGGGCTTTCCATTCTTGAAGAAACCAAGAAGTACAGCGACAAAACAGAAGTCATTTTAATTACCGCCTATGCGACCATCGATACCTGTAAAAAAGCTATGAGAAGGGGGGCATTTGATTATCTCGTCAAGCCAATTGATATCGACCAGCTCCGTACACTTGTCGACCAGGCCAGCCGAAAAGTCGCATCTTCCCGCTCAAAGGATAAGCCCAAAATAAATGAAAAGCAGTTTGAATTTGAGGCGGTGCGCGGAGAAAATCCCGCGATGCAGGGAATATTTAACGTGCTGAAACGTGTGGCTCCGACAAATATATCCGTCCTAATCGAGGGCGAATCCGGAACAGGCAAGGAGTTACTGGCAAGGGCAATTCATTATAACTCTCCACGTTGGGATAAGCCCTTCAAGCCCGTAAATTGTGCCGGCCTGACCGAAACCCTCTTGGAGAGTGAATTATTCGGCCACACCAAAGGCGCCTTTACCGGCGCATCAAATGATAGAAAAGGATTGTTTGAGACTGCTGATAAAGGAACGCTACTTTTGGACGAGATTGGTGATATGACCCCCAATAGCCAGGCCAAGCTGCTGCGGGTGCTCGAAGATGGCATCGTAATACCGGTGGGCTCCAATAAGCCGGTTGTAGTAGATGTCAGAGTCATTAGCGCAACTAACCAGAGTTTGACAAAGCTCATAGAAGAAAAAAAATTCAGGCAGGATTTGTATTTTAGAATCAAAGGCGTAAACATCTCTCTACCGGCCCTTCGCGACAGGACAGAAGATATACCTGCTCTTGTAGAGTATTTTCTCAAAGAGGCGGTCGCAGAGACCGGCTCCGAAATTGCCGGCATAACAGAACAGGCCCAGACAGTCCTTTCAAACTATGATTGGCCTGGTAATATTCGTCAGCTACGAAATTGCATCCGAACAATGGTCGTAATGTGTGAAAAAGATAAGCTCGATGTGCAGGACATCCCGCCTGAAATAGTGCAGAGACGGCAATTAGCCGCCGGCAGCACAACCGCAACAACTACAGCCGGTAAATCACTAAATGAGCTGGAAAAACAGGCCATTATAGATACATTAGCAAAAACAAGAGGCAATCGCCAGGAAGCCGCTAAAATCCTCGGCATCGGTGAAAGAACCCTCTACAGAAAAATCAAGGAATACAACTTGTAGTGCGTCTCAATTCTCGATGCTCGTAAGTGGTTAAATACTCACCAATTAACTACTCACCATCACGCAAGTTTCCATATCGAAATCAAACTAACGCTACCTGAACTATAGAGCAAAGAGATTTTACCCGAAAATATATCATAATTTTTGTGGCGATTTGCAATAAAAGGCCCCACGGGAGCGTCTAAATCTATTGTAGCGCCTACTTTGCCATAGTTGGCTACGAAGGCGGGCCCTACAGAGAATAGATGGGAAAAACATGGTGTAGCTGCTGTGAGGATGTTAATCAGATGAAACCAATGTTATTTTTTTACTTGACATTTTACCCTCAATCAGGTATGCTATTGGTTGAAAAATAGTGGTTTTTTTCTAATTAAAGATGGATAAGGCGTTAATTCGGCTAAGCTAAAGGTGGTAATTGCAACCTTAGCCGGAGAGTGATGACTATTAAGGACGAGAGCGATGATGACAAAGCAGTGTGTCCTCATATTGGCTATGATTGCGTTGTGTAGCGGCATTGCTCAAGGGGTCATTCCCAAGAGCGGTATTTTCGATATTGACGGCCCATCAGGGCTCAGCTTTGATTCAATTCCCTGGGTGTCTCCCAATCCTTATTCATATGTATATCTATGGCCTTTTGGCACAAATGATTTGTATACGGGTCCGGGTTCACAATATAACCTTGCCCAGACACTATTTTCAGGCGGTTCTTTTACCATCACGGATTACGATGAAAAAAATGGCAATCTTGGTATTCGAATGGGCAACTATACCACTGGTACACAGACATTTGAAGCTTGCATACTCACGTTAGATTTTATCGGCAGCGGCAGTTTCAATGTTTATCTACCCGAATTTACATTTGAGACAAATGAAAATATGTTCTTCTGGGTAGCAGAAAACGGCGCGACATACTTTGCAAATTCCCTGAAAGGTGTCGGTTACCCTGATATATCAGCCGATGTAGCTATGGCCGCAGGCGACGAATATCTTGCGAAGGTTCCTGAACCAGCCACGATTTTGCTGCTCAGCCTGGGCGGATTAGCATTGCTGAGAAAAAGAAAAACATAATCTGTAGGGGCGGTTCGTGAACCGCCCTAATGATTTTATGTCCCTGCATTTGGGTTTTCTTCATCCGTCTGCCAATTGGCAGGGTTATCGGCAATATACTGGCGGATTCGGTTTAATTCTTCTTCGTTGCGGATGATATGTTCGTAATAATTACGCTGCCACAGCTTAGTGCCAAAGGTCTTTTGAACGTTGTTGATTCGCTTGGTAGAAATGGTCTTGAAGGCTCCGATCAAACGTGACAGCGGTTTACATTTTTGCGTGTTTCTGGTAGGGGCGATTCGCGAATCACCCCTACGAATAATAATTATCCCATGCAAGTTATTTGGCATCACCACATATTCACCCGAATACACATAATCATATTGCTGAGACAACCATCTCCAACTTTTATCCACAATGCGCCCGTATTCATATAATTGTATCTGCCCGTTTGCAAATTTTCCAAGCAGACATTTCTGGCCCTGCGTACAAATCGTAATAAAATACCAGCCGTCCTGCGAATAATCCTACTCGGGCAGGCGAATGGAACGGCGGTTATGAATATTTGGATCATATTTGTGAGACATAAAAGGATTTTATAAAACATCAATCAATTTGCAAGAAAGGAAGGGCGGTTCACGAACCGCCCCTACGATGCCATTCGGGTAATTGTTCAGGCGTTACCTTTTCCCACAATCCCTTTTTCTGGCTGCGGGCAGCGGCTTCTAATTGCTTATACTTGTGATAAAAACTGTGCCGGAATCGCACATCCGCATAGGCAAAACCTTCAGTTAACAAAACTTCATTCAAAAATGTATCATCCGGCAGTTGTACATAGGCCAATAATCTTCCGTAGTACCCTCTGGTTCGATGCTTTTCAAGATAAACTGTAACCTGCTTTCCAAGGGTCAATTGGCAAGTAAATTCAGCAGCTTCAGGCCCGAAATACATCACGCCTCTTTCAGGATGTTTTGTCTCCGGCGTATCAACCCCCCAAAGCCGAATCCTCGTACGTTCATATTGTCCATCGGGTATATTTATATCAATTGTGTCGCCGTCAACGACATTTATAACGGTGAAGGTCTTGTCGTGATATTTTTCGAAATCGCGGGACTTTGTTTGCTCTTCGGATTTCGGCTGACGCTGCCAATTACGGACAACTGGGCTATGGTCAAGCCCGACAAAAACAACAGCCACTAACAGGCATAGAATAATTATGCCGGTCAGTCGGCGCCTGCTCATCGCATAAGTGGTTTTGTTTTGTTTAGACACGGACTAACACTGACTTTTTAGACACGGATTAACACGGACTTATCCTGTATTTATAAATTAATCTGTGCTTCCATTCTCCGTAGCAGAGCTACTGCGAAGGATGAAAATCTGTGAAAATCTGTGGTTAGTTTTTTCTTCGTTTCTCGGCGGGCTTGTCGAGTTCAAATGCTGCGCTAACGGCCTGAAGGGCTTCCTCAGCCTGGTCTTCGTCCACAACGCAACTAATGCGAATCTCGCTGGTAGTGATTGAATCGATATTTACCTTTGCCTCGGCCAACGCCCCAAACATCCTGCCGGCCACGCCATAATGGGTCCGCATACCAACCCCGACTACAGAAACCTCAGTAATATCATCCCGGATAAAAATGCTTTCACAGTTAACCTCGTCTTTGACTTGTTCTACTGCTTTCTTGGCAGCAGCCAAATCCGAAATGCCAATTATAAAGGACAGGTTTGCCTTCTTGGCACTAATTTCTGTCTGAACAATGTCGCTGACAACAACTTTGGCATCCGCCAGACGGGCGAAAACCTTTGCGGCATTACCCGGAACGTTATCGACATTGACAAGACCTACCTTGGCCAAATCTTCTTGTATGGTCGCCCCTGAAACTACAACGCCTTCCATTTGCGGCACCTCGTGAGTAATTATCGTACCTTCTTCTTCTTTTATACTGCTTCTTACGTGAATTTTAACATCGTGATTTTTACCACACTCAACAGCTCGAGTATATATGACTCCTGCTCCGAGACTTGCCATCTCAAGCATTTCATCGTAGCTAATCTGCTCCATTTTCACAGCGCCCTTAAATATTCGCGGGTCGGTGGTGCAGATTCCATCGACGTCGGTATAAATCTCACACTCCTCGGCCTTCAATGCCGCAGCAAGGACAACAGCGGTTGTATCTGAGCCGCCTCTACCAAGTGTCGTTATGTTTTCATTCTCGTCTATGCCCTGGAAGCCCGCAACAGTAACGATTTTGCCACTGTCCAGCTCCTTATGGATTCGCTCGGCATCGACACTTTTTATACGTGCCTTTGTAAAGTCACTGTTGGTCATCATTCGAATCTGACCGCCGGTAAAGCTGATAGCCTCATAACCCATCGCCTCAAGGGCCATTGCGAACAGCGATACCGATTGTATCTCGCCGGTACTGAGCAGCTGGTCAAGCTCCCGGCTGGGTGTATTTGGGTTAAGCTCCCGGGCATCGGCTATAAGCTTATCGGTTTGTTTACCTCGCGCTGAAGCCACCACTACAACCTGATATCCACTCTTGACCGCTTTAATCACTCGATCAGCAGCGCGGCGAATCTTCTCCGCATCTGCAATGGATGTACCGCCAAATTTTTGCACAATTATCGCCATAGCCAACCAATAAAAACTAAATTATCCGTAATAATCTATTGAATTCGGCTTTAACAGTCAATCTCTTTTACCTTTTTAAAAAATACTCCATCAGCTCAAAGCCATTTTCCACTCTAAATCCTGATTTGGCGGCACTGGCCTCGCTAAAATTTGCGCGCAAAATTCCACTGATATTGTCACCTGCGATAGCGAACGGAACCGGCTCAGGTGAGTGGGCCATATTAGAGACGGGGGTCGGATGGTCCGGCATCACCAATATCCGCCAGCTCTCATATTTTTGAAGCGCCTCAAACACAGGACCAACAATATATTTGTCAATTTGCTCGATGGCTTTTTTCTTCAGTTCAATACTGCCGGTGTGAGATGCCTCATCGGGGGCTTCTATATGGACAAAAACAATGTCATATTTTTCCAGCGCTTCTATTGCAGCAGAGGCCTTGCCTTGATAATTGGTGTCCACAAAACCCGTAGCGCCCGGCACGTCTATCAGGTCAAACCCAATAAGCTTTGCAAGACCTCTTACCAAGTCAACCGCAGTGATAGCAGCTCCTTTGAGCCCAAACCGCTTTTCGAAATGCTCCATTTTTGTTTTCCTGCCTTGGCCCCAAAGCCATATGGAACTGACCTGATTTTCACCCAGGTCCCTCCTGACCCTGTTAATATCATGGTCTGCAAAAAGCTGCTGTGAGCGAGCCATCAAATCGATAAGCAAATCGGCTCCTTTGCCGCGAGGTAAAATTCTATCTATCGCTTTACCTATGTGGTCGTGCGGCGGATATGTATGAACGTCGAAATCGAGCCCCTTGAAAACTAACAAGTGCCTGTAGCTTACGCCCGTATAAAAACGAGTTTGTTCATTACCGAGCTGCTCATCCAACTCTTTTATCAATTTGTTTGCTTCTTCGGTGGAAATATGGCCGGCGCTGTGGTCTGCCATTTTGCCGTCCGCAATGGTAACCAGATTGCACCTGAAAACCCAGTCTTCCATCGACAATTTGATATCGCGTGCCACCGCCTCAATTGGTGCTCTTCCAGTATAATAGCGGCGCGGGTCATAGCCCAGCAAACACATCTGGGCAATATCGCTGCCTGGCTCCATACCTTCCGGGATGGTTCGCACAAGCCCCTGCCTGCCCTGAGAGCTGATTCTATCCATATTGGGTGTCTCAGCCACCTCAAGCACCGTTTTGTTACCGAGCTGCTTCAGGGGCTCGTCCGCTGCACCGTCAGGAATTATTATGGCGTATTTGCTCGTCAATCCTTGTCCTCTGGAATATCCACTATTCTTATACAGACTGGCTTGCCACCGATAGCATCAAGTCTTTCCATATCTATCAATGCAGCCGTAACGTTTTTCTGAAGGGCAGGATGGGTTGCGATAACCACCGGCACAGTGTTCTCAGGCCCGCTGCCCTCGTGCTGTAACGCACCGGATATACTTATCTTGTTCTCGGCAAGTACTTTGCTCCATTGGGCTAATACGCCCGGCTGGTCCTTACACATCACCTTGATATAAAACCGGCTTACAAGATTGTCGATTTTCTCTATCAATGGCTCTACTTTGCTCCTTGGTTTAAGATGCAGGTGCCGAAAAGTAGTGGCGGAATTGCCAAGAGCAACATCAATAATATCCGCGACAACCGCACTTGCGGTAGGCATCATTCCCGCACCCCGGCCGTAGTACGTTACCTGCCCAACGGCACTGCCGAATATGCTCACAGCATTAAACGGACCCTGGACACGAGCAAGGGCATTATCTCTGGCAATAAAAGATGGATGAACCCTGAGTGATACTTTGCCTTGCTCGTCTTTTTGCCCGATTGCTAACAGTTTTAGAACATAACCCATTTCGCCGCCATATCGAATATCGTCCTTCGAAATTGCCTCGATTCCCTCAACGAAAATATCATCGAGCATAATCTCGTATCCCAAAGCAATAGAAGCCAGGATAGCGAGCTTGTGGGCGCTGTCACCGCCGCTGATATCAAGCGTGGGGTCGGCTTCTGCGTAACCTTTTTGCTGTGCCGCAGCTAAGGCCTCGCTGAAATCTACATCTTTGGCCGTCATATTAGAGAGAATATAGTTACAGGTCCCGTTGACTATACCGTACATTGACCTGATTTCATTTGCCGCCAGCCCTGTCCGGATGGCTGAAACAATAGGGATACCGCCTGCACAACTGGCTTCAAAGGCAATACAGCGATTATTTTTAAGTGCTGCTTTGTAAAGCTCATTGCCGTACTCAGCCAGCAGGGCCTTATTGGCAGTAACCACGTCTTTGCCTGCCTCAAGCATTTTGAGCTGTATTTGCTTCGCCACGCTGGTTCCTCCGACCAACTCAACGCCTATTTTAATACTCTCATCGTCCAACAATTTATTCAAATCATTGGTAAGAATCCCATCCGGTAGTTTCACTGGACGTGGCGATTGCGTATCTATATCAACTACGCAGCCAAGCTCCAGGCGCAGACCGGTTTTAGCTGCTATCGAATCCGCATCTTCCAGTATCAGCTTTGCAACACCACAACCGACCGTTCCGAAACCGACAAGACCGACTTTTACTATTTTCTCAGCCATAGGAACATCCATTATCATTCCCGTAAGACATCACCTGTCATTCCCGCGAAAGCGGGAATCTATTTAGCCCCCAAATTTAATTTGGGGGGTCTTATTTCACAAGGGCTTAAATTACCAATTACAAAGCAACTCGTCAATAATCAATTCATTTTATTCGGCCAGGTAAAAATCACCAGAACGTTATAAATAGACAAAAATAAATTTAAAAAAATGTTGAACCTATATCTAAGGGGGACTATAATTCGAAAATTAAAGCCGGGCTTTGATAGTCAAACCAAGTTTAAGGGCTTTTTCACAATTGAATAATGGGGTAAGTACTGAGCTTATGGCGTTCCACTCTAAACTGCTAAATCCAGAATCCAAAAAAGCGCAAGAGGCGGTGCTTCTTCACGGAGTATCGCTTGCTTGTCCCGGATGGTAAGTTACCAGTGAAACAAATTGCGGTTTTTTCAGAAAGGAGTCGATTATGGAAAAGAGGATATTGCTGTTAGGTGTTGCACTTGTAGTCGGCCTGTGTGCTTCAACTGCTCTCGCTTTAGACCCGATGGGGCCTCCAGCAGCAGGTCTGAAAAAAGGCCAAGTCAGCGCCGGCGTTGACTACTCATACAGTGAAATGGACCTGAAGTTTAATGAAGGCCATTATACTGGGGGTGGCACACTAATTTCGTTCAAAAGCAAATTCAGGATGAACAAGGTATATGCAAATATTGGGTACGGTATTACCAATAACCTGGAAACCTTTTTGCGTTTGGGCGCAACAGACACCACATTCACAAACAACAATGATGTAATATTCAGGGGCGGCGACAATAACTTCGCCATAGGTTTTGGTGTAAAAACTACCTTTTACGAAAAACCTAAACTCAAGCTCGGCGGATTGTTTCAGGCCAGCTGGTCAACTACCGATGCCGGGGCAACTGTGGACCATTCTTCATACCCAGGATCACATATGTACTCCAACGAGGCCCGCATTAACCTTATGGAAATCCAATTCGCAGTAGGCCCAACCTACGAGCTGACGGACAAAGTTTCCATCTACGGCGGCCCATTCTTCCACATAGTTGATGGTGATGTGAGGGGCAAGTGGTACAGCATGGCTGGAACTTACGTCGGAGACGAATTCTACGATATTGATGAAACCAGCACTTTCGGCGCCTACATCGGTACACAGGTGGATGTAACACAGAATACTTCTTTTAACATCGAGTACCAGCATACTGCGGCTGCTAATGCGCTCGGTATGAGCTTAATCTGGAGACTTTAGTCGTAGTTGAAACTCTGGCAGGTTTCTGCCGGTTTGTACAGGACGAGACTAAATATACAGCAGAAGCTGCAAGTTCATCGCTTGCAGCTTTTTTTCGTTGATATGATATTTCTATTGTGAAATAATGGTCTGCTGTATGAATAATCAAATGAAAAAATTACTGGCTGTAGTTTTACTTAGTATTTGTCTGCCTAACTCTGTTCTGGCAGATTTAGCAAAGCAAATAGATGGCATTATCAACCAAACATCTCAAAAAAAGGTTCAATTTTCCATTCATATCCTAAAAGCCCGCACCGGCACGACAATATACAGCCATAATGCAACGAAAGCCCTGACACCGGCCTCGAATATGAAAATAATCACCACCGCAGCGGCGCTGGAATACTTAGGCCCAAATTTTAAGTACCAAACAAAGGTCGGCCTTTCCGGCGATACCCTCGTAATAATCGCAAGCGGAGACCCACTGTTGGGTGACAAAGTTACAGACACCAAGTACGACCGAGAGGATTACTGGATATTCAAAGATATAGCAGCAGTATTAAGACGAAATGGAACAAAAACCATAAAGGATATTATCGTTGATACCAGTGTTTTCGATGACCAGCGTGTTCATCCAAACTGGCCAAAAAAAGATTTGAACCGATGGTATGCCTGTGAAGTATGCGGATTAAATTACAATGACAATTGCATAGATGTTACTGTAAAAAATAATCATGGCAAAGTATCTATCTCTATCGAGCCTAAGACTGATTTCGTGAAAATCACCAACAAAGTCACTTCAATCACAAAAGGTACAAGCAAAGTCGGTTCCTACCGTACTTTGGAACCCAATAAAATTGTCATTCGTGGCAAATGCAACAAACAGGCAGGACCGTTTGACGTCGCCATCGAAAGACCCGCCGCGTTTTTCGGCTTTCTGTTAGCAGAAAATCTTTTATTTGCCGACATCAAGGTACAAGGTCAGCTCACAGAACAAACTCTCTACGATAACCCGGACATCAAGGTACTCGCTAAATATGATACGCCGCTATCTGATTGCCTGGCTCGATGTAATAAAGACAGTCTTGGATTAGCTGCTGAAGCACTGTTAAAAACCATCGCAGCCCATAATACTCCAGATAAAAGGAACGGCAGTTGGGCAGGGGGGCAAAAGCTCATCTCGCAATATCTGTTAAAACTCGGCATTGATGAAGGGCAGTTTCATATCGATGATGCAAGCGGCCTGAGTAAAAAGAATAAATTAAGTGCAAATGCAATAACAAAAGTTTTATCGAACATCTACGAAAGTGGAAACTGGGCAATCTACAGAGATTCGCTCGCAGCAGGGGGGATGAATGGAACAATCAGTAAATATTTCACAGAGCCGAAGTACAAAGGCAAAATCCTCGGCAAAACCGGATACATCAGCAAAGTTAAGTCGTTTTCAGGTTTATGCAGCACAGAAGAAGGCGATTATATATTCTCCATCATTGCGAACAATGCCAACGGCAAGAGTCGGGATGCAATAAACGACATCGCAAAAGCAATCATCGATAGCGAATAGCCGTTTAGCCGTCGCCAGTATTTGTCCGCCGAAGTTTCAACGAAGGTGGACGGCGATTAATTACTCACACTTTCCGTTTCCTCCGCAGCATCACCGCTCCCAAACCAAGCAGTAAAACCGTCGGTTCTTTTACTCCCAGCAGGCACTTGGTGGGTCAAGATAACATGTGAGCCACTTAGATACAAATACTTCGAGATCCAACATATCAATAATACTATCGTTTGGGTCAGAGATGTCGCAGTCTGGATTCCAATATGCCTGGTCAGGATTACTCAGCCAAGCTAAGGCCAAGACGGCAAAATCGTAGAAGTCTACATCGCAGTCACCGTCAAGGTCGCTCGGGATTATAGAAAGTGTCATTACCCACACATTCCAGTTTCCCGTTCGGTTTGATCTAAAAGCAATTTTATCTTCTACCGGACTCCAAGCTGGCATAGAGTTGTCTCCAGCCACAAAGGTCAGCTGTCGTTTGTTTGTCCCATCATCATTCATTATCCAAAGATCTGTCTCATAGTTCCATCCACGAACATATAACATCATATTACTATCATTACGCCAGGCTGCTGGATATAAATCGGGGCCAGGTTCGAAAGTAAGTTGCTCTTGGTCACTGCCATCGATATTCATTACCCATAGCTCCCAGTCACCTGTCCTTAATGAACAAAATGATATCTTTGAACCATCTGGGCTTACTGCCGGGTGGGCGTCCCTTGCAGGATCCGTAGTTAAACGAACTTTGTTGCTACCATTCGGGTCCATTATCCAGATATCACCACCACCGGATCGCAAGGACTCAAATACTATCTTCGAGCCATCTGGGGTCCAGCACGGTATACGGTCGTCTGCAGGATCAGTCGTCAGTTGCACTGGATTGTTTCCATCTGCATTCATTACCCATATATTATATTGTGAGCCATACTGGCGCATGAAAACGATTTTTGTTCCATCAGGACTATATTTGGGAAATCTTTCCCTCTCAGGCCAGTAGGTCAATCTCTGCTGATTTGAGCCATTTGAATCCATTACCCAAATATCTTCTGGCGATCCGCTGCGATCAGACTCAAATATTATTTTGCTCCCATCGGGGCTCCAAGCTGGATCGACATCCATTGCAGGACTAGTTGTTAACTGCTCCAAGGCTACAACACAGAGTGAATTGTTTTTATCATTGGTATTGCCTTTTGATACTCCTGCAAAAAAAGTAGCAACTATAATGACAGAAAGTACTGAATCTATTCGTTTCTTTTTCATATTTTTAACCTCCAAAAATTACGTTGATTTTCTCCATATGCTAAAATTGCACTCTGAACACGTAAGTACATCTCATCTTGTATGTACCCACACCTCTCTAAATCACGGCACAGTAAAAAGGATACCGCTACATTAGCTGAGAAAGCCCGCCGACCGACGTGCTATATAACATAAAATAAATAATAAATCAAGAGAAAACTCGGAAAATCAACCACGAAGAAAATATAAGTGAGCGAAAGTGAACCAAAGTCGTAACAATAGGCCGGATTATTCGCTAACTTTAGGTACTTCAAACTTCTTAGTGGCTTTGTGGTAGGGGAGGGGGTGAATGACAATATTAACGTTTAAAGTACACGATAGGGCCGTTTTCGTACTCTTTTTTCTCCCATTTTTGACGGTCTGGCTCGACCACTGCCTCAAAGAGGCCTTCTTCGAGAAATTCCATTTCTACGCCGAGTATTACCGCTGAAGGCGGCGTCTTTTCAAGCAGCTCTCTGAGTGTTTTTGGGCCGACACTATGCGTAACAGCACGGTCAGAGTCAGTCATAAAATTAGCAACCCTATATATAAACGAACCAGCTGAAAATTCTGGATAAATATCACATCCACCCTCTAAAGCATAAAGGGGAGCTAATGTAAGTATTAGCTTCGGGTCTTTGGTTTTTTCGGCGATGTCTTCTGAAATTTTATGCAGCTCAATCGCCGTCCAGCTTTGCGGCCTGAGCAACAATGGAATTCTATACAATACAACAGGGTAAAAGGCGACTGCTATGAATATGGATAAAGCTGCTAAAACGGCAGCAATTTTGAAATGTCTGCCAAGGCCGGTCTTGTGCACGAGCTTTCTCAGATACAGCAGCGGATATGCCGCGCCGATTATCAAAAAAGGCACCGGCGCCGCAAGGTGCTGTCTCCATATCCTCGGCAGGCCCAGAGCAATTACAAAAAACGCTAACGGCAGCAGGGCGGCAAGTAACATATCCGCCTTGTCTGATATAGCCAATCTGCGACGCTGCAAAAAAACCACCACACAAAGATAAACGGCTATTACGATAAGCGCCAGGTAGCCGGGTTCTGTTAGCGAGTTATATATAAGGGTAAATTTATTATGAACTAAACCTATCTTATGCAACCACTCGCTGTTGAGTATTTGTATCAGGAAAACGTCTAAAATAAACGCTCGCGGGGCCTGGACTATCAGCCAAATCGGCCATATCAACACAACGGCAGAAGCAATCAAAAATGGCAAGATAGTCTTGAATTTTTGCTTTATCGACTCGCCGCCCTTGACCAGCAGGAAAATGAAAAATAATAACTGCACAAGGGCAGTTGTAATGCGCATGCACGTTGCTAATGTCAGCAGGGCACCAATGCCGGCAACCCGCCAGTATTTTGATTGCCGCTTAAAATCTGTGGATATAAACAGCCAGAAGCAAACCGCAACACACAAGATTATAACATCGTTGTTCCAGGCAAAGCCGTTGGCATAATCGACACTCGGATTAAATACATACAGGATGGCGCCGGCCAGACCGAAGAGCACGCCCGATATTTCAAAGGGCCTGAACACATATCGATATATGCCAACTATGCATACCATTACGAGGATGTCGCATACGACCGAAAGCAGCCGGCCTGTAAGCAAATAGTGGCTCGTATTCAGCAATTTGTATAAAGCCGCATAGAGCAGCGGGTGGTAGGGCATCTGGGCCACGTATGAAAAGTCCCTGTAAATCATCTTGCCCTGAGCCAACAGGACGCCGCCCGTGCAGTACATTTGCTCATCACGGCCAAGTGGTTTGGTCATACTATTTGCCAGGACTGTAAGTGAAAGGACAAGTACAATCAAAATAACCAGGATATAAATAACTTTCAACAACATCTAATTACCACTTTTCGCTTGGAAAAAAGACCTTTGAAAAATAATAAATAGTAAATAATAAATAGTAAATTACAAATGCGCTTTACCACTCAGCTAACTCACCGAGCAGCTCCTCAACCAAATCCTTCATTGTTAAAATGCCGGCTGGCCTTTCTCTGCCGGCATGACTCGTTCTTGTAACCAAAACGATTTTGTGATTTTCACTCTGCATAATATTTATCGCATCGATAACGGTAGTATCTGCACGGAACTTTCTGATTGGTTTTATAAACTTACGTAAATCTGTGAACTGTTCCGACGAAGTCAGCACCTCATAAATGTTTACAAAGCCAACGATATTTTCAGCTTGCCCTTCTACGACCGGCAGCCGGGTAAAGGTGCACTTTTTCAATTTGTTCATCAAAGCCGAATTATCAGAATTTACATCGACCATCTCAACCTTATTTACAGGCACCATCACTGACCTTATACGAACGCCTGAGATGCTAATGAGCCGATTTATGATATCGCTCTGCACAGAGCTGAAAATCGCTTCTTCCTGCGTATCTGCAAAAATTGCCCTGACATGGTGTCTTTGCGTAGTGGTCATCACGGCTTTTGAAGCAACCGCCGACCCTGTTAGTCTGCTGAAAATACCAGACATAAATTTAAGCAGAGGCACGGCTCCACACCAGCTAAAAATCTTGTGAAACGAAAATAATACCGGTGCAAAAAACGGCATTAGATAATCCGCTCGGTAAAAGAAAAGATTTTTCGGTATTACCTCAGCAAATACAAATAATACTGGTACAGTTATGAACGCCGCAAATACTTCGACTGTGTGTTCTACCTCAACCTTGCTCAACAATAAGAAAGTTACAATACTCGTAACAATATAGTGAGTAATATTGTTGCCAATCAACATCGAAAAAAGCAATCCGGTCCTGTCGCGCATAGAATTGGCCAGAATGATAAATGATAATCGTCTCTTTTCGATGCCCAGCCGTAAGCGAAGCCGGCTGAGTTGATATATCCCTGTTTCTGCTCCGGAGAAAAGACCGGAGAGAATAACGGCAATCACAGCTACTAATATTAAGACTATTTTACTTAGCATTACTCACATCAATTCCAGAGTTAATATCAAGGTTTTAACTCTGTGCTTTTGTACACTCTCTACAGTAAATTTCAGATTTTCTAAATATGCCACATCACCGGCTTTGGGTATTTTGCCCAGAAGGGCGGTTACAAAACCACCAACGGTAGATATCCTCATCTCGCCGGGGTCAACGCTAAATGCCTCAGCCCAGTCGTGAATGGCCAGTTCTCCTGCCAGCCGATATTCAAAAGGCCCTATTTTTTCGATAGGTTTTATACCATCGGTAATCTCAATCGGGCCAAGTAACTCTTCGGCAATATCTTCCAGCTGTACAGAACCTGCAATTCCGCCATATTCATCCACAACTATAGCTATATCGGTGCCGGTCTTGCGGAAAAATTCCAGAAGTGATTCGACCGTCTTTTGTTCCGGCACAAAATGGACCTGCTGAACAATCTTTTCCAGCGGTTCATCCGGTTGAAGCAAAAGCTCCCTAAGGTGCAAAATGCCGACTATATTATCTTTCTCACGGACATAAACAGGCAGCTTTACCAAATGATTTTTTGTCATCATCTCACGAGCCGCCTGGACCGAATCCGTAACGCTACACGCAATCATATCCACACGTGGCCGTAAACAATCGCGGACTTTGAGAAATCCAAGCTGGATGATTTCAACCAGCAGTCTGTTTTCATCAGCGGTGATTAGTCCGCGTTTGCGTACTTGCTCGATGAGAATTTTGAATTCGCCCGTGCTTATCGGCTGGTGGGCTTGCGGCTTTCCCAGAATCAGCCGCAACGTGGGCTCAATTGTTAAAATTTGGATAACAAACACAACAGGTGCGAAAACATGCAGCAATAAAAAAACCGGCAGGGCTGCTACCTCGCTTAAAACTCTCGAGTTCGCAAAGGCAACGGATTTCGGAAGTATCTCGCCGAACAGCACCAAAACAACGAACGTAACAAAGGCGTTAATCGCCGCCGCGGCCGTGCCAATCTGCTCCGTAACCCTGACCGTAAGGATACTGCCGGCAGCAAAGAACAAAACGTTAACCGTCATATTTCCGAACAACAGGCAGCTAAGAAGCTGCTTTGGCCTGTCCAGCAGTTTCGCAACCAGGTTTTGGAATTTATGCCTGGATTGCCGAAGCAGATGAATTTGCTTTTGCGATAAACTAAAAAAGGCCGTCTCTGCACCTGAAAAAAAAACCGAGGCGCAGAGCAGCAGGAACATCAAAATAATATGGCCAATATTTTGGTAAATGTATGCCACTTTTTTATATCACCTGACTACTACCGGAAAAAGTAAAAAAGCACAGCTTAACAAATTACCATATTTTACACTTTGATTTGAAATTTTGATATCAGATTTTGTGTATTTATTGGTCTTTGGATACTAAGGTGTTCAAAAAAGAAAAACGAAAGAAGTAAGAACTGCTCCTCGCTACCAAGTATAAATGACAACAATGAGACAAAACAAAGCATAGCAAAATAAAGCAAACCAGTATATAAAATTCTCAACGCCAAAGCTAAGAGTTAATGCGGTGATTGCCGTCATTATGGCGATACCCAGCTTCGTGCTTACAGCGCCGATGAATGTGGCAGCAAAGCCGACATTGAGCAAAGAAGCAGTTACCATGCCGGCCGCTGGTGCGGCCTTTGCAGGAGCGGTCAATAATCCGAATAACCCCAGCGCTACCAGCAGCAGCTCCCCGCCGAATCCACGATGAGATAGCTGCTTTTTAAGTAAGCGTCTTGCCCGGAAGAACAATATCCTTGCCCGTATCTCCTTATAGCCCATCAGGTCGGCAATTTCAGCATAAGACATCTGCTCGAAACATCGCAAAATCAGGACGTTTCTATACATTAGCTTCAATTTCGTCATCGCCTGAAATACTGTTTCTGAGAGCTCCCTGCGCATCAGGTAGTTCAGCCCGTCATTAAAGTCCCCTGATGTATATTCTGATAAACGTCCTTTGCTAAAGGCTGATATCTGTACCATATGTTTTTTCTTGCGGTCTCTGAAATAGTGTTGAGCCTCACTCATTGCGATACGGAACAGCCAAGCCCAAAACTGTTCGACGTGTTTTAAGTCTTTTAAAGATTCTACCATATGTAATAAGGTCTCCTGCAAAAGGTCCTGGGCCAGGTCGTAATTCAGGGTAAGCCGATAAATATATGCAAAAAGCCGACCTTCTGCCAATTGGGCAAGCTCGCTCATGCTCTGCCGGTTGCCGAGCTGCGCCTGCCTGATTAATTGAACTATTTCAACAGTCTCATTCATACTCCACGCATATTATATAGTCCAGGAAATGGGCGATTCGTTACATCTTTTTTGGAAATTTTTTGAAAATTGTACAAAAAATTCGACGTAGATACCATCCGAAACGTCTTTTTGGAGCCATTTTCGCTAAAAATTCACATTTTTTTAAAATCTTTGTAACGTTTCCCACAAATCTTGGACTTTACTTATAGAAGGACAGAAAAAATTAGAGTGAATTCGTGTAAATTCGTGGTTAAAAACAAAAATTTAAGGAGACAAAAAATGAGAACTCAAACAGTTATTTTAGCAACAATAGTGGCTTTATGTCTAAGTACCGCCGCACAGGCCAAATACAGCGGAGGCACGGGCGAGCCGAACGACCCATACCGCATAGCCACTGCTGAGGACCTCAACGACATCGCCAATCACGTAGAAGATTTCAACAAATGCTTTTTAATGGTCGCCGATATCAACTTAGCTGACTACACCGGCACGCAGTTCAATATCATCGGAATCGATACAACAGAGTTCACTGGCGTTTTTGATGGCAACGACCATAAAATCTGGAGTTTTACGCGGATTGGTATTCCCCCATGGGAGCATATCGAGCTATTTGGGTATGTGGGCGAAAGTGGCCAGATAAAAAACCTTGGGTTGGAAAAAGCGGATTTGAACGATGGCGGGTTGATCATCGCCGAACTGGTACGAGGAAATTACGGTTCGATATCTAACTGCTATTCCACAAGCAGCGTTTCAGGAGATGCGTATATGGGCGGGTTCATAGAATACAATCACGGCACGATTACTAACTGCTACTCCACAGACGGGCTGGTGGGAGAAAATTCCGGCACGATAACTAACTGCTACTCCTCAGGCAGCGCTTGCGGAGGTGAGTGGGCCTGCGGCGGGCTGGTGGGAGAAAATTCCGGCACGATAACTAACTGCTATTCTACAGGCAGTGTTACAGGAGATTTTTGCGAACATGTCGGCGGGCTGGTGGGGTACAGTTACTATGGGTCTGTTACTACTTCTTTCTGGGATGTAAATACCTCCGGTCAGTCAACCAGTGATGGTGGAGAAGGCCTGCCAACTGCACAGATGAAAACCGAAAGCACGTTTACCGATGCCGGATGGGATTTTGTGGACATCTGGGATATATGCGAAGGAACAAATTATCCAAAATTCGTCTGGCAGATTCCGCTCGGGGATTTGATTTGTCCGGACGGAGTTAACTTCATTGATTATTCGTTCTTCGCAGGGCACTGGATGGATGTAAATTGTTCAGATTCGAATGACTGCGATGGCTGTGACTTTGACTTTTCAGATATGGTAGATGCAAACGATTTGCAGATATTCTGCGACCACTGGCTTGAAGGAGGCTGAGCCGGGGACGTAATTAGCTCTGAAGAGAATTAGCCATGAAAAACCTGCCCTGAGCAAAGTCGAAGGGGCACAAAAGGAAAAAGATAAATTATTTATCCTGAAAAACAGTGTAAATCTGTGTTAATCCGCCGCTCTGTATGGCGGATTAATCTGTGTCTAAGCAAAGACGGCATGTGAAGTTAGGCTGACTTTGGCAGGTCGGTTTTAAATAATTCGGGGTGGGGCCTGTGCTGGTTGATTCAGTGCAGGCCCCAGTTTAACAATGGCTATAACTCATTGAATTAAAAATACTTAACTCTGTGTTCTCTGTGCACTCTGTGGCTTTGAAAAATTCGGCTTAGGCAGAATTATTTTAAATGTGCTTCCCTCAGCGGGTTTTGATTCGACCGAAATCAGGCCATTGTGTGCATCTACTACTTTTTTGCAAAAGGCAAGGCCAAGTCCTCCGTTAGGAGTCCCTGGGACAGCTCCGGAATGTTTTGACGGTGTTTTTTTCCCCGCCTTAGTGGTAAAAAACGACTCGAAGACATTTTTTAAATTGTCCGGCTCAATACCACAGCCGGTATCACGGACCTCTATCTGAACTGCATCTGTTTTTTCTACAGCCCGGATGGCCAGGATACCGCCACGAGTAAGCATCGCATCGCGGGCGTTAAGAATTAAATTCATCAAAACCTGCTGAATCTGAACCGGAACCGCCCGAATAGTCAAATCTTTCGGAATCTGCATTTCCACCGTTATCCCGTCTTTCGTAAAATCCCGACACAAACAGGTAAAAATCCCCTCAACTAAAGTAATCAACTGAACATCTTTCTTTTCCTGCATCTCGCCATTAGCAAGAGCCAGCATACTTTCCATAATCTTCGAGGCACGCTCACAATTTTGGACCGCTTTTTTAAGTACTTTCTGAGTTAAGGCCTTATCATCCGGATTTTTCAGCGCAAGACGCGCATAGCTGCTTATGGGAGTGAGAAGATTATTGATTTCGTGAGCTATCATATAGCTGACAGTGCCGATGTTGGCACGGGCCTGAAGTTGAGCCGTCTGCGATTGTAAGGTATCTTTTTCCTGCTGCTGCTCAGCCAGGCGCTGGTGCAAAGAAAGGCGTTTTCCTATAATACTTGCCAACTAACGGCTCCTGTTATAAAATTAGCATTTGGTAATAGTCTTTGGTCTTGGGCCTTATGTCTTTTTATATCGACTTCTAACGCAGTTTTTCTTGAACGATGAACCCCGTTAGAAACTTAATGAAAAGCGGGGTAATACAAATAGGGCAAAACAATACAAAAAAGAAAGGTTTCTAACGGGGTGAACGAGCAGGCAATATTAGAAGAGCTTTTAGCTTTGCTTGAGGCAAACAATGTTGCAGTCCGCAACGAGCCCCTTGGGGGCAGCGGCGGGGGGTTTTGCTCCATAAAGGGTGAGCAGATATTCTTCGTCGATACCCAGGCCGCACCTTCTGATGCCGCTGCACTCTGCGCCGAAGCCGTTACAAAAGTCACTGATATTGAAAAAATCTTTATCAAACCGCAGGTCCGCCAGTTTATCGAAAACAACACTAAAGTTAAAAAGGAACAATAAAAATGACAGCAAAAGCAGCCATTATGGTTGACGAAATGTATCAGACCCTTGAAGTCTGGTATCCGTACTATCGGCTCAAAGAGGCCGACTTGGAGGTCGATTTTGTTGCAGCCGAGGCGAAAAAACAGTATCATTCGAAGGAAGGTTATCCTTGTATATCGGATATTTCGGTTAAACAGGCAAACGTCAATGATTATGATTGCATGATTGTACCGGGTGGCTTCGCCGCAGATTTTATGCGAAGAGACCCCGCTGTTATAAAATTCGCAAACGATATGGTTAACGCCGGCAAACTTATTGCCGCTATATGTCACGGCGGATGGCTGCTGTGCAGCACGAATATCTATAAAGGCAAAAAAGCAACCTGTTTTATGGCAATTAAAGACGATATCAAAAATGCCGGTGCCGAGTATGTAGATGCCGAATGTGTCGTGGACGGCAATTTGATTACATCACGCAAGCCCGATGACCTGCCGGCCTTTTGCAAAGCAATCTTAAAAGCATTATGCAATAATAAATAAGCATTAGGAGCTTTTATGGCTAAGCCAAAACCAGAAAACCAACAGCAGAAAACACCTATCGTCTTAATCGTCGATGACGACCAGCCGAGTCTTGAGCTTTTACAGGCATATCTTGAAGATGTTGACTGTGAGACAATGTCCGCACATGATGGGCTGCAGGCCCTGAAAATTATCAGTAAAACACCACCTGATTTGGTCTTATTGGATATAATGATGCCTAAAATGAGCGGATTTGAGGTCTGTAAAAAAATAAAAAACGACCCCAGAACCAGCGACATCCCTGTGATAATGGTAACTGCCCTTAACGAGTTCGGCGATATAGAACAAGGCATCAATTCAGGAACGGATGACTTCATCAGCAAGCCCATCAACAAGCTTGAGTTATTAACGCGAGTCAAAACTATGCTGAAATTAAAACACCTAAGCGACACCCTTGAGCGTACATTGGCATATCTAAGCGAGATAGAAAAACAAGCCCAGATTCCAAAACCGGATTAGCAAAACAAATCGATAGGGCAGGGGGGCAAAATCCGATAATCGCCTTGCCTGCAAACCTTGTCATTTCCGTGCAAACGGGAAAACCCCTACAGTACACACAACCGCCATAAACTCAGCACAAAAGGAAAACTAAGATACCCAATAGTCGAAACCTCAATTAACACGTCGGCATCTTTTGTCGATATTCATATCGAAATATGACCTTATAAAAAAGTAATTCGTTCCTCGATGAATGGAATACGAGCGACGAGTAACAAGTAGCGAGTAACGAATTTATGAGTCAGCTTCTCGAAATCCTCGGCAGGGCGATAACAATAGACACCGCCGATTTGATATGGCATTGGCTGGATGCTGTCAGAATTCCAGCAGACAGCAGCAAATCTGCGCAGTATCAGCAGCTAAATAAAGTCATTGAGCTAATGGCCGATTCAAAGCTCGATGCTGCCAATGAACAGCTAAGGTTATATCTTTTTGACAATCCCTCCTGCGTATATGGCCGAATGGCAGCGGCCACCATTTGCCTTCATAACAACCAAGTACAAAATGCAATCGAAGAGCTTAACTCAGTCTATATGCGCCAGCCGAATAATACCATGGCACTTTATGCTCTCGGCTATTGTTATGAACGGCTCGGTAAAGAAGCCCAGGCCGTGGAGTTTTATCAGGATTGTCTGAAGTTTAAAAGCTATCTGCAGCTTCCCGCTCAGCGGCTCGCCGCCATTTATTTCAAAAATGGTCAGCTCGAAAAAACTATAGAGCAATACCAGCTTCTGAAAAATGAATATCCTGATGATATCTCAAATCTTGTTATACTTGGGCACTTGTATATTGCCAATGGCCAGTATCCACAAGCCGTTGAAACATTTAATACCGCCATTTTAATGCATCCGGACAATTTCAACACTCAAAGCGACCCCATAGATGAGCTTATAGCCGAGGGGCAGCTTCATGAGGCACTGGAAGTAACTGAGGATTCATTGCAGAACCAGCCCGAAAGCCCCGAGTTGCTCTTAAAATACGCTGATATTCTTAGTATGCTGGGTGCAACCGGCCAGGCCATCTCGCAATATGAACAGGCCCTTCGCATCTGCCCGAATTTCCTTGAGGCAACAATAAAGCTCGGCTCTCAGTTCCTTCGGATAGGCGCCGCACAGCTCGCCGCACAGCAATTCAACAAAGCGGTCGAGATAAACGACAAAATAGTTGACGCCTATATCGGCCTTGCAATCGCTCAGAAAGCAGCCGGCTATGTATCCGATGCCTTAGTTACATTATCGCTGGCGGCAGCAATCCAGCCAAATAGTTCCTTATTATTCTCTGAAACTGCCGTTTTACAATTCAAGTCTGGCTTCGAGGAGTCCTACTCTCTTTGTGATGAACAAGATAAATTCGACTTTCTAAAAGCTGTTATCGCAGCACATCAGCGTCAAATCGCCCAGCAGCCGCAAAATCCGGAAATTCATTATCGTCTCGGCATCCTGATGATGAGTGCTACAATGATAGCTCAGGCAGTAAAATCTTTTCAGGCCGCCTTGGATATAAACCCAACTTATCACCGCGCCAAAAGTAAGCTTGCTGTTTGTCTATTTGAATCAAACCAAAAAGACCTCGCTCTTGAGCTGCTTACCCCGGCCGACAGTCTTGATAAGAAAACTCTCGAATTACACTACAAAACAGCGCTTCTTTACTGCGATAAATTAAAATTTGCTTCATCGCTTATTAATCTTGACCGTTTCATGGAAAACAATTTCACCTGCTCGCAGTCAACAGCAAACATTTCCGTAGTTCTGCAGAATTTAGGCCTGTTGGACAGAGTAACAACGATGTTGGACAATCTCGCACACACAACAAATCAGGCAATTAATCACAATTCTGCCTAAAAAAGCCAAAATTTATAGAAATCGCCTTATAACCTTAAAACCAAGACCGAATGAAACATAACATATCTTATGGGACGTTAAATCCCGCCTGCGAATTGTCAATATGAAGGGTTATCCATAAGCCCACCAGCCTGTCCCGCCGAAGCTTTAGCGAAGGCGGATTTATCCGGTGGGATATTTATGAATTTTCTTATAAACAAATATTTGGATCAGACCAATTGCACTCAAGCCAATTTTCAGCAATTATCGAAATGTCTGTTAAATCATCACCAAGCCAGGCCATAGCAAATATTGCAAAGTCTATAAAATTGACCTTACAATCGTCATTAAGGTCTCCGGTAATCGGGCTTAAGCATTGTGCATATTTGATTGTAGCGTAATCGCCACCTGTGCTGGAACCGGCACTAACGCCTGTCACATATACATTGCCTGAGTTATCTACTGCGATGGCAGCTGCAAATTCAAATTCATTTCCCGGCCCATTGTACCCGCGAACCCAGAGTTCATTGCCGTTTGTATCGTATTTGATTGTGGCGTAATCACCAGATGTGCTGGAGCTGGAACTGTAGCTTTCGCCTGTCACATAGACATTGCAGGAGTCATCTACGGCGATGGCGGTTGCAGCATCATCCCAATTTCCCGGCCCATTATACCTGGCAACCCAAAGCTGATTACCGCCTGTATCATATTTAATCGTCGCATAGTCATACCGGTATACTTTAGGCACTTTTAATTTTAGGCACTTTACACTTCATCTCGCAGCGATAACGGCTTGCCAAAGATTTCGTAATGCAGAATCGCCCTTCTCATAGCTTCAGGGTCACTGACATCAAGCAATGGTTCGCCAAGATAGGCTACCTCATCTACTTCCATCGGAACGGCGGGACGAGGCCGCTTACTCGTCGGGGCGGAGCGTGCCGTAGCCGGGAGGCCGAGCCTTGACGGGCTAACAAATTCCGGCAGTTCTTCAATTTCCGGCTTAAGCTCTGATTCTTTGGCTTCCAGTCTCGTTGTTGGCATCGCTAACTGTGGTTTAACCCCGTTAGAAATCGTTTCTGCAGTGCCGGCAGGGCGAGCTTGCCTGTCCTGCTTGCCCTGCGACTTGTCCGGTGTAGCGTAAGCGAAGTCGGAAGCTCCGTCGTTTGGAGCGAAGCGGGGAGTGTGGTCGAAGGGCTCGCCCTGCTGCTTCTGGTCTTTTTTGCCCTCGAACTTTTTGGATTTTACAGATTTAAGAATACCGCTCAGGCCGTAAACGACAGCCATTATCACAACGAGCAGTATCTGCATCCAGCCCTCAAAGCCGTCGTTCCTCGCTGCTAAAACCATCTGTGCCCAAAAATAAACCATAGTGTTATTACGTCTTTTCTACGCAGTACGCATCACGCACTACGCATAACGAAACTATTCTTTCTTCGGCGGTTTTGCGATGGAATCTCGCATTGAGGTATCGGCCACAATGTTTTTCATTCGGTAATAGTCCATAATCCCGAGGTTGCCCTTCTTGAAAGCTTCAGCCATAGCCAGCGGCACCTTCGATTCGTTTTCTACCACCAGTGCTCGCATTTCCTGCTCCCGGGCGACCGCCATTGCCCGCCGTTTCTCCGCTTCTGCCTTTGCCCTTTCCAAATCGGCATAGGCCTGGGCCTTCTGGAGTGCTGCACCGATATTCTCGCCCACATCCACATCCGCAATATCAATTGACAAAATCTCAAAAGCCGTCCCTGCATCCAGCCCCTTCGACAAAACGGCCTTGGAGATACTATCAGGATTTTCCAGAACGCTCTTATATGTTATAGCACTACCAATGGTCGTAACGATTCCTTCTCCGACACGGGCGATTACTGTTTCTTCGGTAGCACCGCCGACTAATCGCTCGATATTGGCCCGTACTGTTACCCTCGCCTTGGCTTTTAACTGGATGCCGTCCTGAGCAACAGCGTCTATAGTGTTCCTGCCCTTTGCTGGGTCGGGGCAATCAATCACCCTTGGATTTACACTTGTTTTAACTGCATCGAGAATGTCACGACCGGCTAAGTCAATCGCCGTTGCCGTCTGCAATGATAAATCGATATTCGCCCTGTTAGCTGCGACTAATGCGCGTACCACATTTGGAACCCGACCGCCTGCTAAATAATGGCTCTCCAGGTCCCGAGTCGTTAGAGTCAAACCTGCCTGAACAGCAATTATCTTACTCAGCACTATTGTCTTCGTATCAACCTTTCTCAGCCACATCCCGATAAGCTCGGAGAATTTGACATCAGCCCGGGACAGTTTCGCTTGTAGCCATAACCTGAAAAACTTTAAGAACAGCAAAAACATTACAAAGACTACAAGGATAAGTACTACTACAAGTGCTACTCCAACAGATCTTATAGGATTTTCCGCAGCTAAGATTGAATCTGTTAAGTTATACATCTTTTTTTCCTTTCATTAACTTTCTTCTATTACGCGAACGGTTAGCTGTGTGCTCTGCACGCGGATAACCTTTACCTTTTTGTCCTTATCAACGTAACCGCTTTCAGCCACACATTCAATCCTTTGTCCTGAAAAATCGCACATACCAACCGGCCGAAGTGGCGTCATAACCACACCGACAGCACCAAGCATATCTTTTAATTCAGCCGTATCAGGCACCGCATCGCCCTCTTGTCGTTCCGGAGGCGTCAGCGTTACGCTTTTACCAAACTTTGTTTTAGGAAAAACCTTATAAGCGATAATCAAAACTGATGGTATCATCACAATGGCGATACCTACGCCTGCCAGACCCGCAATGTTGCTGTGATGAAAGAACATCGCTACCCCCCCTATCAAACACGCCAGCGCACAGACGCTTATCAGCCCGCCGCTTGGTATAAACACTTCTGCTATTATCAAAGCCGCACAGGCAAGGTACAAAAAAACAGCAAATGCCAGCCACCAGCCCATTTCTATTTCCTTTTATTTAATCAGTTTTAATCTGTATCTTTCTTTGCCTTGACCACAACTCTATTGCCGTGAATCTCGATTATCTCTATCTCGGTGCCTTTGTCAAGAAAATCAGCTTCGGCAACCACGTCAACTATTGCATCGCCGAATTTTGCTTTTCCTGTAGGCCGAAGGGTTGATACTACCTCGCCGACATCGCCTATACTCACAATTGTAGGTTTACCCTCCGCCGGAGCGGTCATACTAACCTCAAATTCGCTGCCTATCTTTGCAGCCGTAGGTACAAGAATAAGGCCGCTCAGGAATTGGAATTTTGGCAGATATTTCGTCAAGAACCACGCCAAAACAACAAACCCTAAAAATCCCGATGTCAAACCTACCACCCCCCACGTAAAATCATTCCACGCAGGCACATCCTGCGGCCAAGGCAGTCTATCCGGCGGATTTTTGACTAACATACCAAACAAACCCACTAATATGCACAATATCCCTGAAAAACCCGCGATACCAAAGCCGGGCAATACAAAGATTTCAATCAACAATAGGATTATGCCTATAACAAATAATGCCACCTCGACCCAGTTCGCCATTCCATGCAGATATTTGCTCCCGATGATAATCGTAAAGCATATAACAGCCACCAATCCCGGCAGCCCGACACCCGGCGTATTAAATTCGATGTAAACACCTAACAAGGCGAGCATAACAAGTACCGCCATAACCGCCGGCGAATTCAGCCAACGCACCATCTCTTCCGACCAGCTCGTTTCCAGCACCGTAGTTTGACCTTCGAAGGTTACACCATCCCGCTCAGCCAAAAATTCAAGTGCTCCCGCCAAATCTTTAACCTGCGCCCTTGCCACCCCATATTCGACGGCATCGGAAGCGGTCAGCGTCAACAGCTCCTCGCCTGTAACAATTAATTCTTTATTATTAAGGTCATATTCGTTTGCATCCTTGGGCATTCGCAAACCTTCAAAAAACTCATACCCATCCGTCTTTAGATTCTTTACCCTGTAGACCTCAATTTGCATTGTTACCATCGCCTTAAGAAGCGCCTCAGGATACTTGTTTGCCTCCGCCGCCCGCATAAACGCCGCACGGGTAAAGCTCTCCACCTTTTCCCGCTCCACGCCTTCGAGCTTGCTGCCGATAGCAATAGGAGCGCAGTCCCCTATCGTCGTATTTTCGAGCATTATGATGTCCCGGCAGGAAACACTTATCATAGCGCCGGCCGATATCGCCTCGGTCGTTACGTACGCAACCGTGTGGGTCTTCTTGCCGACATCAAGGATGAAATACTTGGCTATATCGTCGCCGGACTGCAAAAGACCGCCGTACGTGCCTATCTCGTAAATCAGGTATTCTACGCCTTCATCGAGAGCAGTTTGGGTCCTGCGTTTTATGGATTTGAACAGCCCATCGTCAATCAGGCCCTTGCAGACAATCACCGCTGCCTTGACATCATTAAATTCGGGTGCCTGCTGCGACAGTGCGCCAGCACGGCGAGTGGCTAAATTAGGCTCTGCAAATTCGGGTTTTGGTAAATTAGGTTCATTTGGCTGCGCAAATAGAAATGGAGCGCACAAAACAGAAATTGCCAGACAAACAAATATATAGCCCGTCTTTCTCATAACCGGAATTTTAGCACAGGCGGAGCACTTTGACAACAACTTAATCAAATCAAAAATCAAAGATTAAAATGCAAAATTGTGGAATCTTAGTGTCTGGGTTCCTTAGTGGTGAAATCATTAAAAAACAGGCCTTCCGTGGCCTGTTTTTGTTAACAAGCACTTTTCGCTTCACTCTTTACGCTTCACGAATTATCTTCTCCGCCGACGAAGCAGCCCAAGACCACCCAGAGCCAGCAACATTAGCGTTGCCGGTTCGGGGACGGCCGCATGAAACCACCCGCCGACAAATCCGGTGTATGCGTTTCCACTAGAAGCCCCGCTAAACTGAGCGTCAACAAAGATGGTAAGGAAGTCATCCGCTTGCACCCCATTGATGCTAAAGGTCTCTGAGCCTCCAGAAAGTAGCGAAGTCCCATCGAGAATCCCTGAAGAAATCATCGAGGACGAAGGAAGATCCGTGCGGTTAAGATCAGCCAGCGCAAAAGGCGTTGAGGTTATTAGATAACTGACGTCGAAGACGCTGAATGTGTCTAGCGAGAGATTCTCGATAGTCACGTCCACTGTCTGTAAGCCGATATCGAAGTCGAAACCTTTTGCTACCGCAGGGACCGGATTTCGGGAAGGCGTCCAGTACTTATTGACTACTTCTTCCTTGTCCTTCCCGCAACCGTATCCGAAATGGCGTACTTTTCCAGATTGCGGCAGAGGGTCGCCGGCAAAAGAGATAGTGGTGTTCGTACCATCGAAGGACGTCTGAACGGTGCCATTTGGAAAGGGATTTATTGTAAGGTCGTTCTCGAGACCCGTATGATCGCCCTTAACTACGATTTCGTAGTTGCTTTGAGGATTCACAAACTGCTGTACGACATCCTCGTTTACAAGAAAGGCAGCTACTGGACATGGGAATAGCGCAGAGCCCAGAATGGCAATTGCCAAACAAAGACAGCGCCTGAGCGAGAGACGTACCGTTGTTGATGAGGATAGCCGCATTCCTTCCCTCCCCGGTGCGAGCAAGTGCGCGTCGGACGAATAGGACCCGTCCCTCTTCCAGCACACGACACCTAAGATTTGAAGAAGGAAGAGGGGACATTCTTCTTTTCGGTTAAACATAATTCTTCTCCTTCAGAAATTAGCAAAACTATGATTGTTCTTTCATTTTTTTTACCTGTGTTTTGCCGCAGTCGCGCTGGACGCGCGCAATGCGGCCTGCTTATGGCAATTTTAGTATGCGCATAATCTCCTCCTCTTGTGACTAACGTGTTAAAGTGATATCTCCTTCCTTGACATTTGCGCGCATTCCCTTCGGCGAAAAAGATGTGTGGAACCCTCCATAGAAACTTTCTCACTATTAAATTCCAGTGATTTATTTTATCGAACGTTGTCCTGATGTCAAATGAAAAATCAGAGGGGTGACAACACTATGTCACTCTAACTGGAAAAATTTGCTAAAACCTCGATTTTGGAAGGATTAGGGCTAATGTCACTATTTTTTGCCACAGAGGGGAAAGAGTTTTGAGTTCTAAGTGCTGAGTTTTGAGTTATGCGGAGGAAATTTCATCAGGATTCCTTCGACACTTCGACGCAGCTCAGTGCAGGCAAGCTCAGGACAGGCTAATCGTTTGGGAAATTGAGCCAAGCGAATTGGCCGTGATATTTCTTCGCGGCGACATCCCGGACTTTGGCCGCCTCGATTTCGTTATCGAATCCGCCAAGATGTATAGTTTTGCCCTTAAAGGTTACTGCAGCACGCCATTTTTTTCTGTCCTTAGCCCAAAAGACGCCCTTGTACCTCGATG
>Ga0307433_1000408_pt1 | contig 35100 bp, 29 predicted proteins | sample SalMarWE160210MG_FD_202166 | JGI IMG/M metagenome (GOLD analysis project Ga0307433, IMG submission 202166) | Salt marsh sediment microbial communities from the Plum Island Ecosystem LTER, Massachusetts, United States - WE1603-210 | ecosystem: Environmental > Aquatic > Marine > Intertidal zone >... | reverse complement strand
AACCCATCCTCACTGGCTTTTCGTAGTGGTTCCGGATGCCGGTTTAGCTGCTGTGGGGATTCTCGTTTTCAAATACCTGCCATTTTTACTTGAAGGACAAGCAATGCTTCAACAGACGATCTTACTGCTCCTCGGTGCAGCCTGGAGCTTTGTAATGATTGTTATCTTTCTGGATTGGATTTGTATCAACTACTACTTGACCAATCTGAGGCTGATTGAGGAACGCGGAATCATTGGCAAGAGGATCATGAGCATTTGGCTCGACAAGGTTCAGGATGTAACCTGCAAGTTCGGGATCATGGGCAGGATCTTTGGATTCGGGGATATCGAAATCCAGTCTGCCGGAACCTATGGTAAGATTGTCTTTGGTTTACTGCCTTCGCCCCGGAAACTGCGAGAGAAAATTGAAAAGGCAATTTTGAGCTTTCATTCTCGGTAAGGATCAATCGCTATACCATTAGAAATACCCTATAGGGCTTCCTACGAGGCGTGTATTCTGAGATTTTCGGTCTTATGGTTATCAGCACATGCCGATATGGCTGAAGCCAGAACTCTGCAGGAAAGACAGCAATTAGGGCATAAATCCCTATTACTCAACTTTCAGCACTTACTTTATTGCTTTTTTCAGGGAATTTTTGGGCAGTGCTCCTACTGCCATTTGTGGTTTGTCATTTAGCGGTACAAAAAGCATGCTGGGGATACTCTGAATACCGAAAGCGGCTGCTAATTCCTGCTGCGCTTGTGTGTCCACTCTGTAAATATTGAGCTTACCTTGGTATTCCTGAGCAAGTTCCTGTAAAACAGGTTCTACCATTTTGCACGGCCCGCACCGATCCGCATAAAAGTCAATGATGCAGGGTAGTTTACCTTCAAACTTCCATTCTTTATTTTGCTCATAGTTAAAAACTTTTTGTAAAAAGCTGTCTTTCGTTAAGGATTCCACGAGACCACTCCTATTTTCTTTAAGCACCCTTGCATTCGAATCCGATACGCCGGTAATGTGGGTAATGTTCGAGCTTTCTGCTTTCCCTTTTGCCCTCGGCGAAAATGCTGAGGCCAGTAAAGCCCCCATCACCGCCCCGTAGATTGCGCCGCGGTATGGATTTGCCGTCAGCGGGCAAACGCCGGAGGCACACTTGCCGAAATAACCAAGCACAGCGCCGATTACCCCTCCGATCACCACACCCAAAAAAATCCTGGCAATCATAACTTAATCCTTTTCTATAGTCTGCCCTTCAGTAGGATCTATCCGGATAACGTCAGGGCAATTGTGCCGCTAATCCTATCTTGTGTCAAGATACCTGAATTCGCCCATCGACGCAAGCACTTCCAGCGGGATTTCTTGTCTCAGCCAATTTGCTGCAATGATTGTAAAGGCAGTTTTTTTGTGGTAGAAGTGATTTATTGCAAGTAGAACGCAATGACGTTTTGCGGGCAGATGTTTGTGAAACTGGTTGATTGGATAGAAGAATTAGCAAATTGCTTTAGAAGTCATTGAAATGAGATTCAGAGGTGAAACAAATGTACGCAAAAGGGCAGCTGCAGAAGCATGCTGAAGAAATCTTGAAAGAAATAGGGATCCAACAAAGCCAAAGAGTTTTGGATTGTTGTTGCGGCTCAGGTACTTATACAATAGCCGCTGCGCAGCTGGTTGGAGAAAACGGTTTAGTGTACGCGATAGATACGAATAGTGAAAAGCTGAACGATTTGAGGCAGAGAATTAACTCAAGAAAATTGCAGAATATAAAAATAATAGAAGAAGATGTAGAATTAAGAGTTCCTTTACAAGACAGCTTTATCGACATTGTTCTTCTCTATGATATTTTTTGGTATTTCAGACCAGCCGAGAATAAATTAGCAGCTTTATTAAGAGAGGTTTATAGGGCTGCAAAACCAAATGCTTTAATCTCTGTTTATCCAGCCCACCTGGATTTAGATGAGTTAAAAAACTTCAAAAATGAAATGGAGAATAAAGGTTTTAGCTTAGAAAACGAATATTCCAGGCAGCTTGTTCACGAGGGCAGAATAGAAAAAGGCAAGTTATTAAATTTCAAGAAAATAGAAAATTATCAAGTCAAAAAATTAGAAGAGCAAATAGCTGATTTGAAAGCCAGACTTCCCGCCCATTCAGTATCACCGGCAATGATTGATAGATTAGAAAAGCTTGAAGAAGAACTTGAAAGAGCTAAAAGGAATAGAAATTCTAAATGGTAAAAGCGTTTTGGGCAAGGGTCTAAACAAAAGGAGTTGATATGAAATTATTAATAATTTATGCAAACAAATTTGCTTATAAAACAAGTTTGAAGAGCCTTGAATCTGCATCTGAAGCAACCGAACAAAACTCAATTGAAAATGCTGTTGTTGGCTTTATTCATGTAGAAGAAAAAGATGAAGTGAATCTTTCTAATGTTGAAACTAAATTGATTAAAAATCTCAAGTGGGCGGCCAGAAAAAACAATACAGAAAGAATAGTGCTGCACTCTTTCACACATTTATCCCAAAGCAAGGCTTCATCAGAAATTACAAAGCAATTACTTGATAATTCTGAACAGAGATTAAAGAAGGCAGGTTACGAGGTCTATCAAACACCGTTTGGTTATTTTCTTGATCTGGATGTTAAAGCACCCGGATACCCGTTAGCCAGATTATTTAAAGATATATAATTAATATTTTCATACAGGTAGAAGTAACAAAAATGAGGAGTTTAAAAATGATTGAAGTCAAAAAGAAAAATGGGCAGCAATTTCTGGTAACTATAGAAGAAAGAGGCAGTACAACGGAACACACCGTCACTTTGGATGATGGCTATTACCAAAATTTAACTGACGGCAAAATAACTCGGGAAGAACTTATAAAAAAATCATTTGAGTTTTTGCTGGAAAGGGAATTCAAAGAATCGATACTTTCTGAATTTAATTTAAGGGTCATCAGAAATTATTTTCCAGAGTTTGAGGAAGAATTAAAAAAGTAAAAAATAGATGATATCCCAAGAGATTAAAAATAAATTAAATCAAGCAGTAGAATTAATAAAAAACTCATCGCATACTACAGCGTTTACAGGTGCGGGGATTTCTGTAGCGAGTGGAATACCGCCTTTTCGTGGTAAAAATGGGCTGTGGAGCAAAATAGATCCTGTCTTCCTGGATACCAGTTATTTCTACAAATATCCTGAGAAATCCTGGAAGCTTATTAAAGATATCTTTTACGACTCTTTTGCTAAAGCGAAACCAAACGATGCGCATTATGCCCTTGCTGAATTGGAAAACAAAGGATTGCTGGATATTATCATAACTCAAAATATTGATGATTTACATCAAAAAGCGGGTAGTAAAAAAGTTATTGAATTTCATGGCACATGCCAAAGACTGGTATGTACAAATTGCGGAAGGCAGTTTGCGGCAACTAAAGAATTATTGAGCATTCTGCCCCCTAAATGCGAAAACTGCTCAGGTATATTGAAACCTGATTTCGTTTTTTTCGGCGAGCCGATTCCTGAAGCAGCAAGAACTCGCTCATTCAATGAAGCTGAAATTGCAGATGTTTTTATCTTGATCGGAACTACAGGTGAAATACAACCTGCTTCTACGATACCAATAGTTGCCAAAAATAATGGTGCAAGAATAATTGAAATAAACACGGAAGATTCTAATTATACCAGCAGCATAACTGATGTATTTCTTAAAGGCAAAGCTGCTGAAATAACGGTAAATTTATTGGATATTGCGACGTAAGATGAAGAAGCTAAAATAAGTATGGATAGGTGTGTTCGATGAGGCACTTGACACGATGGGTATCTGCAGGAAGCAGTGGACAAAATCTTGAAACAGGAGTCGGATTGTGCGTTATAAACTGTTGATTTTTACCTGCTACGGCGGATGTGCAACAGGCGTTGCTGCATCCAAGGCCTGCATCAAAATATGGGAGGAAAACCCGGATGATGTGAAGATTGGATGTCTTCCTGCGGTTATAGTACCGTGGAAATTTAATGAGATTATGAAGAACTCGGAGAAACGCATTCTGATAGATGCCTGTGCTATTCAGTGCGGCAGGAAGCTCTTCGAGAAACAGGGAATGTCCGTAGATAGTTACATTGAGCTAACTTCGAGTCTCGGAATTAAAAAGGAGAAGAGGCTGCCTTTAGAGGATTTAGAGGATAAAGTCTACAAAACTATCCAGAGGCAAGTAGATATGCTTTTAGGGAAGATTTATTAAGGCGTTCTATTCCGATTGCTGCTTTTCATCGTGGCGTTGAGAATTTGGAATACTGCATCGTAAGTTTCCCTTCAGAAGTTGTAAGCCCGACGGAAACGCTTTGGCTGTATGCGGTAAATCAATCGCTTTCACAGACAATACCGTCCACTTATAGCAGGGTTTTTTCAGCGAAGCAAAGACGAACAGGGTTTGAAGACGGGTCGGACAATGAGGCCGTTATTTGTCTGTGGTTCAATATGCATACGGACCACCCTCCTTAGGCAGCGGCTAGGTGGCAAGTGGCTTTTTCGGCTGGCCATTCTTACCTGTCTGCCGACACAAGCAGTATAGCCCCGGGAGATTCTGTAAATAAGCATACCAGGACAGAGCAGGGCCGACTACCCTCAAGATTTACAAAAAGGGGCCTCAACTGGTTACAGGATGAGAAAAATTTGATGTAATCTTGATTGCTGAAAAAGTCTGAATAAAATAGCAATCTCTAATCAGAAGTCGCTGTGGTATTTTGGTAGTTTTCAAAGGACTTTTGGAGGTAAGAGCAGTGATTAAATGGATAAAAGACTATAAGTATCTTGGGCAGGTGCAAGAGAAACATAAAGGGTTTTTGATTTTGGTATTTTATGCAAATTTCTCTTCTGCTTCAAAGCGCGCTCTGGCGGAACTTGAGAAATTCAGCAAAGAAAATGAGGAGATGCCTATCTATATTATTGATGTGGAAAAAGTAAAAGGAGTGCATAAACAGTTTGCAGTCGAAAATGTACCTACAGCTTTAGCATTGGAGAAAGAGAAGGTAACTCGCCGGATTGAGGGAGTTGAAAGCGCCCAGTTTTATGCCCGCGTCCTGTCTGGTGCAGCTCCTTCTCGGCTTAGGAAAAGCAAAAAGACTATTTCTCACCGTGTGATTGTATATAGCGGAGCGAGCTGTCCTGCGTGTGGAGCTGCAAAAAACTACTTACGGCGTCAGGGAATTGGATTTAGGAATATAGATATATCCCGTGACCCACATGCAGCCGAAAGGTTAGTTCAGCGCACCGGCCGGATGGCTGTGCCTCAGATTTTTATTGATGGGCATTTAGTAGTGGGTTTTGATCAGGCAAAGATTGATAAACTTCTTTCAAATTAGATGGGAGGTGATAATATGAAATTACAACCGGTTAATGGACGGATTATGGTAAAATCCTCTGAGGCTAAAGAGAAAACGCCCGGCGGCATATATCTTCCTGATACTGCGAAGGAAAAGCTCCAGGAAGGTGAGGTTATTGCGGTAGCAGAGGATGCGACCGATCAAGTTGTGGTTGGCGATCAGGTCATCTATAAAGAGTTTGCAGGAACAGAGGTAAAGATAGAAGGAGAATCTTATATTCTGCTTACCGAGGAAGACCTTCTGGCAAAGTACGAAGCAGTAGATAAAATTCCGGAATAAAGATTGATAAAAACAACAGAACCGGATGAAATAGCGTAAGTGTGCACAAGGTTTAAAACTTTGCAAGCAGATATAGTCTTTAGTTACATTTATATCTAAAAGATTATACAACAGGGAAATAATGGAAATTTCTGAATGGAAAGAACATCTCAGGGCAGGGCATGAACAAAAGAATGCATTTTTCAAAATGCATTTTCAATCGCCCTTACTTTCCGCTGAACGTCAAAACTTTAAAGAGCTTGACTATTACCCTCCTGATCCAGACTATCGATTGGAACTACAACTCCAGGAACATAAGGAGAAAAAAACACTAAAGGTGGAAGATACCCAAGGAAATGAGCGAGAGCTGCTTAGATGGGGTGAATTCAGATTTAAAATTACTGATACAGATTGCAGATTACAAGCCTACAAAAATTCCCCTGAAGACGGTCAAATTAGAATAAGAAGGGTAAAGTTGCCTGTTGCGGCAAATCAAGAACTGCCTTGAGGAAAAGCTGGGTATAAAAAAACACCCCTTTAGGGTGTTAGCCAAGACCTATTGAACTACCACACCAGTGTTCTAACAGCTGGTGAATACGATAACATAAGGCAGCATTTTCGTCAAACTTTACAGCCGTTAATCAAGTCAAAGAAATAAGCGTTCCAACCTGAACTGGAACGCTTATTGGTTCTCTTGCTACTGTTCAATCTAACCAGTAAGAGTGGGCCAGCCCCTGAGTTTCAGGAAGACCTGCAGGTGCTAAGGAGAAAACTTCCGAAAAATATCTTCGGCAGCCAGCCCTTCGTTATCCTTAGTCTTTGCGTATTCTTCTGTAGGCAGTTGGAAACTATTGCTTTTTAATCTTAGCAGAGCAATAAAAGATCCGACAATCAGGCGCCAATTCATGGTAGTGGTAGTAAATGTCGAGCCATCCTATAAGGGTTACTCCAAGACCGTTCTCAAGACTTGTTGCGTGGGGTCTTATTGTGCTAAAATTAAAATTGTGGTAGGATAATATAAAAGTCGCGAAAGCAAAATTGGATAAATTATTAAATTAATATAGACCTAATAAATATGTTATCGAGTTGCGCAGGCTTTGTCATCTTTATTGGATTGTTACTTTTGTTGTGGAGATCTGCACAGAAAGCATTAAAACAGGCTCAAAAACCCTTAAGCAAAAACATCAAGAAACATTACTTTATAAAAACAGTTCTGAATTCTACCGATGAAATTAGGAAGTGGGAAAGAGAAAAAATAGAATCTCTCATAACTAAAGATGTACATGATGAGCAATCTATATTCGTGGTAACAGACAGTACTTTGTATAAGTATCAACTTCCCATGTTTATGGCTTTTGGTTGGATTGGCTGGTTTTTGGCTGCGTCCTCTTTGACAAAAGCTTCAAAATTATCGGATATTGAAAAAATGGAAGAAATCTTGGCAGACTATCTGGCTCGCAAAACTATCGAACACCATATAAGACCTGATAAAAAACGGGAAATTACTATGGCTCTAAAAAATAGGGTGGCTCATTTGTTAAACGTCAAGGTTCTGTCAGTAACTGGTAATCGGCATGTAAAACAGCCACGGGTCGGCACGCAAATCGGCCACACCCGGGCCACATAATAAGCCTCCATCGGGAGGCATACAAGTACAATTCTATTTCTTCTTACTCTTTCCTACAGACTGTTTGAACCTATAGCTCTCGCCGTTCATCTCAAAGATGTGACAATGATGCGTAAGGCGGTCCAGCAAAGCTGCCGTCATTCGTTCCCCTTGAAAGACCTGGACCCATTCGCTAAAGGCCAGATTGCTGGTAATCAACAAGCTGCCCCTCTCGTAGCGGTCCGCAAAGACCTGGAACAAAAGTTCGGCTCCCGTCCGGCTGAAGGTTAGATAGCCAAGCTCATCGCATATCAACAAGTCGGCTCTGTCCAGCTGTGTTAGGAATCGCTCGAGCTGGTACTGTTTTCGCACCTCCTCCAGGCGGTTGACCAGGCTTGCCGCCGTAAAGAACCGCACCTTGCGTCCCTCTCGACACGCCGCCAGCCCCAAAGCAATCGCGATGTGGGTTTTCCCGGTGCCCGGTAAGCCGACCAGACAGCAATTCTCCTTCTTGTCAATCCATTCACATCGGGACAATTCCAATATCTTCTGTTTATTGAGCGAGGGCAAGACACTAAAGTCATAACTCTCAAAGTCCTTATGCGCGGGGAATGTTGCCTGTTTGATGCGGTTTGTGACGGCGTTTGCGGCTCGTACAGCCACTTCCAATTCCGTCAACCGCAATAAATATTGCTGGTACGTGGCATTCTCACACGAGGCCTCTTTCGCCAATTTGTCATACTCGGCTTTAATGGTCGGAAGACGCAGGTGTTTTAGATTGCTCTTTAATAACATGTTTTCATTGTCAGACATAATGTGCTTCTCCTTGATTGACTGTTGTTAAGTATTGGTCGAATTTGTTCAGATCAGGCTTTGGAACCTGAATCTGGTAACAGTGGGTATGGTTCGGTTCAGTCAGTTCTACGTACGGCTGCTTTTGGGCAAGATGATGGACCTTGTTGATGATGGCCTGGGCATTGATCGTGGAATGAGCCATGCACAGTTCAACCGCCTTTTGAATCCTTTTGAGGGGATGCTCGGCCAACAGCTGCAGGATGCGTATATACTGCCTGGCTCCGGCAAAAGGTCCTTCGCGTCTCTCAAGCCGGCCTCGAAGTTCGGCAAAACAGGCTGGAAGCTGCCAGCTACGAAACACGTCAGAGTGGTCTAAAGCAGCCGGGCGGCGCCCCAACACCGCCAGATAATGCAGCGGCTCAAGGATCTGCTGATGTTGCCCATAGCAGCGCTTGTGATAAGCGATCGGCCTGTCTGAGGCGACAATCCTGATGCCGAAAGGATAGGCTTTAACCGTCACCATCTCGAACGCCCAGCGGCGTGGAACACTGTAGCGGTTGGTTTCAAAACGAACGGTCTGGTATTTATCCACCTTGGCCGCGCTCGACACATAAGGATCAAACGCATAGTCCGGCAGCGCTAAGGCTGCCGCTTTATCCTGTTCAAAACGCTCGGCGACAGTCTCTGTCTTACCGGCCACGCGATGGTCCATCTTCTTGAGGCAGCACTGACGGAGATAATCGTTCAGCTCATCGTAGTCCTTGACTTTTGGCACAGGGGTGGCCCAGTCCCGTTGCAGATCAAAGACACTGTTTTCAACATGTGATTTCTCGTTGGGTTTGGCCGGCATGCAGAACAACGGCTCGAACATGTAATGGCTTGCCAGGGCGGCATAATGCGGGTGCATCTGACGTTTTCGCCCCTTAAAGATTTCCTGGACAACCGTTTTGGGATTGTCCCACCACAGCTCTCTGGCAACACAGCCAAAGAATTCAAAGGCCCGCACAAGTCCTGTCAGAACGCATTCAAGCTTCTCGCTCGGGAAAGCCGTGCTAAACCGAAAGCTCGAATGGCTCCACGTGGTCAACAGCACAGGTACCCGCTTCCGGCCCCATGGGAAATCAACGTAGATGTGCCCAAAATCAGCCTCCAGACGCTGGCCGGGATCGTGCGCCAGAGGAATAAATGTTTCACGCTGTTGTTTTCGGTGTTTCTTGACGTATCGGCGAACCTGGTCATAACCGCCCTTGTAGCCGTACTCATCCCTGAGCCGCCGGTATATCTTCGATGCTTTATGCCGTTGCTTGACCGGCTCAGAGCGGTCATCGAGCAATATTTGGTCGATGACGGGCATGAAAGACCCCAGCACCGGTGCAACCGTTGGCTCCGTACGCGTGTATGGACGCGGCTGAGGATTCTCAATGGCTTTTGTGACTGTGTGATGGGAATGATGGCGGGTTCGGCAAATAGCCCGAATACTCATCCCGTCCCGTTTGGCGATTCGAATCTTTGCGTAATCTTCCACCGTAAGCATCCTTTGTCTCCGTAAGCTACTAATCTCCTGTACTTTCCTAAGGAGCAATAACTTACGAAGTTTGCTACGGTGTGGCTATTTTACTTGCCGATTTCTTCAACTTACCCGTGGCTGTTTTGCATGCCGATTACCAAGTAACAGGCAAAAACAATGTCAAGAAAGCGTGGCTAACGGTTCTAAGCGACAAAGCCTTAACATGGAAAGTTTTTCGCCAACTAAGAGAAGAGGTGCGGCGACAGGTATTAATTAATGATGAATAAATTCATAGAAACTTCTGTATTTTATGTTCTCTTCTTGTTAATTGTATCTTCAGCCTTTTATTTGTAGGCTGGCCAAACAGATTACAACGTGGGCATGTAAACGAAACCAGACTATTGCTTTCAAGTGGTCCCGATATTCGAGAGCAGGATGCCCTGTTCTTCAAATCTCATCCAATTCACTTTCTACTTTTACTAAGGGGGCAGGAAATTGCAACCATCGTTATTACTTAGTCCCCCGGAGCCATTGTTGGGCTAAGGTAGCAAGGTCTTCAATATCAACAACAGTGCTCCAGTCTATATCAGTTCCTTCGCACCAGGCTGGGCCGTGGCATTCGCTATCGAGCCATTGCGACGCCAATATAGCGAAATCCTGAAAATCTACAGTCCCATTCACAGAAATGTCGGCCATTAACGTGGAAACCCGGCGAGTGCAATTGCCAACCTCGTCGTAGGTGTAAGTAATCTGCAGGCCATTATCGTAAATCACTCTGGTTAAGCGGTGAAGATTGTCGTAATTATATTGAGCCGCATATACAGGAGAAAGTAATGCGGTGATTAAAAACAAACTAAGAAAGGCTAAGTTTGCCACAGTTCTTATCATAGTTATGCTCCACTTTTATTCAACTAAATATCTTTTACTTGAAGTATCAAATTTCGATCATCACTTACGCACTACATAATTTCAATGTTAGAATAGATAACATAATAAACATATTCTAAAGATTATGAGACACACAAGAAAAATAATTTATTGTCGTCTTCTTCCTATTTTAGTATTATTTTTTACTGTTGGAGTTTTTATATTTGCCGATTATCAATTTTACAAAAACAAAATTTTACTACCCTTTGTTATTTTCCTCTTATTAACTCTCTGGGCTTCTTATTCTTTAATAGTTGCTCTTACCTATAGAATCTATTTAACTCCAGGACAGCTTGAAGAATACGTATTCTTCAGAAAAATCAGCACGACACCAATTAAGCAAATCTTCGGTTTAAAAAAAAGTTCATTTGATCCTCTAGTAGAGATTTTCTTAACGCTATCTGCGTATTATATTATTCCTATTTTGAAAATTGAAGCTAAGACATTTTTTTATCCGAGAGCAAAATTTTTTCACTTTTGTCCTACTCTGCTTGAGAACCTTCGTAGGAGAGAAACTCGGAATAAAACCGAAAATAACTTTTGGCTGCCCTTGTTTCCCATTAATATCAATGCATTAGTGTCTCATATCATTCGTTTTAATAAAGACTTATATAATATAGACACGGGATTAATGAAATATCTCTCATCTAAAACAAAGAAAGAAATTAATGAAAGAAATTCTTAGATCCCATAAAATATCATTTTCTCTAACAATCTTTCTAATTTTTCACCAGTCATTTCTATGTGTGAGCCTCCAAAAAAAAGCTCATCCACAGCAATAAGAGGGCTAGCCAACACGTTAATAGTAACAGCGGTGGTCGAAGTAACACCGTGTTGTAAAGATTCAAGGAAAATATCTGGATTCTCTGTAGCAAATTCTATATTTTCAGGTAAAAATTTTATTCCCTCTCCAATTCCTTGAATAGTCACATCCCTTTGGCTAAGTTCCGCGGCTCCGGCTGTTACTACATTAATGGCTATAACAATATCCCCTCCAACTCTAAGAATTTTCCTAGCTCCGATATATGGCCTCAAACTAGTGCCAAAAGGCCTATTCTTAGCAGCGAAGTAAATCATTTCAGGAGAAATCTTCTCAGAAGTCCACCAACTTATTTTGCCTATATTTTCTAATATATTTTTAGTCTTTTTAGCACATAGTCCCAATGGATCTATAAAAAATAGCGGATTGTTAACAGTGTAGATATAACTACTGAAATTTCCTACTGGGTCCGCTTGGAGGAATCTTCCCGTTGACGGCTCATAGAACCTTGCCCGCATAAAATATAGACCATCGGCTTCTTTCATAACACCTAAGCCGCCAACATAAGTGAACGGATTAGGAGTTGTACCTTCATTCCCAGCCGGAACGCCGAAGGGTGTATATGCGTAGCGGTCGGTTACGGTTTCTGTTTCATCAGTCAAAGCAACGACACTGCCTATATGGTTGGTATGGTAATACCGCACGGAACCATCTGTGACAATACGTGCGAGGATTTGTGGGCCATGAATATAATAGGCGGTGATATTTCCAGAATCGTCTGTCTCGCAAAGGATATGGCTCATACCTCTGCCACGGTCGAGGATATAGCAAGTCGATACACCATTTTCAACCCTTGCAATGCGATTGCCTAAGCCATCGTAAATATGCTCCACCATATTACTGTCGGTGATCTGTGAGACCAAACGATTTTCATAATCGTAGCTGAAGGTAGTGGTAACTCCATTAAGAACTCGACTTGTCATACTGCCATTTTTATCATAGCTGTAAGCGGCTGGTTCGGTACTCAAAATCAGCCTGTTGTCGTTGTCGTATGTGTATGTTGTTGAAATATTATCCGTGGATAGATTAATACGGTTGCTACTATTATCATAGCCATATGTTTCTGCTGGTTCCATACTGGAAATCAACCTGTTGTTCTCATCGTAGGTGTACTCAATATTCAAGGAGTTTAGATTCGAAGTCAACAGCGTCCCATGTTCGGAAATATTAATTGGGTTTCCTTGTCCATCCCTTGTGTACTCGAGGCTAATAAACTCCGATTCATCTGACTGAAGGTACGATAGAGCAGATAACCTTCCAGCACTGTCATACAACTGTTCCTTTTTGACTCCATTTGGATAAATCAGAGATGTAATACGTCCTGCTCCATCAGTGTCGTAGTCCCATGTTCTTCCATCCCAATCTATGATTTTGTCGAGCCTGTTTGCCTTGTCGTAGCTATAGGTAACCGTCCGTGCGGGATTAGTAGAATCTGCTGGATAATTTACACTGGCACGGTTGCCCACAATATCATAGCTGTACTGGACAGTTTTGCCAAAGCTGTCTGTGCTGGATATGAGTCTGTCAAGCTCATCATAAACATATGTAGTTGTGCCGGTAGGATCAATTATACTTATCAGATTACCATTATCATCGTAGCTGTATGTAACTTGACTTGAATCGGGATAGTAAATTTCAATAAGGCGGTTTTCATTGTCATAGACAAAAGTCTTTGTATAACCGTTGGGAGTCGTTTCTGAGATAATGTTCCCTGCACCGTCGTACATATATTCGTAGGCGTTGCCTAAGCCATCTTCTTTGCGAATGAGCCGATTTGCGCTGTCATAGTATTTGCTGTTGATGAGCTTGCCGCCCGCATCGATTATCGCTATGAGATTTCCTACTGCGTCATATTCATATTCAGTTATGTTGTTGGCGTCGTCAGTTACTGAGATCAAACGTCTCAGTTCATCATAATCGTAACGTGTTATATGACCGGTGGCATCGGTGTGCTTGGTCAAATTTCCAAGCCTGTCATACTGCCAATGCCAATGATTGCCCAACTCGTCATATTGGTGGATCTTTCGATTAAGAGAGTCATACTTATAAAAAGTAGTCACATCGTTGCCATCAGTTATAGATAGGAGATTACCTTGAGCGTCGTAAGTATAGGATGTTTCATCACCCTCGGGGTTTGTTTTTTTGATTAATCTACCAGCAGCATCGTAATCGTAGGTAGTCACGTTGCCCTCTCCGTCAATTTTTGAGGTTTTCCGGTCAAGTTTGTCATATGTGTATTCAATAATTTGAGTTTGACCTCCTGGAGCGGGTAGTTCAATTCTTATAAGGTTATTGTTGTTATCATACTCATAGACGGTTGTATAGCCGCGGCCATTAGTTACGTGAGTGCGATTTCCTACTTCATCATATTGGTAACTTTTGCTGGTAATAGGCCCTGATACCGATATAACCCTGTCGGCATCGTCATATGCCGTAGTTGTTATATGGTCTGGATCGCCGGCAAAACTGCCACGGCCGTCGGTAATACTTATTAGTCTCCAGAGTACATCATAGCCATACCAAGTATGATTAACATCAATGATTTCCGTCAAGAGACCATTGGTATCATAGATATAGTTCGTGGTACTAGCATTTTCATCAGTTTCTGTTAGTTTCCCGCCGAAACTATTGTACGTCCAAGTTTTCTCGTTGCCATTCGGGTCGATTTGTCGAATCAAGTTGCCTTTCTCGTCATATTCATAAAGGGTCTCATTGCCCAAGGCGTCAGTCTTTCTGGTTGGCATATGTGGAAAATCAGGATTATTATACTTAACCGCTGTTATGCCACCATCGTAAGAATCATTTGGGTCATTCGGATCTATTTTTCTGATAACGTTACCAAATGTATCGTATTCAAAGGTTGTTGTATGATTATTACGATCCACAATTGCTGTTCGGTTCAAATTCGCATTATAAGAGTAGGATATCACCTCTCCTAAAGGATTTTCTATTGAGCGTAATAGTTTATATCCCGTATAATGTGTGTGAGTAGTTTCATTACCCATTGGATCGGTGATAATGGTTTGACTTACCTGAGGACTATCATAGGCAAATGTAGTCAAACGTCCCTTGCCGTCCAATTGTTCGATTACTCTACCCTGACTATCATAGGTATTTGTAACAGTAGTGACACCACGTTGATCGGTTACAGATTGTAAATATCCATTAGAACTATAGGTATATTCAATTGTACCACCCATAACATCAGTGACTTGAGATAATTTGCCTTCTGTATATGAGTATTGAACGACTCTCGGCGTTGAAGCAAAATCCTGAATACTGCTAAGAAGTTGATCTTCATTATAATTGAAAACTACAGAACGGCCCAAAGAATCGCCTGCCGATGTAACCAACCATTGATTATCAGGGTGTTCATACTCCAGATTTATAATATTTCCATTTTTATCTGTTATACTCTCCAGCCTTCCATATGACGCCTGACGAGAGAAACTATAAACATCGTATTCTTTTGTTCTAAGCGTCCAATTACCAGATGGGTCATAGTGTAGTGTATCATACAACCCTGGTGTGTATGGTGTACATATACCTTCATCGCTCCGACTATACCAATAATCAGTACGCCCATCAGCCCATTTAATACTTACTAAATCCTCAAGCTGACCATCTGTGTATATTTGGAGAACAATATTATATGAGTGAGACCAAGCAATTCCAAATGGATTACTTAGAGAGTTTGAGTGGTCTTGGCTATTATAGTAACGAGTGAATGATAATGCCTTACCGCGAGAACGTACCTGCAAATCTGTTTCTTTATGTGTATAGTTACCGGTGGCTGTATTTATAGGATCAGCAGTTGAGCCGGAATGATTGTCCTGGTTCCCTAAGAAATAGTTATCTGATGGGGGACTTCCCTGTGGTTCTGAACCTAGTTGTCCATTGCTATTTCCTTCTGTCCTGAAAAATACAGGATAACCGTACCCATAATAAATCGATTCTTCATCTTTATCATAAGCACTAACCACTACGGCTATATATTCATAATTACTACCCTGTTTAAGACCTGTAACACTTTCACTAAATACTTGACCCGTGCTTACACAGCACTTACTATCCGAAATTTGAAAATCCCAGTTATCAGGCCTGTTCGGATCTATTTTATAAGCGTCGTAATCATATAAATAGAACATATATTCACAAGGCCTTCTGCATCCATCGTCATCAATTCGACCCCTTAATGTAGCTGAAGTCTCCGTAACATCGTTAGGTTCTAGCGTTGTAACATCAACCCATCTTAAATCAGGTAAGTCAGGTGACCAGTTACCTGGTTGATTGCCATCAGATGGATTATCATCTTCATCTTCTTGTGGGATGACTGAATCTGGTAATGTATTGAAGTGTTCCTCAATACCTTTGGCAGTACCTGCAGAATTTTTTGCTTGTGCGTAATAGTAGTATGTTGTCTCAGACAAAAGACCATCAATATATACGGAAAAAACATCTCCGGTTGACTTACAACATGCCCAATCTGTTGGCATTTCTGAGCCACCATCTTCACGAAGGACAATTCTATACTCGCAGGCTTCGCCCCTATCATTTTCTATTTGGCCATAAAGAGTTACAGAATTTTCTGTGATGTTTTCGGCATTTAAAGTTGTTACAATGGGGCTATTAACTTGTGGTGTAACAGATATTTTTTTTGTTATAAAGCTTTTTTCCACACTCCATTCACTAATATGAGAGGAATTTTTTTCTTGTGCGCTGAAAAAATAATTTGTGTCAGGCGATAAATTATAAATATGCTCGCTGAATTCCTCGAAACTTAATACTGATCCAGTCCATTCAGTTTCAATATAGGAAGCGTCCCCGGATTTCTTATATCTAAATCTATACTGACAAAACTCGTCACCATCAAATAATAAAGTACCCATTAGGATAGCGCTATTAGCTTCTATCGATTGAACACTAAGATGCCAAATAGTTGGAGGTGGTAGTGAACCATCAAAAGTGAAGCTTAATACTTCGCCCCAATCACTTTCACCAGCCGAATTTCTCACTTGTGCACTATAGTAATATGTAGAACCAGGTTGGGGTAAACGCAATACAAGATTATAACCGAAAGTTTCCCCCGTGACATTCCAAGGCCAGCCACCACGCCAATCAGTATAATATGTATAGTCAGTATCAACTATCCTTTTGTATTTGAATCTATATTCACATACTTCGCCACCATCATCCACAATCAAGCCATTTAGACGAACACCATTTACGTCACCAGCAGCACGGTATGGTATACTGATAGGAGGTAATGTTTTAGCTACTGGAATTTCTACTCCTTTACTGAGAATTGGAAATGAAGTGATATTCAATAGAAATATGATCCCAAAGGATAGAATTCGCTGTATTGATAGTTTTTGTAAACAAGTCATAAAATTCAACTTCCTTTTAACATACCAATAAGCAAGTGGTAGCGAAAGGTGATTAAAATAGCTTTGGTACCCACGGTTATTCTCTTTTATTAGAAAATCAATACCCATAAACAAAGGGCACCACCACATAATGCTCACGCTAGGTTCGCCAGAACCCGACAGCAACACAAGCAGGCAGTGCCCCATATTGGGGCACCGGCCCTTGCACATCTCTTGGTTTGGCAAACTGGCGATTTAGCGTAGGATGGCCAAAGGTACAGTGCTACTTGCTCAATTTTCAAAAGCGGCTTTCGTAGCCGCAAAATTCCTTAATCAATCAAAAATCCTCCAAGTTATTACCCAAGAACGAAAACTCGCAATTATTACTGCAAACTCAAAAATATATTTTACATAAATATTGAGGATATTGTCAAACAAAAAATACCTCGACTGATCTTTTGACAAAGATTTTTCGATGCCCTTTTCCACCAGAAAAAACAGCATCTTGTTTTCTTTAAGTGCTTTTACATAAGAGGTTAGACCTCTTGAAGCCGCAACTTGCGTTGCACGATGAGGGCCTAAACCTTTTATCCAGCATCAGCAGGTTTCCGCCCACGAGGTTTAGTCAAGGGTAGCAGCAAGGATCCGCTTCACGCTGAAAAATTCAGATTTCTTACGAGAAATGAACCTTATATGTTCCAAGCTATTGCTCCAACCCTATTTTGGGGAACTGTCGGCCTTCCGTAGAGAAACTAACTCGTTAAACAACCGTACAGTGCCTGGTACAATTGCGAATTATGTCGGGAATCTGGTAAAAATAGACTCTAAAAAAAGACCAAGAGCTCATCTTAGGAAGCTCAATTCGGTCTTGAAATACTTCAGGAAAATGTTCCAATCCTCAACGCACTTTTTCTCAAACATAACCAGAAGTCAAAGGAATGACCGATCTTGCTAACAAGCGGATAGTACAATTCTAACTCTATGTGGATTCCGCCAATAGCAAGCCCGATAATCTGCACATTGAGAAAGTAGCCTTGAGTCCCTGTTCTTAGTACTCCAACATTACCCACTGCTCCCAATTTATCTTTTTACAAAAAATACACAATTGATATCAACAAAACCTATTTTGAAACGCTGCTTACTTAGAGGATTTTCGTTGGCGCGGAGCCGACAGGAAGAAGGAATGCCAGGTATGTATTCAAGACCAGTAACATATAAAGAAAAGGTCATATTAAGACCGGTACTCAGTTATCAAGACAAAGAGGACGTGGCGAATCACTACAACAAATATTATGTGCATATTAAGAGATATATTGCCTCGCATATCAGCAGCGCTGTAGATGTGGAAGACTTGACTCAAGATGTATTTGCCATACTGTGCATGGCTGCGGTCCGTAAAGGCGGCAGTGGAATCACAAGGGGATATCTGTTTGGCATTGCCACAAACGTGATCCGCAACTATATCCGGCACAAGCGAAACAGTAAAAAAAAGATGATGCCTATTGACACAATTGAGGAGATCAGTAGCTGCTCCGGTATTACACCAGATCACAATATGGCGCAGATGCTCTTTGTACAAGAGTTGGAGATTATGATATGTGAGCTAAAGACCAAATTGTCCCCTAAAGTATACAAAGCTGTCGAGCTCAACTTCTTTGAAGGTCTTACTCCAGAAAAAGCTGCCCAAAGAATTGGATGTTCTGTGGAAGCCTTCAAAAAGCGACTACAGAGGGGAACCAGAGTTTTAAAACAGATTATAAAAAAAGAAGCAACTATATGATGAAGGTGTATATGATTTGTATCTTGATGGTGAAAAATATTCTCCGCCTCTAATTATCTGGCATGAAAGCACTTACGTAGCCTACTCAAAAATCTGAGATTTTTTTTGTCCATATTTGCTATTTTCTGACACTCAATACCATAGAGGCTTAGAGGCTACTTTGTTTTCGAGATTATGAGTGTACAAGCCGCGGCAGTTCCAGTGGGATTCTGTCATGGTGCGTAGGGAATCATTTTTTAGCAGAAGCAAGGCTCATATATGCTAAGGTCCACAACTTGTGAGATTATTCTCAAGGCTTTGGGTGTGTTACTCATTGTTGCGGCCCTCCTGAAGGGTCACCAACTAATGACAGAACCTGTTGTGGACCGTAATATCTGGTCTTACCGCCCCTTTTTGATCTTTCAGGTAGAATCTGAGTTGGCATTGGGTATCTGGTTGTCATCGAAACTGTTTGGGCGTATAGCGTGGTTCGTTGCGGTTCTGTGTTTTGGTCTGTTCTGTTGTGTTACGTTTTACAAGGCACTGACAGGAACAGCTTCCTGTGGGTGTTTCGGAAAAGTTCACGTTAATCCATGGATCACTCTTGCAGTAATTGACCTACCTGCCGTTGTGGCATTACTTACTTTCAGACCGAGAAGCACCATTGCATACTTGCGTTCCTCTGCCGCCACAGTCTTGCGTACATTAAGACTATTGTGGCGGGCTTTACATCGCGTCGGAGGGATGACGGGAGCAAGGCACTCCCACTTCACGTTTGTACTTAGAAGGCTGGTGTCCCCTACTCCTCACAGAAGACTTCAGATCACTGTGTCTGTGATTGTCGCGGCAATGACGGTTTCAACACCGATACTGGCTGTCGTCAAGCCCACCAAAGTAACCAGCACCTATGAAGTCTTGGAACCCAACACATGGATTGGCAAGGAGCTGCTGATCCTAGATCACATTGACATTGCCAATCAACTCGAATTGGGAAATTGGCTGGTTGTACTCTATCATCATGGTTGCCCTGATTGTCGAACCGTCATTCCCGAGTATAAGCGTATGGCTGAAGATCTACAGGGCAGCGATTTTTTGCGCATCGCACTAGTTGAAGTGCCTCCATACAGAACGGTAATAACACAACATGATGTGGCGTGGATTTGGGGACAACTTGACAAATCCAAGCAATGGTTTGTGGTTACTCCGGCAGCGATGATAGTTGTTGATGGCCACGTGCGGGCAGTGTACGGCCAGAAGGTTCCGGATATTGCACGGATTCTCAGCGATGCAGTGGCTACCGAAAAATATACGATACAAATTCGTCATAGATGAAACTGCTATGAAAACAGAGGTAGCTACAAAGAAGGTGAAAATAGAGGGCATTCATTGCAAGCAGAGGAGATAGAAGGTGGGTTGGAAGGAACCAACAATGGCAGAGTCATGTAGACCAGGGAAGTACATGGACATCGTAAGTGATAGGGGCATAGAAAGCGAGTCATGGCACAGGCGAATCAACAAAAGTGTGGCGCATGTAATACAACATATTAGGAAACTGTTAGGAAGACCGGTTTTGTGGTTAACGATCACTGGTTGGATCGCTATGGTCGTTTTTGCTTTCTTGGCTTTCTCACAGAGAACGGATGTTGGCGATACATGGATAGCTATGGCTTGTGGACGACATTTCGTCCACCACGGTGTTGACACAATAGATCCATTTAGCACCAATTCTCTTGAAGCCGGCCCCACTGACCATGAAGTCAAGACTTGGCCCCCATGGGCTCAATGGATTGTCGATAAAGTCGGCATGGAGATTGTGCAACGTTGGCATCCCACTGGCTGGATCAATCAGAATTGGCTTAGTCATGTACTATTCTATTGGCTCACTACCGCTCTGGGCTCTGAGCAAGCCCCTTATTTTAATGCTCTTCTATACTTGAAATTTGCTATCTACCTGCTCACAGTTGTGTGTCTATACCGAATTGGAAGAACATTGGGGGTTCACCCTGCATTGGCAGCTTGGTTTACCTGCTTTGCTATGTTCGTAGGGGTGACTTTCACGGGTCTACGACCAACAGATTTCTCAAATCTGCTATCACCAACCTTTCTGCTTATCCTTGTATTAGCGACCTATCGCAATATCCTTTATGTGTGGTTGATCGTCCCCTTGGCTATACTCTGGGGAAATCTACACGGTGGTTATATTTACATGTTCATCATGTTAGTGCCCTTTATAGTGTTGTATTTCGTTACAGCACTGCCCAGACGCTGGTGTATGTGGCTCTATTCCACATTGGGTTGGCTTTTCTTGTGCGCCTTTACTGCTCGGATTAGTACTCAGCGATTTCTACCTATGAATTTTCTAATTGGTCCGCAAACGCTTTGGTATGTTGTACTTTTTCTCGGTACCGGTGGGCTGGTTGCAGTCATATTACAAAGGTTTAATGATGGAGGTTTGTATACTTGGCACGTACTCTCATCGTTGCTTGTCTTTGTTGTAGCCTTTACTCGGCTATACACTAGTATAGGAGGATTCGTTAATATCAAAGAACTCACAAGCATCAATGGCAATCAGCTTATCTTGACGGCGTTGTTCATTGCCTTCGTAGCTCTGGGCACAGTGCTTACATTTGCCAGGAAACATTTAACTTCATTAGGACCTAAAGCCCTATGCCATGTTTTAGGCAGTTCCGCTGTAGCCATTGTCGCAATGATCATGTTCAATCCGTATCATTTGACCAATATAACCCATATATATGCCATTAGCTTGAGTGAGGCTGGCTCCTTGTGGAGAAGCGTAAACGAATGGAGACCGGTCTTCGACCGGAACATTCCCTCTGGGAATGTTAGACCGTTTCTCGCGATGCTCGCCATTGTGTGCGTAGTGCTCACCGTCTGGATTATTGCACAATTGATAATATACCGTCTGTGGAAACAGACGAATAGCTCATCCAAGCAAGAACAGTATACGTCGCCTCGATTGGACATACCATTATTGGCCATCGCTGTACTCACAATGGTCATGGCCGTTTGTTCCAGACGCTTCATTTCCATGGCAGCCTATGTGTCATGTCCTCTCCTCGCTGTATACACGGGACAGATTCATAAGGCTTTCACTGAGGCGATTTCGTTACGAAGACGCGCACTCATGACGAAGCCCATGCAACAGACTCTGGCTTCCTTTGTCAGCCGGGGGGCCATTTCTTTTGTTATTTGTCTTGGTATGACCTCAGTGTTTCTGTTCCATCGATACTTTATCACCCCTAGACCTTATCTTACCAAGGACTACTCCGTATTTGAACGTATTCTTAGCTCGTTTGTACAGCCTTTCGATGCTTGCACATTCATCAAACAGAACAAAGTCTGCGGCAAGATGTTCAACGTCTGGACCGAGGGCGGATTCATCGCGTGGAATCAAGACCCTCGCCCATACACAGGAAAAATACCTCTCCAGGTGTTCATAGACGGCAGGGCACAGGCAAGCTACAGTGATTATGCCTTCAAAGACTTTGAGGATATCTTGCGTTGCGGCCCAGTAGCTCGTGAGTTAGCTCTGCACAAACGTGAGCCGAATGATAATGACTGGGACAAAATAGGACATTGGATGGATGAGCGGCTTAAACATCATGGCGCCAGCGTGGCTTTGCTGCCAATTGAACAAGATTACTGGGGCATCATCATAGCATTGAAAACTCATCCTGACTGGCGAACTGTCTTCATCGACGACAGGCACAGGCTGTTAGTGGATATCTCAACGCCACAGGGACTGAGCCTGTTCAGTGGTATACCAACAGGAGGTACGATTTACCCGAACGAACTCTCAATACAAGGGAATCTTGCCTATCATCTGCTCAAGTACGGTACAACAGTCGAGGTACGTGCACAGGGGCTTGCGTATGCCGAGGCGGCCTTCAACATTAGACCCTCACTCTTTACAGCATGGGAGATTACGAAGGTCGCCACCAAATATGAAGAGTTGATGCCGGAAATCCGTAGCTTCTGTCAGGACTATTTGAAGCAGTTCGAAGCACATAGAAATGACTTTAAGGAACAGAGCGGCCTCTTGCAACGATTCCAAGCGGCAATTGAAATTGCTGACTTCCTGAACCATCAGGAGCAAGCCCGCAATAACCAGAAGGCAGCAGATATTCTCCGAGGAAAGGTTGAGGATTACACCAGGGCATTACGCGACATGATGAGTGGATGAGTACTGCTTCAAGATAATCCAGAATTTGGGCAGTGTGAGATTGGTGGAAAAGATTGGGATTCGGTCTTGTGAAGGGATGCGAAGACATCAGAGACAATTATGCTGGTATCTCTGGGGTAAAGCCCCAAGGGCGTTCTAATGAAACGAGGGAAGCTCCCATGGGCAGATGCTGAGGTTACTTTGCTCGATATAACGACTGTCAGGAGAAAGAGAATTACCTAAAGAATGTGAAGTACAAAATACACTAAATTGAAAAAGCACTATTACAGAAAGGAGGTGACAAGTATGCTTTTGTACCTTGATGATTGGTGACGATACAGAGGAAAATGAGCCAACAATAAGATCTAAAGAACAGTCAGACTATGAGAAAGGAGTCACAAAAATGTACGGATTCAGGAAATACTCGCGAGCGTGGTTATCTGTGCTAATCATTATCTTAGCGGGGTATGCTGGGATGAGTTTTGGTTATACCCTTAATACAACAGCAGGCCAGTGCAGCTCAATAAAGAATAATGTTGTAAAATGCAGCAAACCTCACGGTTGCTGCCTTGCGGACCCAGAATTAGAACAGTGGGAATGCATATCCTGTCTCAGTAGCCAACATGGTTGCGAAGGAGGGACAGTATATAATTTCAAACGCATTTTTTGGTGCACTACTGATGCACCTTAAGACCATGCGTCAAGTTTTCGAGCCACAGCGTCATATCACTGTGGCTCGAACATTATCCTTATAAAGGAGTTGTTATTGTGAAAAATTACCACCTGAAGATTATTATCTTAGTAGTGTCATATTGCTACATCATCATATACCTTGCGTTCATTGTGATGAATGTGGGCAAGAACACTTCTCATCATCACCAACCTGAATTTCAAAGCACCCCCACTCCTGGCCTGGACTATGGTGTGGAATGGATCACAGAACTGAAGAATTTGAGTGTCGCAACAGGTATAACCCCTGAGGACATACTGTATATGAGGTGGAACTCGCGACATACATCTATGGACTTTAATGACCGCTCGGAATTGGCGATGTTTGTTCAAGAGATCCCCGTGGAAGGTATTGATCTGCTTACGGAGAGCCAGTTGGGCCTTTTGCACATCGCTGTGACCGAGTGGCTGTTCTGTAATGGTAATAACGACAGGGAGAGTTACTATAGATACCTATTTGAATCCAAAGAAACACTTGATGAAGACGGGCAAGAGGAGATACGCAAGCTTGCTCTGGATAAGAACAGACTTGATGTTCTGGAGATGAATTCTCTGCAGCAGTTGGTCTGGTTCTATAGTGAAAAGAAAACCAATATCCACTGGCAAGGCTTGGTAGCGGAGGGAACCAGGATTAAGGCATTCGAGACGGAAACAGCGAATTTCCTGTATCCCGGAGATGCGATTCAGAGCATCAATAGAAAAATAGTGGGGTACTTTAGGAAGACTACCCCACCAATATCTTTCGAAGATGAGTTGAAGAACAGGGCTAGTGTACTTGTGGCCGATCTCGAGGTCTACGTTGCCTCCGACGAGGGTAATATAAAACCCTACTTTTGTCGCTATTGGTTTGACACAGAGAACAACAACTGGAGACTGAAAGATGTGGTATACTATCCCAAGCAGGATGATTTAGATATGACAGCTATTGTATCTTAGCGTTCTCTGAGCAAGAAGTAATAGTAGGATCAGTAATAGATACGGAGGTAAGAAATGAGATATTGCAGCAGCAAATTGAAAAAACTGGTGTCGAGATATTGCTGGATCTGGATTGCAGTTGCTGTGTTATCCGGAGTAATTGGTTTGGTGATTAATCGTGGAAGGTCTTTTTCAAAGCCCCTTGTTTTTCAAAGCGATATTGGTGAATTCGTGCCCTTTGAAGCCACCGAAAGGGCAATCATTATTGAGAATCCCGGGCGGCGGGTCATCATCATCAATGAGGTCCGTCCCTGTTGTGGTGTATTCCTGCCATACGGATTTCCGAAAACAATTCACCCTCAATCCACAGCAGCCATGGTTGTTCGTGTTTTTTGTCTCGACTCACCTTTTGAGAAAGCGATCAAGTTGATAACAGATGACCCAGTGTATCCTATTGCGGAGTGTGTTATCCGAGGGAAACCAGATTTCTCGGCACCATATGCTATAAAAACAATTATACTCGGAAAGATCGTTCCTGGGCAGACATTTCCGCTTGCCTGGGGGATTCTGAAGGGAAACGGTCCGGATCTGAAGTGTAGCTTTTTTAGCAGTTCGAAGTATATTACTGCATTTGTTCAGGAGGCAGACCAGCATGGTAGTGTTGGAGTCGATATCAGAATGAGTAAAGATGCGCCCCGAGGAAAACTAGTGGCATATTTATTTGCCACAACAGGCGTTCAGGCGAGGCCAACTTTTTCAGCTCGTTTAGAGGCTGAGGTAGAGCGGGGACTACGAGCCCGTCCAGAGAACGTCTTTTTCGGTGTCGTCAAGGATGAAGCTGTTGTTTCTAAGCGCATTGGCCTTGAGGTGCTTGAGCCCGGATGGGATAAAGTGGAGGTGGACAGACCCTCAGAGGAGTACCTTGAAGCCCAGGTCGTTCAAGTAGGCCCTAGTAAGTATGAGCTCAGGGTCTCACTGAATCCGGAGAAGATGCCAAAGATCCTTAATACCGTGTTGACCTTACATGATGGCAGTGGCGACAGCCTTCAGGTACGGGTTATTGCCGCCCAAAGTACTTCCATGAAGACAATGGCAGTGACTGCGGAGCAAGTTCTGTAAAGGATGGGCAGTTGTGTCCCATTCCTGTCATGGGCAAGAAATGGCAAGAAATTGGGTCTTGACAGGTTTTGGCACATGCGATATGCTTTGCTCTTAGTTGACAATGCTCGGTGCACGGCGTCAAAGGCGTACAGCCCAGCGTAAGAAACTGGAGAGGAAGCATGTTTGGCGCACTGGTTGGCAAAGAGATTACAGAGACGGTGCTTGGCCTTCGTTTCGCCATTGCGGCGCTTCTCTGCGTGGTGCTCATTCCGCTGGGGATGTACGTCGGCCGGAAAGATTACGAACACCGTCTGGCCGGCTATCAAAGAGAACTTCAAACGTACAGACAGCGTTACGGCACTCCGCCTCCACCGCTGACCGGCGTGGAGGAGGCCCAGGGCTTCAGACCGCCGTCGGTTCTGAGTATCTTCGCCTCGGGGCTCGATCCTTTCATATCTGACAAAGTATTTACTTCACAGTCGGGATTGTTCCGCACAGTCAAGGAAGCCAGTATCGACAATCCACAGTCCCTCCTATTCGGAAAGGCGGATTTCCTCTTCAATATGATGTTCGTTATCTCATTGGCCGCCCTGATATTCACCTTCAATTCCATCTCCGGCGAAAAAGAAAAGGGGACATTACGCCTAATGATTGCGAATTCCATCCCGCGCAGCCGGATTCTTCTGAGCAAAATCGTCGGCAGGTATATTGTCCTTTTGGTTCCATTTATGATCTCGGTCTCCATCGCCTTGCTCATCCTTGATGCCTCACCTGTTGTGTCTATCGGCTCAACGGAGGTCTGGCCCGCATTGCTTATTATAGTGATGGTGACACTTCTATTCATTTTTGACATGGTGAGTTTGGGTGTCTGCATATCCACGTTTACGTCACACTCGATGGGCTCGATTGTTTTGCTGTTCTTCATATGGGCCATGTTTATACTTGGTGTGCCCAGGATGGGTCCCATGATCGCAGAGAGCATCTACCCCGTTGAATCAGGGAGTGTATTCAGCATTCGCAAAAGAATGGTTCGTGACGATATTGAGAAACAGTTCGAGCAGGTGAAGAAGGAAACAATCGACCCTAAACTGCGCAAAGAACTTGACATTTTGGAAGAGATGGAGAAAAATAATTCGAAGGAGCTTGTAGCTCGAATAAGGGCTCAAGGCCGTGAACCGTCATTGGCGGACTTTAAGGAGGATGCAGACTTCCAGGAGCAAGCAAAGAAGTTAAGAAAAAAGCGTCGAGAGATAGAAGCCAGTTATGAGCCAGGTATCGAACATCTTTTCAGCGAATGCCAAAGGCGCATCGCGAGTGAACTCATGAAAATCGAGCAGGACTATAGAAACCGCAGAAATATACAGTTTTCTATTGCTATGAACCTGGCGAGGATATCTCCTGTTAGCTGCTATGCCTATGTAGTATCGGGGCTTTCGGGTACGGGCGTTACCGAGCCGGACAACTTCGTCAGGAACGCACGGATGTTTCAGGAAGATATAAACCAAATCTTTTATGACAAAGTCTTCTACATGTTCGGCCGGCAGAGACGAGCAGAGGGATTTAACGGCTTTGATCCCCTTTCTTTTCCGGACATGAGGTATCGCTATCTTAATCTGACGGAAGCTGTTCAGATGCATTGGCCGGACATCCTTCTGCTGTGCCTGTTCGATGTGCTGTTTTGTGCGCTAGCTCTGATAAGGTTTAATAGATATGACGTTAGATAAGGAGCGATTTGATTGTGCGAAGTGTACAGGAAAGTTAAATGCTTAAAACTCTGATCAAAAAAGAAATCACAGCGACAATCTTTGATTTATGTTTTGTGATTGCCATGCTTTTATGTGTTGTGCTCATACCGCTGGGGATGTATGTCAGCAGTAAAGACTACGAGCATCGTTTGTCTGCCTATCAGATAAAACACCAGGAATACCGGCAACGTCATGGCAAAGGCGTGGAACCACACACAGAGGCGCAGGCTTTCAGGCCGCCGTCAATCCTGAGTATCTTCGCGACGGGAGTCGATCCTTTCATGCCCGACAAGATCACGACGGTCAGATCGGGGCTTTTTCGCACCACCAAAGAATCAATCATCGACAATCCCAACTCTCTTCTGTTCGGCAAGGTTGATTTTATCTTCAGCGTAGTGTTCATCGTATCGCTGGCGGCTCTGATCTTCACCTTCAACTCCTTCTCCGGCGAAAGGGAAAGGGGAACATTACGTCTGATCATCGCTAATTCCGTCCCTCGCAGCCGGATTCTCCTGGCTAAGCTGCTGGGTAACTACATTGCACTCTCGATCCCCTTCATAATCTCGGTTTTGGTCGCCTTACTCATCCTCGATGCCTCGCCAGATGTGTCGATTATATCATCCAACGTTTGGCCATCTTTCCTTGTCATCATGGGGGTGACGTTCCTGTTCATGCTGTGCATGGTGAGTCTGGGCCTTTGCATCTCCGCGTTTACCAGAAATTCGATGGACTCTATTGTGCTGGCCTTTTTCGTCTGGGCAATCCTTGCGATCACCGTACCAAAAGTCAGCCCAATGGTCGCCGATGTACTCTATCCCGTTGAAGGTGCGAACGTTTTTGATACCAACAAGAGACTGATCGCAGACGACATCGATTATGAGCTTATTGAGGAGAGGGAGGAGTTCAGAAAAAAGTGCTTTGATGAAATCGGAGCACCGGAAAGCGATATGTACACGAGCCAGCCACGAACTGAGCTGGGTATGAAAGCTGACGCCAAGTTTGAGCAGGAGTTTGCACCTATTGCCGAGCGATATCAAAAGCGCCTCGCGGCAGCGCTTCGGCGACTTGAGCAGGACTACAAGCGTAGAACGAACGTGCGATCTTCCATCGCAATGAACCTGTCCCGGGTTTCCCCGGTTAGCAGCTACACTTATATTCTCTCGGAGCTTTCGGGCACAGGTGTGACCGAGCCGGACAATTTCACACAGAATGCGCAGAGATATCAGGATCAAGTCAAACAAGCCGTGTACGATAAGATCATTGTCAGGCGTGAAAGGGGTGGTGGAGAAAAATACGAGTACCCCAACGAATTTGACCCGAGGGATGCTACGGTGCCGGAGATGATGTACACTTATCCAACTTTGACACAAGCCCTGCAAGCCAGCCAGCTCGATATAATCCTGCTCGCCCTTTTCAACGTGTTGTTTTATGCGCTGGCCTTCATGATGCTCAACAAATATGACGTGCGATAAGAGTAGTAGGGATTGTAGCTGGGTGGACAGTTCATTTTTTCAGTCTTTGTGACTGTAATTAGCTCAATAGCTTCGCAACACTTCAATAGGTGATTTCATATTTAAAGCCATATGTGGTCTTCCAGTATTATACCATAAAAGATATTCAGGTATTTCTTTCTTCCATCTCTTTAAGCTCCTTGGTACTTGAGAAAGACACTCTTCTTGTAAGGTTCTATTGAATCTCTCTAAGTGTCCATTATCAGAAGGAGTTCTGATTCTAGAATGTCTATGATTAAATCCTTGATTTGTTAATAGTTTAGTGAAGTGTTTTGAAAACTCTGGTCCGTGATCTGATTGTAGAGTTAAGAACTCAAAGGGAGATATTGTCTGAGCTTGTTTAATGAACCTAAAGCTTCTTTCAGCGCTTATTCTATCAATAGGATAAGCATGAGTCCATCTAGAGCATACATCTATTAAGGTATATACGTATAATCTATCTTCTGGATATCCATCCCAGATAGTGTCTATTTCAACTAAAATGCCTGGTTTCTCAGGTTTAGGACGCTCAGGATACTTATGCCACTTCTTCCATTTAGAGAATCTAGAACAGTTATGTCTTTTTAATGTTCTTTTCACACTAGTGATCTGACCCCGGATTATGTACCACCCTTGATTAGAGAGTTATCCACGTTCTTTATCCTGCAATCCGGCAGGCGGAGCGTAGCGGAGCCTGGCGGATTGCGGCTCGCCGCGAAGGCGGCAGGAGTCATATAATCCAAGCTGCTGTGAGGACGATGATTATTATATTCCAATCGCCAATTCTCCACAATAACCTTTGCCTCCTTCACCGAAGAAAATAATTCACAATTCAAAACATCATCACGCAGCTTGCCATTGAACGACTCAATGTAGCCGTTCTCCCAAGGACTGCCGGGTGCAATGTGCAATGCCTCAACTTGATTTCCTTTAAGCCATTTCTCAATCGCATCTGCAATAAACTCAGGCCCGTTATCACTACGTATAAACTTCGGTGCTCCGCGAACCATGAACAAATACTCCAATACTGCAATCACATCTCTGGCCCGGATAGATCGGCCCAGCTCAATGGCAGGACTTTCACGTGTATACTCATCCAGCACTGTCAGAAGCTTAAGCTGTAATGCTTCAGTCGGAATTGGACATTTCCTGAATTTGAATTAGTATGTAGTTCAAAGAAAGGAAGTGAACATGTCAAACAAACGCAAAAAGTACTCTGCCCAGGAAAAAGTCAGGCTTCTTCGCCTACATCTGATCGAAAAAGAGCCGGTTTCGGACATCTGCGACCGTTACGGGCTTAACCCCAACGTATTTTACCGATGGCAGAAAGTGTTTTTTGAGAACGGAGCTGCTGCCTTTGACCAGACCGGCAATGGACACAAGGGCATCCACGCCAAAAAATTAGAACGGCAAAACGCCCAGTTAAAGGCCAGGCTGGCCGGCAAAGATGAGGTGATCGCCGAGATCATGGCATCCCACGTGCAGCTAAAAAAAAGTCTTGGCGAGGTTTGAAAAGCTCTTGGACCGAACCTGATGTGCGTGATGAGGTGGTTGATTACATCCGTTACTGGTCGGACAAAACAGGCATCAAGGCAACGAAAATGATTCGATTGATTGGGATACATCGCAGCAAATACTACGATTGGGCCTCTCGCTACGGCAAAGTCAACGAACACAATGCCTGGATTCCACGTGACTTCTGGCTGGCTGACTGGGAAAAGCAGGCGATTATCGACTATTATCACGACCATCCTCTTGAAGGCTATCGCCGACTGACCTATATGATGATGGACGAAGATGTTGTCGCTGTCAGTCCCAGCAGTGTGTATCGTGTATTGACAAATGCGTCTTTGCTGAGTCGTTGGAATCGCAAGCCGTCCAAAAAAGGCACCGGCTTCCATCAGCCTCTAAGAGCCCATGAGCACTGGCATATCGACATTTCGTACATTAACATTTGCGGCACATTTTACTATTTGTGCAGCATATTGGATGGTTTCAGCCGTTACATTGTTCACTGGGAAATTCGCCAGGCAATGACGGAAGCTGATGTCGAAATCATTTTGCAGCGAGGCCGGGAGAAATTTTCTGATGCCAAACCACGGATGATTTCCGACAATGGCCCGCAGTTTATATCGAAAGATTTTAAGGAGTTCATCCGTATCAGCGGGATGACGCATGTCAAGACCTCGCCGTACTACCCTCAGAGCAACGGAAAACTGGAACGCTATCACAAAACGATAAAAAGTACGTGCATTCGGGTGCGGACTCCGTTGTCGCTTCAAGACGCCAGAGACATCGTGGCCGATTTCGTGGACCGTTACAATACCCGGCGTTTGCACAGCGCGATCGGCTACATAACACCCAGGGACAAGCTCGACGGTCGAGCCGAAATGATCCTGGCCGATCGTGATGCCAAACTCGTCGCGGCCAGAGAAGCACGCAAAGCGAAACGCAGAGCATCGTGATAAATAGCGACTTGACAATAATCGAAGAGATGATAACAATACCATTGGTCGGTGAAACGGAAGCAGGCTCTGCTGAGGAGCAACCTGCCAGGGATAGCCGGCCGGGTGTGACGGATTACCGTATGGGTGGCTGTTTTCAAACTGGCCGCCCAGCACACTTTCTTGAAATGGTAATCCAGAACTCCCTTATGCCTAAGAAAACCTCCTTGCCGAAGGCAAGGTATTCTCTTAACCGTAAGTGGAGAATGTCCGTTTCACGCTGAACCAATACAAAGCTTGCCGCCGTCTTCGGTCTGATCACTGATAAAATCATAGGTCCATACATGATTGGGATATTCTGCCTTTTTAACGACGCAACTATTACCTGATGTACCCTTTGCCTTTTTGAATTTACGTCTGTAAGGCACTTGTAAGCCCTCTTTTTGCCATATCCGCTGGAGGTGTTTATGATTGACAATCCATCCATTTTGTCTGAGCTTGGCGGTAATCATCCGATAGCCATACCGTTTATGCTTCTTAGCAAGTTTGTTTATCTCTGCTGTCAAAGCCTTATCCTTATCCGGCTGCTTCGTTTTATAACGCTGCGTCATTCTGGGCTGACTGACAACTTCGCATGCCCGACGCTCGGAAACGTCCATTCGCTGTTTCATACGTTCTGCTGCCCTTCGCTTCCTTGCGGGGCTCAGTAATTTCCGAGAGAGCTTCTTTTAGAATCGCCTTGTCAAGAGACAGATCCGCAACCAGTTTTTTAAGCCGGGCATTTTCCTTCTGTAAGCTCTTGAGTTGTTTAACCTGATTAAGCTTCATCTGCCCGTACTGCTTTCGCCAGTTGTAATATGTGGCATCGCTGATTTGCAGTTGCCTGCAAACCTGCTCGACGGTACTGCCCGAAGCTATTGCAGCATCGGCCTGTCTTAGCTTTTTGACTATCTGTTCTGGTGTGTGTAATTTACGTTTCATAAGAGCATCCTTTCCTTAAAAGCCTACTTATTTTATCGGATACTCTCTAATTGATACTGGTACAGTTCTTGGGGGTCAGATCACAGACGTACTTTAGGCATATTAGTCTCTTACAAATGAAATTGATCGCAAAATGGTAACAAAATTTTGAAATAAGAGTGAAAAACCCCCTATCCCCCAAACTGGGTTGAAGGGGCTAACAAAACAAAACTGTACTATGGAGTCCATTTGAAAAGGTTTTGGCTTAAAGCCTCCTGAAATTATCAGGTGATAGAATACGTTGGACTCAGACGCAAATATTCCCCTTTGTGGGGTGTTTAAATAAAGTGTTATTCTATGATACAGAAATAAGAATTTCAATAACCTTTTTGGTTCCGGCTACGCCGGGTTAGGGTTATTTGTATATGACATATACATATTATTATACCCTAAAGTGTTTCCAAGCTATTGAACCATTACACTGGATTGACTTCCATGGAAATCATGATATAATAACAAATGTCTGCATAAGGTTCAGAAAAGATGCGATTTCTGAACCTTTTTATTTGCCATAGCCTCTGAACCAACTATACAAGATTTTTCTATCGACTTTTTTAAACCCACAAAAAACAAGTAGTATTATCTTAAAGGCAAATATCCCCCTCTTTTTTATTTTAGCCTTTGGCTTAACCTTGGAGAATGAGGTTAAGCAAAGAGGCAATCAAAGAATTTAAGGAGATCTATTACAAAGAGTTTGGAGAGAAAATCTCAGGCCCAGAAGCCCAGGAGCTGGGAGCAAATTTGATTTCGCTGTTTAAAATAATCTACCGTCCTATTCCTGAAGCCGGAGAACGAAATCTAGGAGATAAAAATAACAAACACCCTGAGTCAGTTTAGGTTCAAGCCGTTTTTGGTTATTTGACAGTATCTTTTGGCGCGTTACAATGCGCGCGCAAATATAGACATTCAAAAAGGCCTTAGGTATTGGTTGGTAAGCTCTACCAGAACTACCAGCAGGGTTCTATGCTTTCAAATCTATGCCCCGATATTTTATTTACTGCCGCAAATCTTCTGAGTCAGAAGACCGGCAAGTCCTCTCCATCGAATCCCAAATGCGCGAACTAAAAAACCTTACTGAAAGGTTGAACTTACGTGTGGTTGACACCCTGACTGAGTCCCACTCAGCAAAGGCACCCGGCAGGCCTGTTTTTAATGAGATGATTAAAAAGATTAACCAAGGCAAGGCGGATGGAATCATCTGCTGGAAGCTGGACCGACTTGCCCGAAATCCCATCAATGGCGGCCAGATAATCTGGATGCTGCAACAAGGGATTATTAAGCACATACAGACTTATGACAGAGGCTACTATCCTGAGGATAATGTCTTGGTGATGAATATTGAGTTCGGGATGGCCAACCAGTTTATCCTGGATCTGAGCAAGAATGTTAAAAGGGGCCTTAAAACCAAAGCTGAAAAAGGGCAGTTTCCCAGCTTGGCTCCATTGGGTTATCTAAATGACAAATCCAAAGGCAAAGGAAAGACAGAGATTATCAAAGATCCTGACAGGTTCAGTTTGGTAAAGAAGATGTGGGAGCTAATGCTCACTGAAAGATATAGCCCACCAAAAATCTTGAACACTGCCAACAACAAATGGGGTTTCAGAACCGCCCACGGGAATCCTCTTTCCAGAAGCGGTATCTACAGGATTTTTACCAATCCCTTTTATTACGGTTGGTTTGAATATCCCAAAGGAAGCAGCAACTGGTATAAGGGTTCGCACGAACCTATGATAACTGCCCAGGAGTACGACGAGGTCCAGATCCTTTTAGGAAGAAAAGGCAGGCCCCGGCCTAAAAAACATAACTTTGCCTTCGCCGGTCTTGTCAGATGCGGCCAGTGCGGAGCTATGATAACTGCAGAAGAGAAAAACCAGGTTATATGTTCTGCCTGCAAGAACAAATTCTCTTCTAATAGCAGACTCGACTGCCCGAAATGTAAGACTCCCATTGAAAAGATGAAAGAGCCGACCATACTGAAGTATGTTTATTATCACTGCACAAAGAGGAAAACTCCAAGATGTACGCAAGGTTCAATAGAGGTTAAGGATTTAGAAAAACAAATTGATGAATATTTATCCAGAATCCATATCTCTGAAAGATTCAAAAACTGGGCAATAAAATATCTGAAAGAGGAAAACGAAAAGGAAAGTGCCTCGAGAGAAACTATTCTTAGCTCTCAGAGAAAGGCCTATGATGGCTGTTTGAAAAAACTCGACAATCTTTTCAAACTTAAAATCTCGCCGTTAAATACCGATGGGAACTTGCTTTCCGATGAAGAATATGCCGAAAGAAAAGCCAAGCTCATAAAGGAAAAAGCCCGGCTGGAAGAGGTCTTAAATGATGCCTCTGGCAGAGTCGAAAAGTGGCTGGATACAGCAAAGAAGACCTTTGATCTTGCCTGCTGCGCCAGAGAATGGTTTGCCAAAGGCGGTCCCGAAGAGAAAGGAACGATTTTGCAAGCCATAGGTTCGAACCTAACTTTGAAGGGCAAAAAACTGCACATTCAGCTTAAAAAACCGCTTGTTCTGATAGAGAAGGTGGTCAGAGGAGTCCCACCGACGAGAGAGGGATTCGAACCTAAAAATAAAGGCCTAAATGAACGGGAATTGGAGCAATTCTATGCCAAAAATCCCACAGTGTGCAGGGAATAGGACTCGAACCTACACCAAGAGAATGTTCCCATTTAGGATTTGGATACACGTCCAGCTTTCAGTCCTTTCTTTTTCCTCTCCTTCGGGATTGGCCGATAGATAATTTTAAAAAGACTTAAAAGGTTGGTGGCCAATTCATAAGCTTCATAATCGCTAATGTCTTCTCTGAACTCTTCTTTGTAAATGGATTTGAATTCTCTAATTGCTTGTTTGCTTAATTGCATACAATTCCCACCTTATCAGAGGAGTAAAATCTGTCAAGGAAGTGACCGAAGACAATAAATTCATGGGTAATAATGCTTGTACAAAAGAATACCTTGAACGTTTCTGCCAGGCTCTATCCAAAGTGTTGCCGGAGTGGTTTAGACTTCATTCTAAGCTTCTCGTAATGGCGGACCCAAAGACACATAAAATTAACTGCTGTTTGGATG